>ERZ1039804.707-NODE-707-length-20781-cov-25.444804_pt1 | contig 20781 bp, 21 predicted proteins | sample MGYA00383089_ERZ1039804 | MGnify/ENA primary metagenome ERZ1039804 (study PRJEB29581, sample SAMEA5548359) | metagenome | biome: marine; feature: coastal; material: water | depth 1 m | study: Short-term variability in the microbial, nano- and picoplankton...
TATAGTTGTCATGATGTTCCTCTTGGTAATATTGAAACAGGATTTAAACTGTTTGGTAAACCTATGCCTTGTATGACTGATAGTTGTGTAAGCAGTGCAGATAGTAAGATACCTAAGAGAAAAGTATAGTGGCAAACTTTATTATTTTTGCAGGCATGGAAGAGCCAGCAACATATGCTGTGCGAGCAGGAGGACAATATCAGCTTGCTTCGTGGTTACGTTCTTTTGGTTATACTGTAAAAGTAATAGACTTTTGTTTTAAAATCAGTCCTAATGTTTTAGAAGAAATTGCAAAAAAACATATTGATACTGACACACTTGCTTTTGGAGTTAGCACTACTTTTTGGAATATTGACATAGTTGTACATGATGGATTAACAATCGGCGGCATTCACTGTCCTAAATGGGTAACACATTTAAAAGAAACGTTTCAACAAACACATCCTAATATAAAATGGGCACTTGGAGGATCAAACTCGTATTCTAATGTAATAGATGACAATGACTGGATTCGTATACATCAGTTTGCAGAAGACGAAACACTTGCAATGTTAGACAGATTATCTAACAAAATAGAAGTACGTCCATTATTTAATATACAAAATTTTACACGAAAGTATCACGATAACGATGCTATTCAGCCCTATGAAACATTAAGTATTGAAATAAGTAGAGGATGTATATTTAAATGTAAGTTTTGTCAGTTTCCTTTAATTGGTCGAAAAAAAGGAACTAACATAAGACGTGAAGAAGATATTCGCACAGAATTATTACATAACTATCAACAGTTTGGCACTACCAAATATTATTTTAGTGATGATACATTTAATGAAAGTTTAGATAAAGTACAAATGATTCATCGTATTAGTAAGTCTTTGCCGTTTGATTTGGAATACGTTGCTTATTTAAGAATAGACTTATTAGCAGCTAATCCTGAAATGATAACTTTACTTCCTGAATCTGGATTGCGTAGTGCCTTTTTTGGTATCGAAACTTTTCAAGTACAAGGTGCAAAGGCAATAGGAAAAGGCTGGAACGGGCAAAACGCCAAAGACTTTTTGTTAGAACTAAAAAAAGAATGGAAGGATAAAACAAACTGGTGGATGGGAATGATTGTAGGTTTGCCAGGATGGAATAAAGAACAAGAAGAAATAGATTTACAATGGATGATAGATAATGATATGAGTTGCTGGTGGCATTGGGCATTATATATTAATCCCATTAATGTTAAAAACGGCTCTCCTTTTGTAAGTGAGTTTGAAAGAAACTATGAAAAATATGGATATCAGTTTACAGATGATAATCAAGTTAACTGGATCAACGGAGATTTAGTGCATACTGAGCTACAGCAAGTAGCAATAGATTTAAACGATAGATCTTTTAAGTACAAAAAAGTTTCTGGATTTCGAATAGGAGAATTTAGTACATCTTTACAATGTCCAATGGCAGATCTTATAAATGTAAATGAAATAGATGTATCTCGTACAACACTTTTAAATAATACAAAACAGTTTGTAAATAAATATATAGATGAACAACTAAATGGTGTATAAATGTATTATTCTAAATCATTAATGGAAGCTCAATACAAAACAATAATTCCTTCTGAATCTTTTGAAGACTTTTTTAGTGATAATGAGTTTGACAAAATAAAAACTATAGCAACTGAGCTTGAAGAAAATGATCCTGTTGTACATTCAGGACAACAATACACTAAGTTTAAATATTATGATAGTAAACTTCATACATTACTTAGTAAGCGTATAGAAGATATAATAGGATCTCACAATGTATATTTGTCAGTAGTTTCAAACACACTTGGTAATCCTGTTCCAACGCATACTGATCATAACTTAGCTGATGTTAGAGAAAATGCAATACCTTATGCAACACTATGTATTCCTTTGGATGTTGTAGGAGAGGACGGTTCCTGGGGAGCAGCATCAACTATAACTTTTGATCAATATTATTTTCCTGAGCAGGATTGGGAATATAGACGTCACATCTTTACAGGATTTTTGAAGCCTAAATCAATAAAAAACTCAAAAGAGTTTATAGATAAAACTACTATTACAAAAGAATATTATAACCGCTATTTAAATCAACACGAAGATTATAGTTTCTTTGAAGGAATGAGTATTGAAAAAATAATAGATTGGAAAAAAAATAGTTTGATGATGTGGCATCAATGTAGATTTCATTGCAGCGATGCTTATCTAAGTTCGGGCACTCAAAACAAAAAAAGTATAATATTGTGGACAACAAAGGAAAGTAAATGAATTTTGTCGAACTCAACGATCTTCCTGTATATGATTTATATACAGAGTTTTTAAAACTACTTGATGAAAAAAAGATTTGGTGGTCAAAAACGGGCAACGATCAAATTTGTTTAAATGCAACTAAAAACGATCCGGGTAACTGTTTAACTGGAAGAGGCAGTTTGTTTCTAGATTGGGATAATTCTTATACAAACAAACATGGAACATTAGTAGTGCCTCCTAGAAAAGTGCCTTTAAAAGAAGATAGTTTTGAAGTACTTTGTACTGGCTTTAAAGATTCGTTGTTTGAAGACGTATACAATAGTATAATCAACAAATACAAAGTAGGCAGAATTAGAATAATGAACTCTAGACCTAAAACTTGTTTAACTTGGCACAGTGATGATACTCCTAGATTGCATTATCCGATAAAAACACAAGACGGGTGTTATATGGTAATCGAAAGCGAAAGCAAACATCTAAAACAAAATCAATGGTATTGGACAAACACAGTTGTTCCTCATACTGCATTTAACGGTAGTACTGATGAAAGATTTCATTTAGTAGTTACAATATTAGGTGATAGATGAAATATGCAATAACAGGGCATACATCTGGTATTGGAAAAGCAGTATCTAACTCGGTGTCAAACTTTATTGGATTTAGTAAAAGCACTGGTTATGATATTAATAACCGTATTGATAGAAAACGTATTATTAAACAATGCAACGATGTTGATGTTTTTATAAACAATGCACACGACGGATTTGGACAAACTTATATGCTTTTAGATCTTTTTCATATGTTTAAAGATACTAATAAAACAATAATAAATGTTGGCAGTGTAATAGCAGAAGATGAAACAGTATTAAAAAACTATGAACATTTACTAGAATACCAAATACAAAAAAAATCATTACGTGTTTTACACAATGACTTGGTTAACTTAGATACAACATTGAATCTAAAATATACATATTTTGGATATGTAGGAACTGAACGTATATTACAAAAGTATCCTAATATGACTTCTAGTGAGTATATTACAGTTGACAAGGCAGTTAGTATAATATTGTCATAAATACATTGAGGAGAAATATTTATGGACCATACAGAAGTAAAAAAAGCAATCATTAGAAGCCAGCATTGTCAACGTAACTGGGATTTACAAAAGCAGATTCCACAGGATGATATTGATTTAATAATCCATAGTGTAACAAATTGTCCTAGCAAACAGAATATTTCTTTTTATAAAGTTCATGCAATTACTAATAGACAGATTATCGAAAGTATTCATGATACAACCTCAGGATTTTTAAACTACGAAACTGGTAAAAATGAAACTAACAGTCAAGTATTAGCAAACTTAGTATTAGCATTTGAAGTTGAAGACTATATGGGTAGACATACTACTGATACAGTACATAGAAATGATGAAATGTGGGCACATGATGATGGTAAACTAACAGCAGCTCAAAAGAAAAGTTTAGAAAAAGATGCGCACATGGCAATTGGTATTGCAGCAGGATATGCAAATCTTATTTCTAGTATGCTAAACTATGGAACAGGATGCTGTGCATGTTTTGACGCAGATGATGTTGCAAGTATAGTTGGTGCTAAAAATCCAATCAAGTTGTTAATGGGTATTGGATTTAAAGATGATTCAAGACCAAGAAGAGAACATCATAGTAAACCTGATTTTGTTTTTCCAACCAAATCTAAGCAAGAGATTCAAGTAAATATCATAAAATAATATATGACAGTTAAAATATATGAATCGGTATTGTCTAATCAAGTGATAGATACTCTTCTTGATTTTTTTAATAACAATACTCATCTACATTATGATACAATGGGCATGATCAAAATAGGTCAGCCCTGGAGTCATATACAGCATATACTCGAACCTATATTAAAAAAATATATACCTGTTGACAAAAACCTAGGTGATAACTTTTATAAGCACGACTTTCCTTACTTTACACATATAGATAGCGGAAACAATAAAAACAGTTACAATGTTTTAATACCGCTTTATATAAGCAATAATGCACAACAAAAGTTTGTTGTATTTGATCAATATTGTACTGACTATAGTGGTGCAACATGGTTAGGCGACATATGGAAACCTAAACAAGATTTTAATCTTAATAAAAAACGTGACTTTCCATACAAAGACTCAACAGTAGTTGGCTGCACCAATCAGCCTATTTCTGACGATATGTATGAAATATTAAAATATGATTATCGTAATGAAGAACAGTTTTACGGTTTAACTGGTACTGCATATGATTACAAACCGGGCAACATACTTGTATTTCCGAGTAATCAGTTACATTGTACAGGTCGTATGGATTGTGATTATAAAATAGGATTAAGTTTGAGATTTGAAATACTTGACAAATCTGTTTTTCTATAATACAATAAAGATATGAAACCTCAAGATAAGCAATCAATTCTTCTGGACTTAGCGCAGTTTATAGAAGATAACCAGCAAACAATACTACAACGTGAACCAACTGCACTTGTTAATATTAGTGTTGATATTTGCAGATATTATGCCGGTGCATCTCGAAACTTAATAGCTGTGCCCGAATATGAATACTTTAAGACATGCACTAGTAGTATGAGATGGGAATCAAAAGGACACTGTTTAGGTGTTGTTCCTTGGAACTATCCATTGGTTATAGCATTATGGAAAATAGCGCCGGCACTAGCAGCTGGATGCACTATTGATATTAAACTAAATGATAGTAATGTAGGTGCCTTGCCTTGGATATTAGATAACTGGAAAAACAAATACAATAGTGTAAAAATAGTTGATAATATAAACTTACAAGATTATGACTTTGTTGATATAACAGGTAGTAAGAAAACAGCAGATTATTTTAAATCAAACCATCATGATGTAAATGCAGATGTTGGCGGAGCAAGTATAGCAGTTGTTAACGATGGTAATCCAGCATTTATATTAGAAAATCTTAAATGGAGTGTTAAGTATAATCTTGGAGCAGATTGCACAGCACCTAAACATATTTTTGTTACAGAGTCTCTGTTAGATACTACAATGTCAATAGATGGTGTTGAATATGGCGAGTGTAAAAACATAGATCATTTCTCTCCAACAGCAACAGTAAGTACATATACAAATATCAAAGATCTTGTAAAACAAATAAACCAACTTCCTAATAGATTAGGACTGCATTTATACACCAAAGATTTAGCAACCAAGCGTTATGTAGTTGAACATGCACGTTGGGGAACTATTTTTGTAAATAAACCATTAACTGTGCCAGTTGAAATGCCACACAGCGGAATGGCTTCTAGTGGTAACACATTCAATCAAAGTTTTTTTAAAATATATCAATATCTCGTACCCAAGCATATTGTTGTAGGAGATCAATATTGATTAAAGAACTATTATATGATGAAGTACATCAAGTTTGGCAAGAGTTTTTGTGGCCTGAACGAAATAATATACTACCTATGAGTAATATGCGTTATAAAGATACAGCATATGATAACATTTATAAAAACTACAAACCTACATTTTTTGGTTATATCCTTGACAACAAGATAGTAGGTGTAAATAGTGGACATTCGACAAGTAGAGTGCATTACAGAAGCAGGGGATTATATGTAATGCCTGAATATCGACACAACAATATTGGTAAACATTTGTTAGAATACACTATAACTTTGGCAAAAAGCGAAAATAAAAAATATTGTTGGAGTCTTCCACGAAAAGTTGCATTGAAGACTTATTTAAATGTTGGCTTTGAACAAACAAGCAAGTTTTTTGAAACTGAAACTAGCGAACAAAACTGTTATGTGATTAGAGAAATATGAGTTATGATGTAGTGCTATTTACAGAATGCAATGGTAGCATAGGATGGGGCAGAGATGCTGGCGCCTATACAGTTGCCAGCAGACTACGTGAATCCGGGTATAAAGTTAAAGTTATAGATTTCTTTAGTCATTTTACTGAAGAACGGTTTCAACGTGCTATAGACTTATATGTAAGCAATCAAACAAGGTTTTTAGGATTTAGTAGTACACATTTTAGTACACTAATGCCAGAAGACTGGGAAACACACTGGAGCGCAGATAGTAGAACACGCAAAAGTAATATGTGGAATGTGTATTTTCCTTTTTCACCAGAAGAAGTTTCTAAATGGTTTGATAGTGCAAAATCTGAATACCCTAATATAAAGATAGTAGTAGGCGGCCAAAAGGTTGCACAAAAACGTGCTTTACAAAAGAAGTATCCTATGGTAGACTTATGGGTAGGAGGCATGGCAGATAAAAGTGTGTTGGGATTAATGGAACAGTTTCCTGACACCAACTTTGTTAAGTCAGAACTTGATTATGGTAGCATGACAGAGCAAGAGTTTAGGTATAGTAAAATACATTGGACTGACGATGACTATATATTTCCACATGAAGCACTACCATTAGAAATCAGTAGAGGTTGTCCTTTTAACTGTGCCTTTTGTGACTATCCTAAAAAGGCAGTAAACAGTTGGACCTTAGACGAAACACATTTGCGAGATGTACTAATAGAAAACTATGAACGTTTTGGTACACAGCACTACATGATTACTGATTATCAGCTCAACGAAAACATGCGAAAGATGAGTCTAATACACAATGTATTTACAAACCTGCCCTTTGATATTACATGGAGTGGGTTTGGCAGACTTGATTTGTTATACCAAAAGCCTGAAATGATTAGCATGATACAGGAAAGTGGCTGTCGCAGTATACAATGGGGAATAGAAACAGTTACAGACCATGTAGGACCTCTTATAGGCAAAGTAACCAAAAGACACATTATTGAAAGTGCATTAGAACAGTGTAAAAGTGCATGGGGAGATAGTATAGTACAAGGTAGTGGATTTATACTAGGATTACCTGGCGAAACAAAGTCTAGTTGTATTGAACTAGTAGACTGGATTAGTACACAGCCGTGGCTTGATGCTTGGGAGATTACTCCTCTATATATTGGCGGATTTGATCCTAACAAAGAATATACTATTGATTACAGTAGAATACAACGCAATCCTGAAAAGTTTGGATATACAGTTACACTTGAAAAAAATGCGAATGGTATCTATGTCGAAGATTGGAAAAACGGTGATATGACAAAGTCAGACATGATAAATATTATTGAGCAAGCACAACAAGGATCCGCATGGCAAAAACGTATTATGACATCTTATTTGGGATATAGTCGTGCTAGTAATCTAGGATTTACACACAGTGAAATCATCGGCGCAGATAAAAATAATACAACATGGATTGAACAACATGCCAATAACTATAAACAACTTGCAAGTGAATATTTAAGGAAAAACAACTTATTATGAGCAAAATAATAATTTTAAGTGACATTTATGATGTTCGCGGCACAGGCGGTACAAAGTTTAGATCGCATTTTCTCGAAGAGGACGAACGAGAAGATATGTATCAATCTGCATTTAAAGATGTTAAATCAGATAATGGATTAGAAATATCAGTTAAAAACACTAACTACACAGGTGGAAAGTATTTAGGTAGTAGCAAATATAACTTTTGGACAAGGTATATGGGTCCATACACTGTAGCAAGTAATATTAGAGAACACACTAAGTATGATGCTATAGTATTTGATTATTTTACTAAATTAGATAACTTTTTTGATTTTTTTGAACAAATGGTAACTCCAGATACTGAATACATTGCTTTAAGTTTAACGTTTTTAAACAATCCTTTTAATCCTACACAAGGTCAATTTAATCTATGGCACTTTAGTCACGAAGAATGTTGCGACTGGTTTGCAGAACTAAAACGTCGAGCACCAAATGCTAAAATAATAATTGGTGGTGCTTTAGTAGATACAATTTACAAACAACATTTTGTAACAGGTAAGACAGACAAGTCTTTGCCTAAAGCACTAAAAGAATATATTGATTATGCGTTTCATGGGTATAGCGAAAAAACAATGGTTGACTTTTTAAATGGAGAATTAGATCCGTCTCAAATACGTGTAAAAGACAATGTAACATTTATTAATGAACCTGCACTGGCTGGCAAAGGTGCAGTAGTTACACAAACAAAATGGACAGCGCAAGATAGTGTGCAACCAGGAGAATGGCTTCCTTTAGAAATATCAAAAGGTTGTAGATTTGGATGTAAGTTTTGTTTTTATGATCATAGCGGAACTGTTATAAAAAGCCCTGAATGTTTAAAACAAGAACTCCTTTATAACTATGAGCACTTTGGAACAACTGGATATCAACTTACTGATGATACAGTAAATGACAGTATGGCAAAAATTGATATGATGCATGAAGTTATAACTAGTCTTCCGTTTAAAGTTGAATGGGTTTCTTATGCAAGGCCTGACATGTTCCATAAGTTTCCTCAGATGCTGGATAAGATGTTGGAGATGGGGTGTAGAGGCATGTTTCTTGGAGTAGAAACATTAGATAGTACAGCTGGTAAAGTAGCAGGCAAAGGCTTAGATCCTGAAAAAATTAAAGGTATATTAAAATGGATGCGTGAAAAAGCCGGTGACGAAATCTTTATTCTTACTAGTTTTATTATAGGTCTCCCAGGCGAAACTGAAGAAAGTTTAATGAAAACTGCCAACTGGTTGATTGAGCAACAAATAATTGATAAAGCACAATACGAAATACTTTTTGTATCAGATGCTGGTAATCGAACTAGTAATGCATTTAGTGAAAAACCTAGTAAGTTTGATATACAAGAAGTAAAGTGGCATCCTGAATATTATTGGAGGCATGGTACTATGGATTTACCTAAAGCTAAAGAGATTGCAGTAACATGGGAAAATATGATGTCAAATCATCCTCGTACACAGTTTGAAAGACATGCTGACTATAATGTAAGTTTTTGGGCATATCCAAGACTACGTAGCTTTGGATTAAATCATCATGAAGCTACAAAAACATTGTGTTCCGGAGTTGTACCCGATCATGTATACAAATCAAATATTGAATGGATAGGAAAATATCATCTTGGATTATTAAAAAATAATGATCTTACAGGAAATATAACATATAATAGTAGCTGGATGTATCCAGTTGAGGAAAAATATAAAAGTAAACAAGAAAGTATTTGATAATGATTAATATAAAGTTTATAGATCCTTTATTTAATACTGAGTATTTTAAAAAGTTATATAAAAAACAAATAAATCAAAACTTATATTCTGATCTTAGCCATGTAATCAACGATTGGATTATTATAAATCTATACAACCCAGTTAATACTGTAATAGAAACGCAGACAACATCTAGCAATGAATGGAAAATGGAATATTCTTGTATGCAGCAGCCTGTTGGTAGCACAACTTTATACATGAATAAAACTGGAAGTATTACACAAAATAATACAGACAATAGTGTAAACATACATAGTTTTGATCTCGATATTGCAAATAATAAAAAATATGTTAATACTTGTACAAAATATAATTTTAAGTATTTGTGGTATAGTATTCATAAAGGACCTCATACGTTGCCAATGCACGTAGATAAAGATAGCCCAATTCGTTATGTTCAGTGTATAAGTAAGGAATCTACACATACAGACTGGTGCTATAATGGAAATCATCTAAATCTAAAAGAAGGTGACGCATTTCTTTTTGATCCAAAGTTTACACATAGTATTATTACTGAACAAGACGAAAGTGTATTTCTGATAGCAGATTGTGTTGAGTATACAGTGGACGAGTTTAATGTCTAAACACAATCTCATTGAATATTTAAATAGACACGAAATAAGTTTAGGACTTAGTAGTAATACTAGTGAGTTACGTTTTATTAATGATACAGTTGGGTATGGTAAGTTTGCTACTCAAGATATCAAAGAAGGAGATGTCATTTATCGTGTCGGCGGTATGTGGTTAACTGAAGAAGAAAGATCTGTATACAAACAAGATTATTTTCATTTAGTAAACAGTGCATGGCATTTTCAAGGTGGATTGAAATACTGGCTTAATGGTTGTCATAATCATAGTTGCAACCCTACAGCATATGTTCAAGAAAACTTAATCATTGCATTGCGTGATATTAATGTAGACGAACAAATAACTGTAGATTATGCCGGGTTTATTGATCACGATTATACTATCATTGATAAATGCTGCTGTGGTGCAGAGCAATGTCGAAAGCATATAACTGGCAAGGATTGGTTAATACACAAACTACCCGAGGTATACAACTATCGTGTTAGTGGTACTATTTTGACAAAGTGGCTACAAGATCAAAAAATCTAGTATAATCATTATGATCGGCAATAAACATAGGCAAAAATAATAGTGTATTATTTGCTTGACGTATAAGATATCCTTGTTTTTGTAGTTCTCTACGTATGTATATTCCGTTTTCAACATGAATACCAAACACCAATCCTTTGTTTGTATAATCTAAGTTATGTTCATTTAACTGTTTACAAAATGTATTTTGTAAATCTATTAATCTATCTTTTATTATTTCAACTTGTTTTATAGTTTGTAATAGTGCATGACTACCTTGCGGATGACCACTCATTGTATATCCATGCGAAAATACTCTATCTGTATTTTTAATATAACTTCCAATATTAGCGTTTACCATTGTAGCACTTAGAGGAAATACTCCATTGGTTAATCCTTTACTAGAAATAAGTATATCTGGCTTGTAATCAAAACTATAATCGCCTCGCCCTAATGCTGTAACAGTCTCGTCAAATATAATACAAAATCCATACTGCTGTTTTAAATCAAATAGTTGTTGCAATACTTGTTTATCAAACTCTATAACACCACTAGTAATCATCATAGGCTCTATAATAACTGCTGCTGTGTTGCTGTTTACAGCGTCTAACAGCGCCGTGTAGCTGTCATACACACTTGCTTGAGTGTTTGTACCGTGATAGCCTACACTGTATGCTAGAATGTTTGTTTTACCTGTATAATATTTTGCAATGTATATAGAAGTATCAATAGCATCACTTCCACTATGCCCAAAAAATACTCTATCATAACCAAACCATTTACATATTTGTTCAGCAGCAAGTTCTGTAGATTCTGTACTACTCCAAAAATGTGTTGGATAATAATGTAAGTCAGTTGTAGGAGTATATATTGGATTATTATATCCAAAGTTTACATTCCATAGTCCGCTGTTACAATCAATATATTTCTTACCGTCGGCGTTTGTTACAGTATCATTTTTGCCAGAAACAAAAACTTCTGGATTTGTAAATCTACTATGATTTGAATAAGAAAATATTTGTTTAGACATATTTTATAGGTCTTAATAGTTCTACACCAAACATTGGAATATATTCTTCAAACGGTATTAGTTGCTCGCCGTTATCACCTAAGTTTAATTCTAATAGTTTGTCTCTGTATTCTTTATCTAAATCCATCATTAGTTCAAAGCCAGTAAGTTTACCTCTTGGCTCAATATCAAAATCTTCAGCAATAATACTTGGTTTAATCTTTTTACTGTTTATATATCTATCTTTGAAAGCTGTTTCTACCCAACGATATACACTTTCTTTTTGTAAGTAACTTATCATAGTTTCTGGTGTATATTGGAAAAAACTAGGAATACATTCTCTTTGTATATCACGGAAATATGTATACAGTGTAATAACTCTTGCTTCTTCGCAATCGTACACACGTTTTTCTCCTATTTGGCGTATCAAATAGTTTTCGCCGCCTCCAAATACAGGTATTCCATCCAAAAGATTTGCACAGTGATAATACAAGTTTAGTTGTGGACTACTACAACGTGTAACTTTTGCAAAATTCATTAACTGTGTTTTATAAAAGTTTTCAACATTGATGTCTATAATATCAGGAGAAATGCCTCTAGCTGCACATATTCTTAATGCATAGTTTATATCATGTAAGTTGAGATTGCGCTCATATCTAAATATAGCTACTCTAGGAGTTATGCCGCATGAAATAAAACTATGTAGCATAACTTCGCTATCGAGTCCACCACTTAATAGTAAAACAAGTTTGTCTCCATGTAAATCGTAAAGCTGCTGCGCTGTAGATTTACATTCATCTCTCCATGTGCCATATGAACTTACAGTTCCGTGATTAAAATAAAAGTCGTTGTCGCATGTAAATCCACAATCTACATGATTATTTTTTGTATATTCAAACATACTATTATTATACAATCATATAAAAAAATGTCAACCTCTATCCCATTTTTGTATATAGTTTATCTGTACACCACTAGTACGCAAACCTGACTTCATACTACTCTTACGCTTTGGAAACACTGTTTGTTTAAACTGTGTTGCATCTTGGTATATAACCTTTGGCGCTTCAGTAGTTTCTAAACTAGGATAATCAAGCCAGTTAGAATCGTTCAAACTTGTTGATTCAGTTCCGTAATAGAAGTTACTAACAGTTTGTCCGGGCATGTTTGAAAGATATGTTTTAATATCTGCATACGTCCAGTTTCTGTTAAACTGCACCAACGTAGAAATAAATCCTGCTGCACAAGGACATGCTGCACTAGTACCACTAAATCCGCAATCTTCTGGAACACCTGCACCACTACCACTGTTGGCAGTAAAGCCTGTATATGTAGCTGGATAATCGCCTTCTGGTGTATAACTTTTGTTTGCTGCTAGTATTCCATCTGCAGGTGCATACAAATCTATTCCATTGCCTCTATCACTGTAGCCAACTTTTCGTTCTAAGTTACCAGATGCATGATCATCGTCTAAAGCACCGATGTTGATTGTTTTGTATGTAACTTCTCCAGTTTCGCCGTTGACTGTTTTACCACCTTGTTGTGGAAATCCACGTCTATTTGTTGTACCAGTGACTTCTATGCTGAATTCTGTATAACTACTTTGTTCTAATGTATCGCCACTGTTAGGACTGATATAGTTGTCAAAGTCTGGATGCCCCCAGTTGGTTTGTTTTTGATTGCTGTTACCAGCAGCACATACAAATATTACTCCGCTGTCACAAAGTTCGTCTAACGCTGTAGTAAGTGAGTTTGTTTTCATCTCGCTTTTCCAACGTCCGCCGTCACCTTGCGAACCCATATGGCTCAGCCAGTTTATACCAGTTTCTGTTGTATACGAAGTTGCAGCGCCACCTCTAAAATGATGATAGTTGGTGCCGCCTGCTTTTGTTGCTCTGTAGCCCCAACTGTTTGAACTTACTGTCGGATCTTGTGAACCATACACAGGATTCACCGGCTTTGTATTATGAAATATTTTTTGCATATCAAAGCCTTGTTCAATATCGCTGCCGTACGTACCATACAAGTTTAACACCCATTTGTTAGCATTGTATGCCCATCCGTGTGTTCTACCGTATGTAAGCGCCATACAGGGCGTACAGTGCTGCCCAGAGCTACTCGGTGATGCGTTGGTACCGTTGTTGTAGGATCGTGTATAACTACTTGTAATAAACGATACAGCGCCAGCACTTGGAAACTTTGCATTAAATACACTGCTTCTATTGCCGGTGCTTGTCCACCATCCTCTAGCAAAACTTTCAACTGGAACAATAGTACCGTCCCAGCGTTCTTCAATTTTGTCACCTAGTTCAACATTAATAGTTCCGCTCATATTTACATGAGCACTACATTGATAATAATATGTTCCTGTTTCAGTTGGTGTAAACACAACAGTTCCACTATCTACTGCACCCTGCCCAGTAGTACCCGGCGCTTGATCTCCTGTACCAGAAGTTTGTGCAGTTTTGATATATAACGGATGTCTTCCTTCTGGACTTGTATTGCTTATTCTTAGTGTATCACCTACGTAAATAGTTATAGGAGCATCAGGGCCGCTAAGGTTGTCACCACGATCCTGTCCTGAATATAGTGTATAGTTATTCGATTCAGTAGGACTAGCAAACACTCCTCTTGCAAAAGTTATAGGTGTAGGAATAAAATAATCTGGATCTAAATATAACGGACCGTCTAAACACAAATCTAGCACATCACAACTACCGTTGCCTGGAAGTAGATTACCGCCGGTGTATCCGTTTGGTTTTTCACCTTGTGTATCTCTATTAAACTCAGGGTGTCCAATCCATCCAGCACCGTCATCTGCTACAATAACATCAACATGCTTGCCGTCACCCCACTGAGGTATTTTACTTGTCTTTACAACATTATCAGCATCACCACCATCAACCCATGGATCAACTAGAGTACTAGCTCTTAATGTTCCCCAGTTGGTTCTGTTAATATCTGTTGCATCAGGTGAGCCAGGTAGTGTGTTAGAAGTTTCCATTTCTTTGTACACTTTAACATCATTTTTATATCTATTAAAGTTTTTTGGTGAACTTGCATACAACTCATCAGGTGGTGCTTTGTATGTCTCAGGATACTTTGAGTAATCGATATTAATAAATTTTACACGAGGATCTTCTTTTAGTGCAGTTGCTTCTTCGTCAGTAAGTAAATAACTTCCTCTAGTATCACTGTGTAGTTTTTCGTCTTCTACTGTAACTTCTCTACTTGGTACACTGGCATATGTATTTCCGTCTGCAATAAGTTCTGCATGTAGTTCTTGCCATTGTTCTGCTGTATTTGTTCCTAACGAATAATATTGTTCACTCATATTTCTAGCCCTTAGATTAAGTTAGCCCAAGCACCGTTCTCATATCCTTGGAATTTGTTTAGTGTAGTATTGTAAATCATATCACCGTTTTCAGCACTTAGTGCATCACGTTCTGTAGTTGTGAAACTTGCTAGTTTAAACGGACTGCTTGATACTTCTACTCTTGTACCAGCAGCAAGTATAATGTCAGTGTCACTTGATATTTCTGGTGTTCCACTAGCATTAGTAATAATGTTTTCAACTTCAATAGTATCAGCAACAATTTTGTTTGTAACAATTAAATCGTTTTCAACTGTAACATCACTGCTAAATGTAGCTGCAGGAGTTACTATAACACCACTTGAATCGCTTGAGTCTAGTGTAGTACCAGTAAATGTAAAGCTACCTAGTGATGCTGGTTGTACAGCACTATCTGCTAATGCGCCTTGCGCACTAGTTGCAGCATCTGTTATTCCGTAACCTGCTAAGGTAGTTGGTTTTGTACCTAAGTCGGCAAAGTCTACTACTGTACCAGTAATGGTTATATTACCTTCTGCATCACTTGCTGTAGTAATACCTGCTCCACCTAGTATGCCAATAGTTTCTTGTCCATTAACAACTCTTAATGTACTATCGTCTGCTGTGATATTCCAATGTGAATAGTTGTCAGTGCTACCACCACCACCACCACTAGATACTTCACGCATGTTTAACCAGTTGCCAGCTTCGTATATTTGGAATCTGCTATTTGTAGTGTTATAGATCATCATACCTTCAGCTGCTGTAAGTGCATCACGTTCGGCTGTTGTTAATGATCCTGTTTGTAAAAATCCGGTTGCTTTTACATTACCTCGTACGTCAAGTTTTAAACCTGCTGCTGGAGTATAATCACCAATAGCCATACTACCGTCGGCAATACCTACATAGTTTGCTGCGTTGTATGTTGCACCATCAGATGCTGTACCAATATATAATCCAGAATGCCAACCTGCAAACGATACATATGTTTTTGTACCAGTGTCATCAATTTGATCCCAAGCTAATAAGCCAATATTTTGATCAGGCGCTGTTCCTGTATCTGTTCTTCTAATTTTTATATATTGAGCTTCATTGTCATTAGAAAAATATGTATTACCTATTCCAGCTGCTGCGTTAGTTATATTCAAAGGACTAGTATATGTTAATTTATTAATATCTTCTAGGTTTCCGTGTAGTGTACGAGTGTTGCCGTCAACTATTATAGTTGAGTCGTCGGCAAACACACTGCCGGTCATGTCTCCATCAAATGTACCTACATGAGCACCTATTGCATTACCTGTTAGATTACCAGTAACATCACCAACAAAACTACTAGCGGTTATTATGCCAGTACCAGCACCGCTTGCTGTAATATCTCCTGTTATGTTAATATCTCCATCACCAACAATCTCTTGTCCAGTAATACTTAAATCAACATCAATGCTGATATTTGCATCACCAAGCGTTAAAACCGATGCTGTAGCATTATCAGTAATACCTGTTAAGCTGCCGCCACCTCCGCTGCCGCCTTGTAATACACCACCGGGTGTAGTTCCATCGCCAACGTATATTTTTTTGGTATCGGTAACATATATTATTTCGCCTTCAGCTGGCGTAATACTTGTCCTGTTTGCTTCTGTTCCGCGTCTTAGCTTTAAAGCCATATTAAAGTCTCCTAGGTACTGTTTTATATATTTATCATATCTACGCAGAAACTATTTTTAAAAGGCAAAGGCTACTGCAACTTTGTATTAAAAATACAGTTACAATAGCCTTTTGTTTACTTGTTTACTTTAAGAAAGCGTGTTGTTCTTTTTTGAATGTCTTTTTTTAAACGTTCGGTATCTAATCTAAAGTCAACTTTATCGATTGTATCATCATATTCTGTAAAAAACTCTTCTAGTATAGAATCGACATCGTCGGTACTTTGTTTGGTCTTTTTAATATCAATTTCCCATTCTTTACCATCAACAAATCCAACAATAACGGTGTTGATATATTCTAGTGGAATAAAATCCATATCAATATCATTTAGTATTTCTTCCCAATACTCGTCTTTGCTTTTATCCGTCACTAGTCTCAGTCTTCTTCGCTGACACCTTTGCTTTCTTCTTAATAGTTGGAACTAGTTCTTCGGCTTGATCTCGTAATGATTTTGCTTCTTTATATAAAGCATCTGCTTGCGAGCGGTATTGTGCGGCAAGTGCTGCATCGTCGAGTACAGCTTCAGTCTGTGGAGCAACAGCATCGGCACTATACATCTTAGTAGGATCTACAGTTTCTTCTGTTTGATTTGCAGGTTGTTCTGCTGTTTTACCACCTGGACCTTTTAATGCTAAATCGTTTACTGTAACACCTTGTTGTTCTGCAATAGTGCTATTCAGCTCGCTAAGTGAAATATTGGTATTTCCATTTGGAGTCATTTCAATTTCGTTAGTTGAAACTTTTCTTAGTTTTCCAGTTTGTTGAAATCCTGCTAACATATTGCGTCCATCAGGCAAGTATGCACGAGCCATTGCTTCTGCAAACTCATATGCTTCTTGTCCGGCTGCTGATTCAACAACTCTGATCAAACTATCATGCTCATCTGCACTAAGATTTTCAGTTTGTACTACTAGGCAATTAGTTGGATCACCCGGAATAACTCGATATGCTACAATTACTTTACGTCTATTGGCAGTAACTCTGCCTACATGTTTAAGCGCCATCTTCACCCTCCTGTGTTGGTTCGGTCATTGCTGCTTCGGCACCTTCTTTTGCTGCCTTAGCTTGTGCTTCTACTTCTTTCAAGAAAGCATCTAGTTTATTATATAACGCACCTACATTAGCCATTTCATTAGCTTTAAATGTACCACGTTCTGTTGCAAGTTCAATAACGGCTCTTGCTAATGCTAAATCCTGAATATTTAATTCATTTGCTTGTGTATTTTCGGTCATATTTTACTCCTTGTATAATTTATTTATAACCACTGTTTTAGTTGTACTTCAAATGTGGACAAGCCAACATAAAGAAACTTAGTTCTTTTGAGCTTTCAAATCCAACATAATGTTGATGCACAAGATTCTTCCGTTCGTCTAGCTGTACAGAGTTACCAAAAAAATATCTGCCAGTTAGATTAATATCAATCCAGTCGCATATAGCTCGATCTAAGTTATATCTCCGAGGAATATTTATTGTAGCAAAGTGAGGAGGGCAAAAATTTACCCTCCTTATATCTAATACATCGAGCGGATTAGGATCTTTTAGTTTCATGCAGCCTCATCGTAGTGTGCTGTTACACCAAATGGCGCTTGCAAGTTTTTATCATGGTGTGAGTGAATAACAAATACTGTTTCGCAATAATCTTCATCACCCCAGCTATCCCAAGCATATCCATCTGTGAACATAATAAACTTTTTAGGCTGGATGTCGTTGTCTTTCATATATGTCCAGTTAACCATAAAGTCTGTACCGCCGCCACCTAGTATTTCATAGTCACATAGGTTTTCGCCATTGTCTGCACTAAAGTCTTGTTCATTATACACTTTGGTATCAAAACACCATAGCTTGATTTTATAGTCTTTAAACTCTTCCATAATGCCTTGTATTTCACCTAAGAAATCTGCTGCCTGTGAGTTACCAATACTACCTGACATGTCAATACAGATACACAAATCGATAGTATCTTGGAAGTCCATGCCCGGAAGTATTGCACCAGTATGCCAACCTTTGCGTGATGGCCGGCTAAATGTAAAGTCGCTTTTAATAGTACTCTGGATTTGTTGACGAATAAGCTCACGCCAGTTCATTTTAGGCTCAGTAAGTTCTTTGATCATACGTGCAACACCTGCAGGAACATTACCAGCGCCAGCTGTCTGTGCCGCATTAATCATAGCTTCTTTTACTTCGTCTCGGATCTGATCCATTTCTGCTTTGCTGTACTTAGGACGGCCTTTGCCGCCTTTTCCGTCTTTGCCATTCTCGCCTTCATCACCGTCTTCACCTTCTAAGTCCAAATGTTCATCTAACATTTCACCTAGTTGTTTGAGATACTCTTCACCATTCTGTTTGGCTTGTTCAAATAGATCGTCATATACTTCTTCACTAATCCAGCCTTCGTACTTGAAGTCTTGATAACAACTTACAATGCTTGGAATAGTACCAATACGATCACGTACTAGAAGATTATTAACAATATAGTCGGCAGCAATGTTATACAGCATAGGATTACGATCATGTCTGCGTCCTAAGTGATCAAACACACAATGCAGAATTTCATGTGCAATAACAAATTCGATTTCTTTGTTATTCATTGCATTAAAGAACTGTGTATTGAAGTATAAGTTACGTCCGTCTACTGCGGCAGTACCTAACCATTCGTCTGCTGCCTGAATACGCAAACGTGTTGCCATATTACCAAAAAATGGATGACGCAATAATAGTCCAACTCGAGCAATAATAATACGATCGAGAACTTCTACACGCATTTCATCCAGTTCTTCTGGAGTAATATCTGGATTTGGTGCCCAGTTTTTAAGTTTAGTTTGTGTATCTTTAGTAGCCATGTCTAACCTCTTATAAGTGTTATACAGTTAATATAACATATTTACTATTATTGTCAACCTTTAAATAGAATAATGGACAGCCGAAGCTGTCCATTATGTACCAACTTAAACTTGTTGCGCTGCCTTAATATACTTACCAAAGCGATTGTGGAATTCATCAAAGCATTCTACTTCGTCTGGATCGATAGGAAGTGCATATTGCGTAAGAGCAAGTTTAATACCCATAACAACTAGTTCAGTGTCAAAGTTATCCATTGCAAAGCGCAAGAAGTTGTTAACTTTATCATCAAACTTTTTGTCATTTTTATCAGATGATTCTTTAAGTTCATAACAAAGCGAAACAGTCAAGGAATACATGGCACTGATTTCTTTAGTTTTCAACTCTTTTACTTTACCGGCTAGAATATCTGTTGGGTTTGGCATACTTGAGGCAACCTTACGGTGTGCCATAAACTTAACAGCAAGACCTTCGCCTACTGTACCTGCAACTAAGTCAGTAGTAGTACTTTCGTCAAGCTCGTCTTCAAGCAACTCGCTTACAAATGACCAACTACGTGGTGTTGCAAAGCTACGGCTTGCTGACTTTGGATCAAAATCATACAAGTCTTTTTTTGCAAATGTCAAGTAACCTACAACATCTTTGTGTTGATTGTTGTCTACTGACCAGTTGAACCAGTCATCAAAGTTTACAGCAAGTTCTAAGTGAATAAAGCGGTTAGCCAATGGTGCCGGCATACGATATGTAACACCTTTGTCGCTTTCACGGTTACCTGCCGCAACAATAATAACATTGTCTGGTAGTTTGTATGTACCTACACGACGATTCAAAATCAACTGGTATGCAGCCGCTTGTACAGCAGGTGCCGCTGAGTTCATTTCGTCTAAGAACAATACAATATTATCGTATTGTGCTGCCATTTCTTCATCTGGCAGTTCACTTGGTGCACCCCATGCCATTTTAACATTGTTGCTGTCAAAATATGGAATGCCTTTAATATCGGTTGGATCCCAAAGACTCAATCGAATATCAATAAGATGGGATTTAGAAAAAGTTTCACTAACTTGTCTTACAATATCGGATTTACCGATACCTGGAGGACCCCAAAGAAAAACAGGACGCTTCTTTTGCATTGCATGACGAAGAGCGTTTTTTGCTTTACTTGGAGAAACTGTGCGAATTACGTCTGACATTTTATATTCCTTTTAGATTTGTGTTCAGTGCCTATACAGTACAATAGCATTAACTGCTATTAGTGTCAACCTTAAAATGCATCTTTATATGTTACAATAGCGGCAATTTCTTTGATAAGTTTTTTGCCATAATCTGTAAACAAGATGCCTTGCTGCCAAACAAAATGTTCAACATCTTGGCTGT
>ERZ1039804.709-NODE-709-length-20739-cov-6.362551_pt1 | contig 20739 bp, 17 predicted proteins | sample MGYA00383089_ERZ1039804 | MGnify/ENA primary metagenome ERZ1039804 (study PRJEB29581, sample SAMEA5548359) | metagenome | biome: marine; feature: coastal; material: water | depth 1 m | study: Short-term variability in the microbial, nano- and picoplankton dynamics...
GTAGTACTGGTGGAGGTGCATACAACACTGCTGTAGGCCATTGCGCTATGAATTGTAATACCGGCGGCGGCCAGAGGAACGTTGCAATTGGTTACAAATCACAATGTGGCAATACGACTGGTAATGATAATGTATCCATGGGTAATGGGTCACTACTATGTAATCAAACTGGTTCTTGTAACATTGCTATAGGTCATGACGCGCTTCTTGTAAATACTGTTGGGTGTAATACCGCTGTTGGGTATCGTACATTAAAATGTAATTCTGTTGGTGCACAAAACATTGCACTTGGTACCTGTGCAATGCACACTAACACGAGTGGTTGCCGAAACGTTTCGATAGGTGCGTGTTCGATGAAAGCAAACACAATAGGCTCTTGTAACATTTCTATTGGTATGAATTCATTATCATGTAACACTACAGGAGCTAATAACGTTGCTATTGGTACTACTGCAATGGTATTAAACACAACAGGTAAAGAAAATACTGCAGTAGGTATACAAGCACTAAGAAACAACACTGGTGGAATTAACAATGTTGCAATGGGTATGTGTTCAATGTATTCAAATACAACAGGTACAAACTCAGTGGCTATTGGAGTGAGTTCATTACGTAATTCAACTACTGGTAGGTATAATGTTGCAATCGGTTGTGGCGCGTTGCAATCAAGCACTGGTGGATGGCAAAATACAGCAGTTGGTAATGGCGCAGCGTTTTTTACTACTACTGGAATATATTCATCAAACCTTGGTATGTATGCAGGATATACAAATACTACAGGCGGCAAAAACACTGGTATCGGACATAGCGCTAACTTTTCCAACTCCACTGGATGCCATAATACAGCAGTTGGTGCAGACGCGCTGTATAATAATACAGGACAGTTCAATTCATCGCTAGGTTCTGGGTCGTTAAAGGGAATAACTACAGGTGTTGATAACACTGCTGTAGGTTATAAAGCTGGGTGTACACTAACAACTGGGTCTAATAATATTGTTTTAGGAAAAGACGCACAACCAACATCTGCCACTACGTCTAATGAGATTACTATAGGTAATACTAACATTACAGCGATGAGAATACCAGCTCTAAGTTATAGTATAAATAGTTCTGGACAAGTAAGCGCAGTAGATTTTAATGCTACATCAGATGTTAAGTTAAAAGATAATATAAAAACAATTGATAATGGTTTAGAGATTGTTAATAGTATTAATCCTGTTAGCTTTAATTGGAAAAAAGATGGTAAAAAGTCCTATGGAGTTATCGCTCAAGAACTTGAACAGTTGATTCCTGAAGCAGTATCGACTAATATAGAAGGTACAAAGGTTGTTAACTATATGCAGATCATTGCATTCTTAGTAGAGGCAGTACAAGATCAACAACACCAAATTGATGAGTTGAAATCTAAAATATAATGGAGTAATTATGAAAGTTGTTTTAGTGACAGGGGGCTTTGACCCTCTACATTCTGGACATTTAAAATATTTTCAAGAAGCTAAAAAGCTTGGGGATATCTTATGTGTAGGAGTAAATAGTGATGAGTGGCTAGCTCGTAAAAAAGGTAGGCCATTTATGCCTATTGAAGAAAGGCTTGAGCTAGTTAATAATATCAAAGGGGTTGGCATGTCCTTTGCGTTTAATGATAGTGAAGATCATGCTGTAAATGCTATTGAGCATATTAAAGAAAAGTTTCCTAAAAATTCTAAAATTATCTTTGCTAATGGAGGAGATAGAACAAAGAATAATGTACCAGAGATGAAGTGCAGTGATGTAGAGTTTGTATTTGGTGTAGGAGGAAATAATAAAATGAACTCAAGTAGTTGGATACTTGATGAATGGAAGACGCAGAAGACAGAACGAGAATGGGGGTACTGGAGAGTGCTTGATGATAAAAGCACAGTAAAAGCGAAAGAACTCGTTATAAATCCGGGAAAATCATTATCTGATCAAAGACATTTTCATAGATCAGAACATTGGTATATACTTGAAGGTGCTATGAAAATGGATATAGAAGCAACTCATACTCATCTCGAACATGATATAGAAGTAACTACTGATGTCAGTAGATGTTTTACAGTATCATTAAATCAGCATGACACATATGTTATACATAAAAGAGATTGGCATAAAGCTTATAATCCATATGAGAAGCCATGTCATATACTTGAAGTACAGTATGGAAATAAATGCATTGAAGAAGATATAGAACGAAGAACTATTATAAATAAAGGTATGAGATAATCATGCCTAGTAACCTTAAAGGAGTCGAAAATGGCTACATATTCACCAGTAACTAAAACGCTTGTAAAAGCGGTACCAACAAAACGTGCATCAGATAATTTTGTTACTCGTTGGGAAATCGAAGTAAACTATGCTTATGCAGGAGATGCAGATGCGGATCCAGTACAGCCAGCATGGAATTCAGATTATTCTGAAACAGTTGAATTCGAAACACCATCAAAAGTAACAACAGCTTATACAAGGGCAGAGCTCATCGCAATGATGCCTTCTGTTATCGATGATCACGTATTTCACGCACATTACGAGGCGTTCAATCTAGCACCCGCAGAACCTACAGAGACTGCTGAAGATGACTTTGATCTAGACACACTAGGTTAATAGGGATCTTATATAATGAGAAATGTTATGATTGCAGCGCCGTCTTACGACGGTACTATAACTGTATGGCATGCATCGGCTCTTAGCGAGACTTGTAAAGCAGGTCTCGCAAAGGACATAAACGTATATTGCATATACATGTCATATGATTCGTTAGTACAGCGCGCTAGAAATGATATTGCCCAATTAGCTTTAGATCAAGAAGTCGATGATTTAGTTTTCATTGATTGTGATGTTGATTGGACCCCCGAAGATTTCTTTAAATTGCTAGAGCATGATGCTGATGTTGTTGGAGGAATCTATCCTAAAAAGGGTGATAATGAAGACTATCCTGTTAAAATATTAGATGGGAATATAAAATTTGAAGAAAATGGTTTAGTAGAAGTTGAAGGCATTGCAACAGGGTTTTTAAGACTTACAAGAAAAGCCTTGCAAACAGTTTCAGATGATAGTATAGAATATGTTGAGTCGCATAAACCTAAACCAATTAAAATGATTTTTGATATAATCGTAGATGAAAAAGGTGAATTAATATCTGAGGATATTGTATTTTGTAGGAAGTGGAGAAAGCTAGGTGGTAAGGTTTGGTTTGATCCATCTATTAAGCTTTCACATGTCGGAACAAAACGTTGGAATGGTGATTTTATGAGCTGGTTAAATAAAATAAAAAAATAAGGATTAATCCATGGCCATCAAGATTATAGGTACTACAGTCGTTAATGACAGTAGGCAATTACAGAACATTGCATCTCTTGATGCCACAACTAGTGCAACAATATCTTCTGCTGTTGGTGGCGGAGGCGGTGGTGGTGGATTGGACTCTGCCGCTACTTTAAGTTTAACTAATTTAAATTTCCCAGGTACAAGCTCAAAAATTATTGGTTTAGGTGCTAATGCACTAGCTAATGACACTGGTACTACTGCTAGTAATTATGGAACTGCTATAGGTTTCAGTGCATTAAAGATGCAGACAGTTGGGTATGGTAATATAGCAATTGGTGGTTTTGCATCGGCATGCAATCTTACTGGAGATAAGAACGTTAGTATAGGTCTGGCAGCCTTACAGTATGCAACAGGAGCAGATAATAATATTGCTGTAGGGTGTGGTGCGCTGAGATTTACTACTGTAGGTGGTAATACTGCAATTGGTTCCGTTGCATTAAGAAATAATACCACCGGGAGTGGTAACACTGCTGTAGGTTTCAGTGCAAATACCTGTAATACTACAGGTAACTACAATACAAGTATGGGGCAAGTTGCTCTTATGTCTAATACAACAGGTAGTTGTAATGTTGCAATTGGATATAGTGCCTTAGCTATGAATACTGCTTTGGGTAATACAGCTGTTGGTACTTGTGCAGCGTATTGTAATGCGGCAGGTTCATGCAATACTGCTATGGGTCATAATGCACTTTTTGGATCTCTGGGTAGCAATCATACAGCTATAGGACAGAATGCTGGTTGTAACCTTACTGGCGGTGTTAATAATATTATTATAGGACAAGGCGCTCAGGCATCTTCAGCAACAGCAAATAACGAGATTACCCTTGGTGATGGCAACACAGATACATTCAGAATACCTGGAATGCAACAAGGCGCATCATCTGGACACATAATGTGCTACGATGGCACATCACTAGTACTAGCTGCTGCATCAGGTGGTGGCGGAGCATCTAGTATTGATGGCTTATCTGATGGTAAATCTCCAGATGCTACATCGATAGGATTAGGTACTAATGCACTTGCAAATGACGATGGGTCAAGTAATCGAAACACTGCTGTTGGTAACAATGCATTAAACTCTAACACTACTGGTCAAAGTAATACTGCTGTTGGTGAAGGTGCTATGTGTAGTATTACTGTTGGTAGATTCAATGTTGCTATTGGCCGTAATGTTATGTGTGCCAATTTAGCTGGTAGCTGTAATGTTGCAATCGGGAATAATAGTGGCTCGAACGGAACTGGTGGTTATGGTAATGTATATGTTGGCTTGAGTGCAGGATTTTACAACACAGGTAGTAATAATACACTTATTGGTAAAGAAGCTGGTTTTCAAAACCGTAATAATAGTAATATGGTTGCTATAGGTCATAGAGCTTTATTTTATAATACAACAGGTAGTTGTAACGTTGCTGTAGGCTCTTACTCTTTGACGTCATCAACTACAGGTGGTTGTAACACATCTGTAGGTACTTGTGCATTATACGCTAACACAACAGGTAGTTGTAACGTTGCTATAGGTTATTATGCTTCTGCTTATGGAATCGCAGCAAAGAAAACAACAGCTGTTGGCATGTGTGCAATGAAATGCAATACAGTTAATTACGGTACAGCCTTTGGTGCATTTGCTATGGCTAGCAATACTACAGGTGGTAGAAATACAGCAATCGGCCATGGTGCTTTGTCAGGCAATGTAACCGGTAAGCATAATACTGCGGTAGGTATGGGAGTAATGACAAACTATAATCAAGGTGATTGTAACGTGATGGTTGGGTATGGGTCAGGATATATGTCTGGCGGCGTTACTGATAACACAGCTGTAGGTACTTGGGCGTTACGAAATATGACTACTGGTTGCTGTAATACTGCTGTGGGGCGTAATGCTGGAACAACTATTACAACAGGTTCAAATAATATAATATTAGGACGTTGTGCTCAACCATCATCAGCAACTGTATCAAATGAAATTACAATTGGTACTGCATCTCAAACAGTGCTTAGACTTCCTGGACTTCAAGCAGGAGCATCATCTGGCCATGTGTTATGTTATAATGGTACATCACTAGTACTAGCTGCTGCATCAGGTGGTGGCGGTGGTGGATTAGACTCAGCTGCAGTTTCAAATCTAGTAGATTCTGATTATGTCCGGCTTCATCAAATTGGAGCACTAATCGATAGCGATATACCAACAAGCGTTAAAGCTGGTGATTTATGGTATGATAAGCAAGATGGTACACTTAATATTTACTATCAAGATAGCGCTGAGACTCCCGTATTTGTTAACGTCGCTTCCTCAACAGCAGCAGCAGGTGATTTAACTGTACAAGATGAAGGTAGTAGTTTATCTACAGCTGCAACAACTCTTAATTTCGTAGGCTCAGGGGTTGTAGCATCCGGTACAGGAGCAACTAAAACTATTACTATAGCTAGTGGCGGTGCATCTAGCATAGATGGTCTATCTGATGCAATATATGATACTACAGACAATAACCTTGGTATTGGTGATAACGCTTTAGGTAGTATTACTGCTGGTGCTGGCACATCAAATGATAACACAGCAGTCGGTGATAATGCAGGTGCTAATATAGCTGCTGGTGGTAACTATAATACTGCATTTGGATATGCTGCTTTAAAAGATAATGCTACTTCAGATGGTATGACTGCAATAGGTAAAAGTGCTGCTGAACATGCAACCGGTAATCACTTTTTAACAGCAATAGGTTACAGAGCAGCTGAGAATTGTGCTACAAATGCTTATGGAGGAGTTGCTATCGGTTGCGGTGCGCTGCGCGCCGGTAAAGGTAACGGTACTATTGCTATTGGTATGAATGCCGGTGAAAATATACAACAAAATGGTAACATAGCTATCGGTAGAGATGCTATGAGAGGAACTGTTACTGGTGATGGCAATCATATGTTTGGCTATGGATCAGGTAAATGTATAACAGCAGGTAAGTATAATGTAGGTCTAGGACATCATACATTATGTAAAACAACTACAGGTAGCTGCAATGTTGCAGTAGGAAATCATGCTATGTGCATGAATGTATCTGGCTGCTGCAATGTTGCAGTAGGAAATTCTTCGTTAATAAACAATGTCATAGGTAACCATAACGTAGCTTTGGGCTTCACTGCAATGTTATGCAATATTTCTGGATGCGAGAATATTGCTGTAGGTAGTTATGCACTGCAGCAAAATAAAACTGGCTCTAATAACGTTGCTATCGGTGCTTGTTCTCAAAGAAATATCACAGGTAGTCGTAACATTTCTATGGGTCAGTGTGCGCTTGCTACAGTGACAACTGGTTATGCAAACGTCGCTATTGGACATGAAGCTGCCAGATTGATGAATGCCAATTCAAGGAGTAATACAATTCTTGGTGATCAAGCTATGGTAAACGCAACATATGCTACTACTAATGTTGCAGTTGGTAATGAAGCAATGGCTAATCTTGGTTATGGCGGAAGTTCCAATGTTGCGGTTGGATCTTCTGCTGGTAGATACAACAATGCGTCCTATAACATATTTATTGGATATAGCTCTGGTTTTTGCAATACAACAGGTAATGGTCTTGTTTCTATAGGTTATGCAGCTCTTTGTCAGAGTAAAACAGGTAGTCGAAACACCGCTGTTGGGTGTTATGCTCAAGCTTGTAACATAAGCGGATCTAGTAATACATCATTAGGTGCTGCAACATTATGCGCGAACACTATTGGATGTAAGAACGTAGCAATTGGTGATTGTTCTATGAAAGCAGTTACTACTGGTAGTTGTAATGTTGCTGTAGGGGAATCAACTTTAACTCAGCTAACTACAGGTAAAAATAACGTAGCAATTGGTAGATATGCAGGAGCTTCTCTTACAGCTGGTAGTTCAAACAATATTATTATAGGGTGTAATGCTCAAGCTTCTGCTCAACCTATGTCACACGAGATTACACTGGGTGACAGTCAGATTACAAAGTTTAGAATTCCTGGATTGCAAAGTGGAGCATCATCAGGACACGTTATGTGCTACGATGGTACTTCATTGGTATTAGCAGCCGCATCTGGTGGGGGAGGTAGCTTATCCTTATTTGCAGAAAATCCTTCTAGCGAAACAACTCCTATTGCAACAGGTAATAATGCAGTTGCTATCGGTCACAATTCACAAGCAACTGGAACAAGATCTTTTGCTGTGGGTAATGGTGCTTGTGCTACTGTTACAGATTCAATTGCTATGGGATCAGGATCTAAAGCATGTGGTGGTGGTTTAGCTATGGCTTTTGGTCAACTCAATTGTGCTGGTAACAGAAGTTATGTATTTGGCGGAGCTGGTACAACTGTCGGAGATAACGCTGCAGCTGTTGGATCATGGAATTCTTGCATTATGCCGGCGTACTCTATAGCTTTAGGAGGGGGAAGAGCTACTGCTAGAGATTCTCGTAATAACTTTGTTTTTGGTAATCTATCCTCAGATTCGCAAGGTCGTGCTCAAGGTAGAAAATTTGTTCTGTGGAATTATACTACAGATGCTACTGAGACTCTTTTAAGATCTAGTATTGGAGGAGGACATTCAGACGGTCGTAGTAATTCAATGACTTTAGATAATGGTATGGCTATGACTTTCCATGGTACTGTTGTAGCAAAACAATCTGGATCTACAAATGTGGGCTCGTGGATAGTAAAAGGTGTAATTACAAGAGCTAGCGGAGCTAGCACTACAACATTAAACACCAGCGCAATTGATACTCTTCTAAACCCCTCAGGCTGGTCTATAGCACTCACAGCTGATACAACTATTGGGTCTCTAGCTCTTAAAGCTACAGGACCTTCATCCACCAATATTAGGTGGGTCGCAAATATAGATACATCTGAAGTTATGTATTAATAATCCAAGGAGAAACTAAATGGCAATTCAAAATAATATTGCTGCTGAATCAAATAATTTTGGCGTAGCGTTTAATAACGCTTACTATAGAATAGAGCGAGCTGACATTGAAAGACAAATGGATCCAGAGCCTAGGTTTAAAGTTAGAATACATCTAGCAGGATATGGAACTTCTGAAGCAACAAGTGCTACTCAAGGAGTGCACTTTTTAGACTTTGAAGTGCCTCTTGATACTGTTGAGTCTACAGAAGGTGATAATTTTTTAGCTAAGTGCTATACATGGATAATGGATCAAGATGACATGAATGGCTCAACAGCTGTATAAATACTAATAATTAATTAAGGAATCACTTATGGCTATAACTATAAATCATCAAACTAATGATATATCTGCTACAAGCGGATCGCTAACTATTGATGGATCTTCAGTAGGTGGTGGCGGTTCATCTACTATAGATGGTCTAAGTGATGCTACAGCAGATGCTACAAGTATTGGATTAGGTACTAATACTTTAGCTAATGATGATGGGTCTTCTAACAAAAATACTGGTCTAGGTATAGGTGTACTAGCAGTTAATACTACTGGTAGCGGAAATACAGCTTTAGGCTTTGATGCGATTCGATGTTCAGTTGGACTGAACAGTCAAACATCTATCGGTGCATGTAGTATGTACCAACTGACTACTGGTTCCGGAAACTCTGCTCTTGGGCACGCGGCTATGTATGCAACTACATCTGGTACCAGCAATGTTGCTGTAGGTAGTTGTAGTATGAGGTCTTTCACAAACGGTTCTTACAACACATTTGTGGGTAATAAATCTGGATACGGTTATCTTAGTGGATGTGGATATGGTAATACTGGAATTGGATCATGGGCATTAAAGTGTATACAAGGAACGAATAAAGCTACAGCTGTCGGAGGGTATGCATTAACATCGACAAAAGGTACAGCTCACTGCAGTACAGCTATTGGTTATGCAGCTCTATATGGCAATTTATCAGCTTGTATAACAGCTGTTGGTGCTTGTGCAATGAGGTATAACACAACTGGTATTCAAAACACTGCTGTTGGATATCAAGCGTTAAAAACTAACACAGTCGGAAATCAGCACACAGCAGTTGGCTTTGAAGCTCTGAGAAACCAAGTTACTGGTAGCGGTAACACTGCTGTTGGATACCACGCTCTCGTAACAAACATAACGGGGGATTATAACGTTGCTGTCGGTGCATGTGCAATGGGATATAATCAAAAGGGTATACGCAGTGTTGCAGTAGGTGCCTACTCTGGGTGGAATAACACCTGTGGCCACTGTAATACCAGTCTTGGTCATAATGCAGGTAGATATAACGTAACTGGATCTAATAACACTTCTGTTGGTACTTACGCAGGTTACTGCAATTTGATAAGTGAGCAAACCGCGGTGGGTTCTTGTGCGTTATATAATAACACAACTGGCACGTGTAACACCGCTGTGGGGTTTAAATCATTAGCATCAAACACTGTTGGTAAAAGAAACACTGCACTAGGATACTGTTCTTTAAACTCTAACCAAGCAAATTATGGCACTGCTGTAGGTTACAAGGCTCTAGAAAGTAATGTATGTGGTGCTAGGAACACTGCGGTTGGTGATGGCGCGATATCTAGCAATACTACAGGTTGGTTAAACACAGCTGTTGGTATGCAAGCACTTAGCCATAGTGTAACTGGTTCTTGTAATACTGCTGTAGGTTATGGCTCTCTCAGAGTATCGAAATGCAATCTAAATTCTGGTTTTGGGGTTGCAACTTTGTGTGTTGTAACAACTGGTAGGTGCAATACAGCGGTTGGATCAAATGCTGGTAAAACCATTACTAGTGGATGTAATAATCTAACTTTAGGTTATAATGCGCAAGCAACATCGGCTACAACTTCTAATGAAGTTACAATTGGTGATACCAATATCACAACGTTTAGAATTCCTGGACTACAATCTGGGGCTTCATCTGGCCATGTGTTATGTTACAATGGTACATCGTTAGTCTTAGCCGCCGCATCAGGTGGTGGTGGTGGGGGATTGGACTCAGCTGCTACTTTAAGTCTAACTAGAATACGTTTCGTTGATGACTGGAGTACAGCATTAGGATGTAATGCTATGATTAGTACTTCCGGAGTTAATCAGCAAAACACTGCCTTTGGTAGGAATGCGCTACAATCGACCTCAACTGGTTGCAACAACACAGGTATAGGTGTATCTGCCCTCTATCACAACCAAACCGGACACTGTAATACAGCTGTCGGACAACTGGCATTAACAGGTTCTTCTTCTAAGAGTTTCAGTTGTAGCACAGCAATTGGTGCTGGTGCTCTTCGTACAAACATAGCAGATAACAACACTGCTGTTGGTGCTAACGCATTATTTTATAATACAACAGGTAATTGTAATACAGCGATAGGTGTGTGTACGCTATGTACTAATACAACAGGTAAGTGTAATGTTGCGGTTGGAACCGGTGCATTAATGTATAACACACAAGGATCACACAATGTCGCTATTGGGCATCACGCATCGCATAAGCAAGCCGCTAATCAAAGCTTTAATGTTTCAGTAGGTAGTTATTCACAGTGCAAAAATACATTTGGGTATCATAACACTTCCCTAGGGCATTCAACTATGCGACAACTAACTTGTGGTTGGAAGAATGTGGGTATAGGCAGCTACGGTCTTTATAGTATTACAACCGGATGTTATAACATTAACATTGGCTCATATGGAATGTACGCTAATACCACTGGTTGCAATAATGCTGCAATGGGCGCTTGTGCATTAAGATTAAACACTACCGGTAGTGATAATATTGCTATAGGTTTCAGAGCGTTATGCACTAACACAACCAAATATGGTAATATAGCTATTGGATCTGATGCATTATGTGGTGCAGTCGGTGTTAACAACATTGTTATAGGGTGTGGTGCTGGTAAAACAATTTTACGACATGGTAATACTATAATCGGGACACAAGCACTGCAAAGCGCTACTACTTCTTGCTGTAACGTAGCTATTGGTTACTTGACACTGAAATCTGTTACAACATCTGAAGGTAATACTGTTGTTGGCAGCTTTGCGTTATGCAATCTAACTACTGGTACTCACAACGTTGTGGTAGGTAGAAGTGCTGGTACTTCATTAACAACTGGATCAAACAATATTATATTAGGTTGTTGTGCTTCGTCAACATCCGCAACCACATCAAATGAAATCACACTCGGCAATACCTCTAACACGGTCTTTAGACTTCCTGGAGTTCAATCTGGTGCAACATCCGGTGATGTATTATGTTACAATGGTACATCGTTAGTTCTAGCTGCAGCTTCAGGCGGTGCAACAAACATTGACGGCCTTTCAGACGGTAAGTCTCCAGATGTTGGTTCTATAGGCTTGGGAACTGATGCTCTAGCTAATGCTGGTACATCTCTTTGGAATACAGCTATTGGTTATCGGGCATTATGCGCAAATACTACAGGTCGTAATAATGTTGCGGTTGGTCAAGGAGCGGGACAAAGTATGACAACAGGCAGTCAGCACACTCTAATAGGGAAATTCGCTGGTGCTTGCTTAACAACTGAATGTGGAATTGGAGTATCTCAAGGTGTTGCTCTCGTAGGTTATGGTGCTGGTTCCAAGACAACAGGTAATCAAAACACTTCTCTCGGTCATGCTACGTTGGGTCAAAGATGGGCATCTCAAACGGGATCAGGTACAGTCCACGTTCAGTATAATACAGCCATCGGTGCGCAATCGATGCAATATATAGAAAATGGTGCTGAATATAATACAGCTGTTGGTACTAAAGCAATGATGGGTTCAACATCTGGTGGTACTTATGGTGATTGGAATGTTGCTATTGGTGCCAACGCACTCGAAAATAACACGTCAGGTTGTCGCAATGTAGCTATTGGTGGCATTGCAATGATGATGAACTCCTCAGGATCTGATAATACAGCTGTTGGTTATGACGCGCTTAGAGTAAATCGACATGGTTATGGTAATACTGCAGTAGGTAAAGATGTATTAAGATGTAATCTTACTGGTTATAATAATGTGGCAATTGGCTGCGGAGCGCTTAAAACAAGCCCAGCTGGCCGTATGAATGTTGCTATGGGTGTCAAGTCAATGCAAGTAAACACTACTGGTTGTCAAAATACTGCGGTTGGGCATTATAGCTTATATAATAATACTATTGGTATAAACAATGTTGGTTTGGGAACTAGTGTACTTAGCGGAAATACTACTGGTAGTTGTAATACTGTAGTAGGTTGGAGAGCTGGGTATCAAAATACTACCGGATATCTTAACACATTAATTGGTTATTGCGCAGGTAAAACTTTAACTACCGGTGCTAGAAATATTATTATAGGACATTGTGCTCAGCCAAGTTCGGCTAGCGCAACCGACGAAATTACACTAGGGGGTAGTGGTATTACTTCCTTAAGAGTTCCTGGAATACAATCTGGTGCAACATCTGGAGATGTGTTATGTTACAATGGTACATCGTTAGTATTAGCAGCTGGTGGTGCTAGCACAACCTTTGGTGGGGTTGGTACTTATGCTTTGATGTGGAGAACTTCTGCTAGTTCTATTCTTGGTGGTACTAGTGTTTCTGGTAGTGGTCTAAGATACGCAAGTACTTGGTCTGATGCAAGTTCTGTAGGTTATCATTCTACTGCACCTTCAGGAACTTGGAGGCTTATGGGTAGTATTGGATATTATGGTACAGGCTCTGCAGGTAGTAGCACTGCATACTCAGGAACATATTATGCGTATCAAACATCTTTGTACGTGAGAATATCTTAATTAACTATAGGAGGCGTTAATGCCGCAAGTAACAATAACAGAAGTGCGTAACGCACGATCTCTTAACGTAGAAAATACTGTATTTGAAGTGGAAATTAATCACCCAGAATATGATTGGATACCTTACACATTAAACCCTGATGATACAGATAATACTGTAGATAATAGCGTATTGCTTGGGCTTATTGGTTCAGACTATGCGGCGTATGTAGCACCCACTCAAGCAGAGTTAGATGCAGAACTAGCGGCAAGTCTAAGAGGTCAACGTGACCAGAAGTTAGTCGAAGAAGTAGACCCTCTAGTAACTAACCCTTTACGTTGGGGTGAACTAACAGATGCTAAACAAGCGGAGTGGACACAGTACCGAACTGACTTGCTTAACCTACCAGAGCAATCTGGGTTTCCTAACACATTAACATGGCCAACAAAACCGGAATAAAGCTTGACCTATATAATGTAATATACTATAATAGAATAAATTGATAATGGAGAGATTATGTCTTTAGATACCTATGTGGTTGAAGGTGGTATTGGTAAATGTGTTATGTTTACTGCGCTTCTACCAAAACTTGCTGAAAGAGCTGGCGGACCAGTACAAATTGTTACACCTTACATTGATGTGTTTAGAGATAACCCCCTTGTCAAGATGTGTTTTGATGAATCATCTATTCCTTTAGATGATCCTAGAATCCTAGAATCAGATAATATATATTACTCCGAACCTTACAAAAGTAATTTTGTGAAAGGTGATTGGCACCTAGTTGAGGCTTATTGTAAGCTACACGGAGTTGAATATGATCCTGGTATGCGTCCGAAGATGTATACAGATTGGGCTAAACAAGATACAGATAAATGGTTAGCAGATAATGGTATCACCAAGTATATTATGATCCAATTTACTGGTGGACAGACTCCTATTGGATGGGATCAGAACAACCAGTACATTAGCTCTAATGCAGGTCGTAACTACCAGCCATACTTTGCTCAGAGCATTGTAAATGGTTTAAATGAAAAGTATCCTGATCACACAATTATCGATGCTAGTATGCCAAATGAGCCAGGTTATGCTGGATCAATTAAATGTGATAAATCATTTACTATCTTGCACGAGCTATTAAAAAACGCTCAAGGATTTATCGGTATTGATTCCTGCGTCCAACACTTTGCTGCATCTACAGGAACTCCTGGTATTGTAATATGGGGCAACACGCGATGGACTCAGTTTGGTTATATGCAAAACTATAATATGTCTTTCCACGATAAGAAAAAGTATAACACATACTATAAAATGGATATCGCTGATCCAAGAAACCTTATGGTAGATGCTCAAGATGTTTATGATACATATGTAAATAAAGTTCATGGACGAAGACCTAAAGAAAAGAAAATAAGGTTTGCACATAAATGATAGTAGAAGCCCCTGTCAGCCTTGGAGAGCTTGTGGATAAGATTACTATTCTAAGAATTAAGAGTCGTAACATATCAGATCCTCTTAAGTTAAAAAATGTTAATGAAGAGTTAAACACACTAGGTACAGTTCTCTCTCATCTAAATATACCAGACACTTTATCAGAGTTTCAATCTCTAGAAAATATAAATGCAGAGTTGTGGGACATTGAAGATAAAATTCGAGTAAAAGAATCAAGGAAAGAGTTTGATCAAGAGTTTATTGAGCTTGCTCGATCAGTATATGTCACTAACGATAGAAGAGCTAAAGTAAAAAAAGATATCAATCTAAAAGTGGGATCTGAATTAGTTGAAGAAAAATCTTATGAGCAGTACTAAAAAATATAATTTTATATCTGGGTTGCCTCGATCTGGTTCTACGCTTCTGTCTACTATCCTAAACCAGAATCCCAGATTCACTGCAGGTATATCAGACCCTCTTGCAGATTTTGTGAAGGGTAAGATAAATGCTGTGAATAGTAGTGTAGGAATGGCAGACGTAGTTCCAGATGAGAGGCTGTATGATCTTATGAGAGCAGACTTTGATGCTTTCTATAAGGATGATAACGAAGTTTGTTTTAATACAGGTAGAGGGTGGGCTGCTGATACCCATTTGCTAAAGCAACTATACCCTGACTTTAAAATGATTATTACGGTTCGAAGTATCCCTTGGATCTTAGATTCTTTTGAAAAGCTTCATAGAAAGAATCCTCTGAAAATAAAACCTTTATATGATCATATTGATTGGCCGTCTGTATATGAACGTTGTCATATGCTTATGGGGCAATACCCAGATAAGAATGCTCGTGTTAAGGGTCCCTTAGATTTTATTAAACAAGCTGCAACGTCTGAAGAAAAAGATAATATTATATTTGTTGAGTACGATGTTTTAGCTTCTCATCCAAAGGAAGTTATGAAACATATATATGAGTTCTTAGAAGAAGAGTGGTATGATCACGACTTTAATGATACAGAAGCTTCTTATGATAACTACGATGCAGATGCTAAGATAGATGGACTACACAAGGTCAGAAAGGATGTGGAATTAGTACCAAGAGATACTATTCTTCCTGCTGATTTATTTAATATGTATACGGAATATGATTTTTGGAAACAAGATGATAGTCCTTTGAAACATTGTAGGTTCTTATATGCAGAAACCAAGTAGTCCTATAGGCGGTACAGAATTACTTTATAACAATTTATCAGAAAGAGTTGACTTCTCTGATATTAATCTTATATTATCTATATGTCATCCTGATCTTTTATCTAACACTAAACCTAATGTGTTATGGCAACACCTAAACATCAACGAGGAAAATGTAGCTGGTCTTAAAGATCCAGATTATGTAAAAAGACTTGATGCTATTGTATTTGTTTCGCATTGGCAACATGAACAGTTCAGAAAAAACTTTCCTTTAGATGGTGTGGATTGCTATGTTATTCAAAATGCAGTTCCAGAGTTTAAATGGAAAGAAAAACCTACAGATAAGATTAAACTAATCTATACATCAACTCCATGGAGGGGTCTTCATGTACTATTAGAAGTATTAAAAAATATTGACAGATCTGACATTGAAGTTGATATATACTCTGGTACATCTATATACGGTCCTAGCTTTGCAGAGCAAACAAAGGGTCAATTTGATGAGATATATAACACTATAAAAGAACTTGGATACAACCATGTCGAATATGCACCTAACAACATAGTTAGGGAAGCAGTACAAAGAGCTCATATACTTGCATACCCATCAGTTTTTGAAGAAACCAGTTGCCTTTCAGCAATAGAGGCATTATCTGGCGGGTGTAAGGTGGTTACTACAAACTACGGTGCGCTTTATGAAACTTGTGGTACGTGGGCTGACTACGTACCCATTAGTAATAATATTGTTGATAGATATTCAAAGATATTGAATAATGCTATTGATAATTATTGGAACGACTATGATTGGCGTAAAAGTCAATCTAACTACTATTTAAAACACTGGTCTTGGGGAACAAGACAACAACAATGGCAACAGCTAATACAAGAGGTAACAACACATGGCTGAAGAACAACAAAAGCAAATGATCACCATCAATGAAAAAGAATACGCAGTTGAAGATCTAAAAGATGATCAAAGAGGAATGCTGCAGCAAATTGGCAATCTAGATAATAAGGTAGGAAACCTAAACACGGAAATGGCTCAGCTTCAAGCAGCACGGCAGTTCTTTGTTAACAACTTAACTGCCTCTTTAGAAGCTGTAGATGATAATGTTGCGGAAGAGCTCCCAGAAGAGTAATGCATGGCGTTATTGAAAGGTTCTTTTATTTAAAGAGAACTGGTGTAGAAATAAAGCAGGCTTTAGATATTGGCGCTTATCGAGGTGAGTTTACTAATATTCTAAAGTCCGTTTGGCCTTCTTGTAATGTACAACAATTTGAAGCTGATAAGCGCAATGAGCAGTATCTACAATCAGATGCTGTTTTTGAAGTATTAGGTGATACTGAAAGAGCAGTTGAGTTCTTTACAGTAGATGATAACGGTTGGGGATCTACAACAGGGGCTTCTATATTTAAAGAAAATACAGATGTTTATAGTACATCTAAGCCTATAATTAGACAAATGAAACAACTAGATAGTTTTGTTACAGAACCTGTTGATTTTATTAAGATAGACACTCAAGGGTCAGAACTGTTTATTCTTGAAGGTGCTAAAAACTTATTAAAAATAAAACCTAGATTTATTCTTTTAGAGTGCTCATACATACATTATAACGAAGGCGCGCCTTTAATTTCAGAAATATTTAATTATATGAATAAAATTAATTATAAACCAGTGGATTTAATTAATAATTCTTATTTAGAAGATAAGCTTATTCAGAGCGATTGGCTATTTGAAACCTTATAAATACACATAATTAGAAAGGTTTTGCGATGTCCAAAATAAAATTTCCAAGTTCAAGATCCTTAAATCAATCTGTTACAACTAACGGGGTTGGTTATAAGTGGGATGGACGTAAGTTTAAAAAACTTGCTGTGTCTACTATAAATGCGAGTAATATCTCCGACTTAGAAACTCAATTAACTTCTAAACTTGGTGATGAAACAGGTATGCCTGATGCTGTAATATCAGTAAGTACAGCAGGAAGTGGGGTTTATAAATTTACAGGAGACGGGTTTCCTTCAGAATCTGGAAACAATCCAGATATGTATTTTGAAAGAGGTAAGACCTACTGCATTCATAACACATCATATTCAGGTCACCCATTAGTTATTAGAGTCTCTGATGGTGGCTCAGCTTATACATCTGGAGTAACAGGTGCTAGCACTGTGAAGTTATCATTTACAGTTCCTATGGATGCTCCTGATTCTCTTGTATATCAATGCACAAATCACTCAGCAATGGTGGGTAACATTTATGTTACTGGTAAAGCAATCAAAGGATACGCAATGGAAGTTGTAGCCTCTTTACCTGGATCTCCAGATGCCAATACAATCTATTTCGTAACAGGATAATGAAATGACAAAAACAGTTATATCTGACTTAAACTCAAAGATAATCTTTATACGTAATGATAAAGTTTATGTAAAATATAATATTAATTATGAAGATGATTCTGACGGGATTGAAGATATTATTTTTAAAGAATTAGTTATATCTAATAATATTGAAGATCAAATGTCAAGTTTAGAGTCTTTAGCGGATATTAAGATTAGGGAATATGAAACCACCCTATTAGGAGATTAATATGACCGTATATTGGTGTGATCCATATATTGATGCAGTAGTTGATGGTATACATGGTACTACTGAAACTACTACAAGAACAGGTACTTATGCTGCTCCATTTTCCTTTTACGATGTAAATAACACTGAATCTAATAACTTTCCAGGAGCGACCTTAGCTAATGGAGATGAAATAAGAATAAAAGGTTTAGCTAATGTCTCTGCATATCAAATAGATATTGGGAATGATTGGTATGCTTCCAGTTATTACCGCATAAATAACTCCAGCTCTCAAACTGCTTTTACAGCAGCTCGAACCGCAAAAGGTAATCAAAACGGTTTTGCTTTTATGCTTGACCCTGATCTTACCGAAAAATATATGGTTGCTAACAGTGATGGTGTCATCCCTCCATATATTTTTACAGGAGGTTACACAGGCTCTGGGGCTCAGATTCAGGCTTATTCCTCAGGTCCACAAGCCGGCTTTTGGCAAAATGTGTTAACAACTGTTAAAGGCACTAATAATAGGACACTGCAAGTATATTTATTAGATCCTGATTACTATGTTAATGTTCAGAACATCACAGGGACTACTTACCCTTTTTGTAAAACTAATATAGATTTAAAAGTTACGGATGGTTGGACATCAGAAACAGTTAGAAACGGGGTTTCTATATTAGTAATAGAAGCTGAAAATATGGGAAACTCTAGTAGGTACTTTCATTTTAATAGCAATAACTCAAATAGGCAATACGGAACTAATTTTGATTGCTTAAACACTTATTTTGTAGCTGTTGATACTAATGATACTAGTGCTTATTCTAGACCGTATTTCTATACTAACTCAGCTGGAGGAACGTATGCAGGAAATAAATTCACACAAAAATATGGTAGTTTTATAAAAAGTGATGGAGGATATCCTAACTATTATCATGAGGCTTATTATTATCAATATAACGATTCAGATGGTTTTGCGAGCTCATATTCACCTGGCGCTTGTAATAACCTAGAATTGGGTATGACTGCTTGTTATTATGGTGGGTATTTTTATGCTCGTTATGGTGATCAAATAGAATATAGAATAAATAATTCATTTGCTAGAGCCAATGGTATAGGTTATTTTAATATGTATAATTATGGCCCATCGCGGCATATGGATTTGAAAATAGGATCTAGTTTTACTTACTCTGGTCAATCAGGGAATTTTATTTACAACACATCTAATATGACAGGTGGTGATCACCCAGATATAACATTTTTAGATAGTGCCCACTTAGCTGGGTATACTAGTGCAGAGGCATTATTTAATTATAGTGATGCAGAGATGCTGCAAGATATAACGTTTGGTCCTACTAAGCCTGTAATAACAGTGAATGACCGTCCAGAGAGATTTAATTCATCAACATCAGGTCCAGCTCTAGTATCTATTGTAGGTAAACAACCTTCTTATATTTATAATCTACCTATGGACCCTGCGTCTTGGACTAATGCAACAGGAGTTTTTTATGATGGTAGAACATCAACCCCTCATGATCTTGCAGAAGCTAATATACCACTAGGGGTGATGGACACAGATGATTCTGATTATAGAAACACGAATGTGAATGTTAAAACTAAAACAGATTTGTATGTTTATCCAAGCCAGGGTCATACATCAGGTTATAATGGTGATGTTAATATGCACTTTAGCTCTAACACCTTTGATGGAAAACCTATTGGATTAATGCTTTCCTCACAACTTAATAATAATTTTCATGCTCCAATGATTTATTATAACGATTCAGCTGAAGATAATGCTTTAGTCATACAAGGTAACGCAAGAGCACAAGACAACTATAGGTTTGTAAAAAAAGTTGAGATTCCTATTCCAAAACATACAACTGAAGATATTCGAATATCAATAAATTGGAAAGTATCAGCAAATTGGCCTTCTGGTCGATCTATATATTTTAATGTGGGGCATGCCAGCACGACTGGAAATTTAGGATTTAAATGGACAAATCTATATGCTAATTCTAATCCAGTTTCAACCAACTCATCATACACTACAACTACTGTTGATATACCCAACTCAGAGCTACCTACTCTAAAATTAAATCATATGAAAATCGGTATAGATGTCTATAACCCAAATAGCCATGAGCATAAACTTTATATAAAAACTATTGAGGCTTCGGTAGTATAATGTCAGTCTCTGATGCATTAGTTATATCAGCTACGGGGTTTGGTAATGGCCTTACACTTTCAGGCACAGGGTTTACTGGAGGATCTCCTCCAACAGGAAGCGCACCTCCAAGTAGCGGAGGTGAATCTGCAACAACTCTGGTGTATCTTGGATCTACTGCATTTAATAGTGTTAGTTTAGGGTCAACTGCAATAAGTTCAATTTATGTAGGTAGTACTAAAGTATGGGGTTCTTAACCTTATAAATACAGGTAAATCTAAAGGAATTAACAATGGCAAATCCAAACTCAAGAGCGACACTAATTGAATATTGTCTACGTAGACTAGGTGATCCTGTGATTGAGATTAACGTTGA
>ERZ1039804.712-NODE-712-length-20694-cov-5.664616_pt1 | contig 20694 bp, 17 predicted proteins | sample MGYA00383089_ERZ1039804 | MGnify/ENA primary metagenome ERZ1039804 (study PRJEB29581, sample SAMEA5548359) | metagenome | biome: marine; feature: coastal; material: water | depth 1 m | study: Short-term variability in the microbial, nano- and picoplankton dynamics...
CGCAGCCCTTACAGGCATACCGCTGAGCCCCGTTGCGACGCTTTATACCTTGTCCCTTGATAATCCCGAAAATATGGCCAAATGTGCCCGAGATGCCGCCCACCTAAAACACCTCAAACTTAAGTTAAACGCCAACGATACGCTCCAGTGTCTAGAGGCCGTGCGCGAGGCTCGCCCAGACGCTAGCATCGTTATCGACGCTAATGGCAGCTGGCCTGAAAGCTTGCTGTGGAACTTGGGAGACGATTTACAGCGGCTAAATGTTGCGCTGCTCGAACAGCCCCTCGCGCCTGACCAAGATTTTCGTCTCGAGAACTTAAATTACCCCGTGCCGCTGTGTGCCGATGAATCCTGTCAGGCCAGTGGTGACCTCGAACGTATTGCCGACTGTTATCAGGCGATAAATATCAAACTGGATAAATGTGGCGGCCTTACCGACGCGCTGCGCATGCGAGATTGGTGTCGTCAGTACGGTAAGCAGGTCATGGTCGGGAATATGCTGGGCTCATCATTGGCCATGGCGCCGGCAATGGTCGTGGCTCAGGGCGCTGCTTTTGTCGATCTCGATGGCCCCTTGTGGCAGTCCAGTGATGTGCAGCCTGAATTACAGATTATTGATGGGGTCATTCAACCCCCAGCTCCCGAGCTCTGGGGATAGCACTTTTTCAGCACGATCAGCTCAGGACACCCTTGTGTTAGCGGGGCTATCCTCGACGAACTGAATTAGCTCTGGAAAAAAGTCCATGAAATCTGCAAGCAGCGCATTGTGGTTTTGTTGCAGCTCAATAATCCCACGGCCCAATTGGCTGGGGCGCTTGAGCCGGCTCTCAATGCCACACAGCGCTCGGTGAATGCCATTCATTTGTTGATAGCTGCCGAGTAAATCGAAATGAATCATATAATGCAGTGTTCGCTGCATTCTGTCTGGTGCAAAATGGCTGTTCTGTTCTAACTGAGCGTATACCTGTGTTGTGAAGGTGCTGAGTGGCTGGTCACTAAAACTGACCCACTGAGTGGCTAAAAAATGATCATAAAAAACATCGATCAAAATTCCGGCATAGCGTCTGAACTCGGGGCTAATGCGGCCTTTGCTGCGTTTTACGATAGCGTGTGCATCGGTAAAAGAATCGACACGGCGATGCTGAACAATGGCTGCGCGCAGCGGTTCGGACATTGCCCGGTCAACGGGGCCCTTCACAAAGTCTCCCATAAGGCTGCCCAGCAAGCTGTTTGAGGTTCTATCGGCAAGGAGTAGGTGGGCCAGATAATTCATAAAGTGGCAAAGGTCAAAGGCATACAGCGGTGCGGAGCAGGGCGGTTGTTATGGGCCAAAGGCTTTGGATACACGCTGTGGGCATGGGCGCAGCCATTAAGAAACGGACGCTGGCCACGTGCCTCAAAATTGACAGCTTTTTTGCTTTCACCGTCATCCTTTTAGAGCCTCAAGATGTGCCACGACCGAAGTGCCTAATGCCTGCAGGTCGTAGCCGCCCTCCAAGGCTGAAACAACTCGCCCTTTGGAATACTGTTTTGCTAAGGCAACAATTTCTTGGGTTATCCAGTAATAATCGTCTTCGACGAGTTGCAGCTGTGCTAAGGGATCGGCTTGATGGCCGTCAAATCCGGCTGACAGCAGAATTAAATCGGGCTGATGGTGATGAATGGCAGGCCACCAATCACGGGCGATGGCTTGGCGAAAGGCATTGCCGACTGTTCCGGAAGGCAGTGGTGTATTCACAATATTGGGTCGCTCTAGGTCGTGAAATCGACCGGGGTAAAAGGGGTGTTGAAAGCTTGAGCACACTAAAATATTGGGGTTGTCCTTACAAAGGTCGACCGTGCCATTACCGTGATGCACGTCGAAGTCGAGAATCGCGACCTTGTGAATGCTGGGAATTTCCAGTGCGTTAATCGCGGCGATCGCAACGCTGTTCAGTAGACAAAACCCCATGGGGCTGCTGATTTCAGCATGGTGTCCGGGTGGCCGCACCGCGCAGAAAACCCGAGAGTCTCGCTCCGAGATAACGTCGTTAACGCCCTGCCATACAGCCCCTGCGGCATGCTCAGCGGCTGCTAGGCTGAGGGAGCTCATCCAAGTGTCCGGGTCTAGGGCCTCTAGACCTTCATGAGGGCTTTTCGCTTCAAGCGACGAAAAGTAATGAAGGTCATGGGCAATATCGACTTGAGCGCTGCTAATTTTTGGGGCAGGAATTAGCGGGAAGTCATCGGTAACGCCGGTGTCTTTCAAATGCTGTAAAAGATGTATTAGCCGATCAGGTCGTTCCGGGTGACCCTGGGGAACCTCATGTTCAATGCAATTTTGATGGGTATAAATCAGCATGATTAGAACGCTCTCAACCTCAGCCGCTTTTAGTGTGTTGACGTAGAGTGTATTGGCAAATGGTGTGTTGGTTAAAGCGGTCTCTGTAAAACGGGTGTCTCTAACAACAGAGTCCGTAAAACCGGCATCTATGAAATGGCAGCCCAATACAGTGCTGCTGGTTGCGCTTTGCTCAATCTATAGTCAGAGCACAATAGAGCGACGGATTTCTTTAAGAAAAAGATGAGAGCACTTTGCGAGTCGGTGTTGCAGAGTCCCCTCCGCAATGCCCTCTTGGCCGGTGCTATTATTGCGTTGCCTGGCGTAACGCGTGCGTGTAACGGAGTCGTCTTATTGGCAAACCCTCTGGTTAGCCTAGAACGCCGTAGAAATTTGTATCTCGTGTGTGCAGTCAAATCTGCGTACTGACGACAAGTTGCTCGCCAAATCACGCATAATGTTCGACGTCACAACATGACATAAAGCAGAAAGATCACAGGAGGATGTCTTTGCATTATTTGGTAACGGGTGGCGCGGGATATATTGGTTCGCACCTAGTGCTCGCCCTCGTTGAGGCCCAGCATCAGGTGACGGTGCTTGATGATTTTTCTACGGGGCATCGCTGGGCGACCGAGGGCCATGAAGTGATCGAAGTCGATATTCGAGATCTGGCGGCTTTGCGCAGCGCGCTGTTGCACCGGCATTTTGATGGTGTCTTTCATTTTGCCGCGAAATCTCTGGTGGGTGAGTCGGGTCAGAAGCCTCTACTGTATTACCAAAATAACGTCACTGGCACGGCTAACCTATTGGAGGTTGCGCTTGAGAATGACTGGCGCCATTGCGTGTTTTCTTCAACCGCGGCTGTTTATGGCAGCCCTCAATCGGCCGTCATAGCCGAGGAGCACCCGTTAAACCCCGTCAATGTTTATGGCGAGACTAAGCTAGCCATGGAACAGCTGCTGTCTGCGGTTCACAAACAGGGAGCAATGCACGCGGCGTGTTTGCGGTACTTTAATGCGGCAGGTGCTGCCCCCGATGCCCATAGAGGCGAGTGGCATGAGCCTGAAACACATCTTATTCCCAATGTATTACGCAAGGCCGCGGGAGAAGACCGCCCACTAACCATTTTTGGTGACGATTACGACACGCCCGATGGCACCTGCATTCGCGATTACATTCACGTTCTTGATCTTGCACAAGCCCACCTCAAAGCAATGGCAATGCTACACCGCGAAGGGGGGTTCCATACGCTCAACCTTGGCAGTGAAGCAGGCTATTCGGTGCGTGAAATTCTGCGGGCCTGCGAAACCACGGTAGGGCAGCCAATTACCCATGACATAGGGCCTCGTAGGCAGGGCGATCCGCCACGACTTGTGGCAGATGCCGGTCGAGCAGGCCAAATATTGGGTTGGCGTGCGACGCGAGGCCTGCATGAGATTGTTGAATCTGCTTGGTTGTGGGAGCAAGAGCGCCAGCGTCTGCAGGCGCGCTAACAGCGCGTTTTATCGATGGGGTGGGTAGTAGGGAAGTGGCTTCAGCCGCCCTTACTCGCCCCGCCAAATACAGCATCCTCGGGGCGGCAGCTTGACACTGCCCACGAGAAATTCGGCGCTAGGTGGAGCGTCTAAAGTGTGAGCTTCTGCGCCGTAGTTAAAGGCAAATGTGACCGAGCCCCGGGTCATCATGCGCACGTCCTCGGGCAACTCGTGAACCATTATCTCTCGTTCTCTCAGCAGATCCCCCAGCAGCTGTCGCAGGAAGGCGTCGTCAGTAAGGGTGGCCAAATACAGGCATCGCCCTTTGCGAACCAAAGCGGGGCGGTCTTCCTGATAGAAGGCCTCAACGGTGGCGCTACCCACCGACAGATCCTCGCACCACAAGCGGCTTTGAAATACCTCTCCTTGGTACTCAAAAGGTTCTGCTACATCGGGTCGCAGGGTTTCCACAGAATTAACCTGTAGATCTAACCATGACTGGAGCACACCGGGGGCGCGATTGGGAGGGATCTGAAACTCCTCAGTTTTGGCGCCGCAACGCGGACCAAACAGCAAGGTTGCGCCGGATTGCTTACAGGCCTCCAGCAATGTGTCTGAAATAATGGGCATAGAGGCTACAACGACCAATGCATAGTGCGATAGATCGGCTGAGGTACTCACAATATCGACGCTGACATTCAGCTGACGCAGGGCTCGATAAAACTGAAAAGCCACTCGGTGGGCCTCAACTTCTTGACCCTGCTGTTCAATGTCAGAGACCCACTGTGCACTAACATCGGTGACCAGCGCTACGTGAGCCTGTGGCTGCGGCAGCGACTCGTTCTCGAGTGTCTTGAGTACCCCAACGACAGTTTCGACTTCCTGCCAGGCATCGCTGCGGGACCGATCGGGTCGAAGCAGTCCGGCATGCATTTGCTCCTGAGCAAATTGCGCCTGGCGCCAGCGGAAAAAAGACACGACGTCGGCGCCATGGGCGATGGCCTCAAGGGTCCAAAGGGCGACCATGCCGGGTGCTGGTCGAGGATTAGAGGGTGCCCAATTCACGGGGCCGGGTTGCTGCTCCATAATCCAGAAGCCACGATCTTTGAGGCCGCGGCATTGATCAAGGTAGTAGGCGGTGTAGTCAGGGTGCCCGGTGCGCATGTAACGTCGCGCCAACTCAGGTTCATCCCGACCCAGTAGAAATTCACTCCGTCCCAGCGGGTAACTGTCATAGCTCACAAAATCGAGGGGCGCTGCCAGAGAAAAGCAATCGGTTTGGGTGTCCTTCATTGGAATGAAGTTGTGGGTTATCCACTGATTACGGGCATGGTCTCCAATGGCGCTACAGCAGGCATCGTGGAAACGTAAAATTTGATCTGAGGCAAAGCGCCGATAGGCGATTTGATGGGCTGGGTTGGTTTCGGTCACGGCCCCAAAGGGCAGTTCAATAGTGCTAAAACTTGGGTACTCCATTGACCAAAAAATATTGCCCCAAGCTGTATTCAAATGGCCAATGGTTTCATAACGTTCTTGGCACCAGCCTTGGAAGGCCTGTCGTGCGCTGTCGGACCGGCTGTGGGCGGTGTCGTGGCAGCACAGTTCATTATCGGTTTGCCAACCAATAATCCGGCTATCGCTGCCATAGCGTTTCGCTAAAACCGTAGAAATTCGCACGGCCTCGTCGCGGTAGGTGGTGCTGGAGAAGTCGTAGTGGCGTCGAGATCCAAAGCCGCGTTCATGACCACTGCTGGGGTCTCTGGGGAGTATTGCGGGGTGTTCATCGATGAGCCATTTTGGCGGCGTCGCCGTTGGAGTGCAGAGCACTACTTTTAAGTCCTCGGCTGCAAGGGTGGCAATGGCGCGATCCAGCCAGCCGAAGTCAAATTGATCTCGTTGTGGCTCAAGCTTTGACCAGGCAAACTCGCCAATTCGCACGCAGCGTAATCCCAATGCGCGCATTTGCGCTGCGTCGTCGGCCCAATCTTGTTCTGGCCAATGTTCTGGGTAATAGCAAACCCCTAGCGCCAACTCGGAAAAGCCGCCGACAAAATGTTGCTTAGCCATTGTTATTAACCTCTAGACCGGTGCCTGCTTCGCAGACAAAAGTGGTTGCCTTAAGCCCTGTTTTTTGGGTGTAGTCACGTTCGACCGCATTAAGGAGCTGAGGCACATCGTCGCGATGGCAAAGGCATACGACGGCGCCACCAAATCCCCCTCCAGTTTGGCGTGCGGCGACCCGATTGCCTAATTCAGCTTTTGCGATAGCCACCAGGGCGTCGGTCGCGGGTACGGTAACCTCATAGTGATTAGCGAGGGAGTGATGTCCGTTTGCTAACTGCTTAGCGACTGCCGCTAGGTCGGCTTGCTGTAGGGCTGCTACGGTTGCCTTGACCCGTTGATTTTCTTCCAGAACATGGGCTGCGCGGCGGTATTGCTGTGCCGTTAGGGTGTCCCGACAGGCAGCGAGTCGCTGAGTATCTGCGGCTCTCAACGAGGGTATGGTCATCGCGGCACAGGCCGCTTCGCAGTCAGCCCTTCGAGCGTTGTATTCGCTATCGACCAGTTTGCGTGGGTAGTTTGAATCTAGGATAACAATTGACCACTGCTTGGGGATCGTCACAGAGATTGCTTCCAAAGACTGGCAGTCAAGGAGTAAAGCAGCGCCAGGCTGAGCCTTGGTTGATATCAGCTGATCCATAATGCCGCACTGGCAGCCAATAAAAGCATTCTCGGAGAGCTGCCCAAGCTTGGCAATTTCTGCGCCGTCAATATTCCAATTGAAAGCGCTGCTAAGGGCGCCCAGCAGGGCGACTTCGAGTGCGGCAGAAGAAGAGAGTCCACGTCCCTGAGGAACGTCGCTCCATAGGGCCAGGTCAATGCCCTTGGTCACATAGCCTTCACTTCGCAGGGCCGCCACAATGGCCCGAATATAGTTAGCCCAAGGGCGGGTGCTGGGCTGGTATTCATCGCAAGCTTGGAAAGAGTCAATTTCGTCGGGATATTCTCGAGAAACTGCGGTAATTATGTTGTCTTCTCGGCGCCGCCACGCAACGTGGCAACGAAACTGCAAAGCACAGGGTAATACCCAGCCGTCGTTGTAATCGGTGAACTCGCCGATCAAATTGACCCGACCGGGCGCTGAAGCCGTGCCCTCGGGTGATGCACCGAAGTGCTGTTCAAATAAGGTGAGGCTCATGAGGATTTCGCCAGCTGCTGTTTAATGGGGTCTGCCAGTTGCCGCAGTTTATGAGCGGCCGACTCAACGGTTAAATCTCTCTGAGGCTCGCCCAGCATTTCATAGCCCACCATGTGTTTCTTAATGTTTGCAGACCGCAACAGCGGAGGAAAAAAATGCGCATGCAGTCGCCAGTGTTTGTTCGGCTGATCAGAGGGTGCGTTATGCCACCCCATGGAATAGGGAAAGGAGCAATCGAAGAGGGCATCGTAAGTGCGATTGAGCACCGCTAATGCCTCGGCGAGAGTTTCAAGGTTGTCTGGCGTAAGCTCAGCAAAGTCGCTTTGAGTTCCTTTGGTCAGCAGTAAAGTTTCAAAGGGCCACGCCGCCCAATACGGAACAACAATTAACCAGTCGGCGTTTTCAAAGACCACGCGTTCATTGAGTTTCGATTCCCACTGTTGATAATCCGCGAGTAAAGCCGAACCGTTTTCTCGAAAATAGTCTAATTGGCGTTGATCTTCAGTGGCGATGGTTGAAGAAAGGTGGGTATGGGCCCAAATTTGCCCGTGGGGGTGAGGTTGGGAGCAGCCCATCAGCGCCCCTTTATTTTCGAACAAGGTAACGCAGCGATACTTCGCTGAAAGTTCCCGGTAGGCCTGCTGTATTACCTCTAGGAGGCGGAATAACTCACTTTGGCTGAAGTCTGCCAAGGTTCTATCGTGGCGGTGATCAAAGCAAATTACGCGGCATTCTCCCTCAGCGGCTTCTTCGATGATGAATCTGGGACTGGCGTCATTGGCTTCACCTGTCACATTTTCCGGTTCCCGTTCTTGATTTAACTCAGGGCCCGTGAGCGCTGAGAAATCGTTGTTGAATACATGGGGCCCGCGGTAATCGGCATTAAACGTATTGTTGGCGCGTTCGGTTCCCGGACAGAGGGGGCAATTGGGGTCAAACGTCAGCCTTTCCTCTGAATCAGCAGCGGCTGCTTCCCCCGACCAGGGCCGATTGCCGCGCTGAGGGCTGACCAGCACCCAATCGCCCGTTAATGCATTCTTACGTCGATAGCTGTTTGTCTGGCTCAAAATTTCTCCGGGGTGATGTCGATGACAACTTGCCATCGCCTGCCGATCTCGATGCAATCATTCCTCGCTTGGGAGTGTATCTGAAGCAGGGTGTCACGGTATGCTTCACGCTTGGAATTGCAGCGGCGATTTTGTCATAAGATTTTAAAATAGGGTCGAGTACCGTGGGAATGGAAAACTCCAAATTCCAACCGTTTTACCAATTGATCAATGCTGATATCTCTGTGCTGATAGATTGCCGCCAGCGACTACCCGCCATTGCCTATATAGGCCCCCGGTTAGAACGCTTTGATGCCGCTGACCTAGCGCTGCTTGATCGCCATGAGGCGCCCGCCTCGCTCCCGGAGGAGCCTCCCATTGCTTTGTTGCCCGACATCACCTCAGGGTGGCTGGGTCATCCGGGTATTGCCGTCCGCAGGGGGCGGCAAGGTTGGCAGCTGCACTCCGTATTACAGCAGGTTAGCCAGCCTCAGAGTGATCGCCTTGTGCTTATAGCAACCTGCGCGATGACGCAGGTCAGTGTGCGCTACGAGTTGACACTGCCCACCGCTGGTGCGGCACTTTCTATTGCAGTCACTGTCGTTAATGACAGCAGCTCCGAAATGTTGAGTTTGGACCAGTGCAATTTAACTTTGCCGATTCCCGATCATTTTTCTGATTTCACTGATTTTAGCGGACGCTGGGGCCTCGAATTTCAATCTCAAACTCAGTCTCTTCGGCAAGTCGCATATTCCAGAGAGAATCGGACAGGGCGAACTTCACACCGGGGTTCTGCGAGTGTTGTCGTACACGAAAAGGAGCTGTCAGCAGCCTATGGCCAAGCCTTGTCCTGCCACCTGGCTTGGAGCGGCAATCATCGTCTTCGAGTCGAGCAGCTAGTGGATGGTCGCCGTTATTTACAGCTGGGTGAGCTATTAGCGCCAGAAGAGATCGTGCTAAGCCCGGGGGCTGCTCATAGCGCGCCTGTTGTCTGGTGCAGTTTTTCAAATGGAGGATTGACGGGGCTATCAAGTCAGTGGCACCGCTTCATCCGAGAGCAGTTCACCACCGTTGGAGAGCTGCAAAAAAAGCCACGTCCGGTGCAGATCAATACGTGGGAGGGACACTATTTTGACGTCAACGAGTCGAAGTTGTTGGGGCTGATTGAGCAAGCTGCAAATTTAGGTATAGAGCGTTTTGTACTCGACGATGGTTGGTTCTGTGGACGCAACGATGATCAAAGCTCGTTGGGTGATTGGTGGGCAGATACTCAAAAGTTGCCCCGGGGTTTGACTCCGCTGATTGAGGCCTGCAGCCGCAATGAGATGGAGTTTGGTTTGTGGGTTGAGCCCGAAATGGTGAGCCCGGACAGTGATCTCTATCGCAGTCATCCAGACTGGGTTTTAAGTCATGACCCGTCACCAAAAATGTTAGCTCGACATCAATTAGTGTTGGACCTCGCCCGTCCCGAGGTAGAGGCTTATATTTTCGAAGCCATCTCAACACTGCTGGGTCAACACGCTATTACTTATCTGAAATGGGATATGAATCGCGATATTCATCAAGCGGGGAACGCACTGGGCTACCCCGCGGTTAGTGATCAGACTCAAGCGCTATATCGACTATTGAACCGTGTTAAGACCGACTTTCCTGAAGTGGAAATTGAAAGTTGTGCGTCAGGCGGGGGGCGTGTGGACTGCGGTATCTTAAACTATGCCAGTCGATTTTGGCCCTCCGACACCAACGACGCCCTCGATCGGCTCAGTGTTCAGAGCGGTTTTTCACTGTTTTACCCGCCCGAGTTAATGGGCAGCCACATTGGTCCTGAAACCTGCCATCTAACCGGGCGACAACACGCCCTGACCTTTCGTGCCGGGGTCGCCTTTTGGGGACACTTAGGTGTCGAGATGGATATCACAACGCTGGGTAATCATGACCGAGAGACTTTGATGTCGTTGATTCAGCTTCACAAGGATCACCGACAACTCTTGCACAGCGGTCAGCCACAACGCCTCGATAGGCCCAAAGAGGAACTGGGTTGGGGCGTGGTATCTATGGCGCAGGAAGAGGCGCTGTTTTGCCATGCTCAGCTGATGAGCGCTCTTCGACCCTTTCCTGTGCGTTACCGCTTTCAGGGGTTGGATAGCAGCGCACACTACCGAGTGCAATGTATCTGGCCGCCTATCGATAGCGAGTTTCTAAATGACCATGTGGCATCCCTGCAAGAGCGACCGTTGTCGGGCGCTGTGCTCATGCAGTTAGGCATCGCGCTGCCCATTCGTAAGCCTGAGAGCGTGCTCATTTACCACTTGAGTCAGGCTTAGTTAGTCGCGAAGTTTACCGACCGCTGGAGCCAGTCTGAGGGCGTGCAGGGGGTACAGTACGAATCGCCTACGGCATTCATTAATCCTGAAAGGTTGACCCATCCTTTGACGAATCAAAAAGAATGGCCGGGGCCCATTGCGGTGTGGCACCGAACACGAAGCGACTGACAAGCAGAGCGGCAAATACGCAGAAAATCACGGTGATAAACATCATGTGAATGTAGTGGAAGGGCGCCCAAACAAAGGAGAAAAATCCGTACAGCAAGACCCCCAATACCACGGCAACAATCGCGGCCCCAGCAGATACCCCACGAAACAGCAGGCCCACAATGAACGCCGAGAGTATTGGCATGCTGAGTAAGCCATAAAGCTCCTGAACTAGATTAATGATGCTCTCGGCTTGGGCGTAAATTGGCACCATGGCCAGACCTATCAATACAAAACTGACCGTTATGATCAGATTGAGTCGTCGGAGGTCGGGCTCTGGCGCGATGAAGCGCTCGTGAATGTCGCAAACGTATAGAGCGGTGGATGAGTTTAAAACACTGTTAACGCTGGTCAGTACGGCGGCGGCAATGGCGGCTGCGAAGGCGCCTGATAACCAAAGCGGAAGTACCTCTCCCACAATCTTGCCAAAAGCGGCATCTCCGATATCGCCGTAGAGCTTGAAGGAAACGATGCCGGGTATAACGACCATAGGAGGAATAATCAGTAAGCGTATGGCCGCCGCGGCAATAACGCCTTTCTGGCCTTCCTTAACGGTTGGGGAGGCCATGGCACGCTGCGTAATGGTTTGGTTGGTGCCCCAGTAGAAAATTTGGATGAACAACATGCCGGTCAGCAGGGTATGCCACGGAATTGGCGAGTCATTGCTGCCGATCAGGGTTAGCCGCTCGGCGGGTATGCCAGAAAAATCAAAGTCGATCGCTGCTAGGGCCAAAAAAACCACAACCATTCCCAGCGATAATAAAAGCACGCCACTGTAGGCGTCAGAAATAGCGACGGCCCGCAGGCCGCCTAAAACGGCGTAGGCCGCTCCAACAACCGCGAAAGCGGTGGCTATGATAATTATCGGAAGCTCCACATTAAAAAGTGTTTGCATGAACAGCGCGCCGCTGTAGAGCATGGCGGGAATAAAGATGAATAAATTCCCCAATAAAAATAGCAGTCCAATTAGCGCTCTTATGCGGTAGTCGTTGTAGCGTTTCTCCAAGAGCTCAGTAGTGGTGGTGCATTGATAGCGGTAGTAAACCGGCAGGATGACTTTGGCGAGAATAATAAGACCGACGACGGCTGATAATTCCCACCACGCCAGCAGCGCCATTTGATTGCCGTTCATTCCAACCAGCTGATCGGTGCTGAGATTGGTCAGCGTAATAGACCCGGCAACCACGACCCAGCTAAGGCCGCGACCCGCAAGAAAGACGTCGTCTCGCGTAGAGGTTGCTGGGCTGAGGTGAGCGGTGTCCTGCACGCAGCGGCGCCAGGTCAAGCCTGCGATTAAAGCGGTAATTGCAATGAAGACCAAAATTTGCAGTGGATCGATGGGCATGAGCTTTCCGCTTTATAGTGGGTGGCTAGGGCTGCCTGAGACTAACAGCTAGAGCGTAGTAACGAAATCGGGCCGCCGACGTGGGTCAGGAAATAGCAAAATGCAGGGCAGTGTTATTACCAGGCGCTGTCGGCAATGGTGATGCGGTGGAGCAGGCGGTCATAGCCGTCATAACCCCCCGTAGCGGCGTGCAGCAGCGCTCGGTTATCCCACATGACGAGCATGTTGGGCTGCCATTGGTGCCGATAAAGAAACTGCTCTTGGGTTTGATATTGGTAGAGCTCCATGAGCAATGCTTGTGCTGCCTCAAGGTCCATGCCGGAAAAGCTTTGAATGTAGGCGGCTGAGGAAAATAGCGCTTTTTTCCCGGTTTCGCGATGGGTTCTCACCAACGGGTGGTTGCAGGTTTCACGAGCGCGCTCGCTGGGTTTTATGATCATGCTGCGTCCGCTGTTTTGGTCTTGGTCACCGTAGGCGCCATCTGGGGCATAGCCCAAGGCGGCGGAGTGAATGGCGGTGAGATTTTCTACTCGAGCTCTCAGTGAGTTAGGCATCTCCTCGTAGGCTTTTACTTGATCTGCAAACAGCGTGTCGCCGCCGTGAGGAGGAATAGTAATGCTAAAGAGCATGGTTGCCGCCGGGGGGATCGGCATAAAGCTCCAGTCGCTATGAAAGGTCTCTGCAAAAATTGAGGTTGTTTCATCGGCCTTGCGTTGAATGGCGGAAATGTTCGGGTAGCCATCGATATGGCCAAAAAACGGATCTTCACCAATGTCACCAAAGTACTGGCTAGCGCGCTCTAGGTGCTCGGGAGTGAGGTGTTGATTGGGAAAGGCTATAACTTTGTGATTCAGCCAATGACTGCGGATTTCGGCGACCAAGTCATCGGAAAGGTCTTGAGTAAAATCCACGCCCGTAATTGATGCACCGCAAGATGCCTGACTCGAAGTAACGGTTAATGGCATAGGGCCCTCCTTATTTTTATCGGCGTGTGAACGCGAGCTACCTGATGCGATCTGGTTAGAATTCTAGGCTAGAGTATCAGATGTTAGCCACTCTCATGATTCCACCACGCGAGGTCTGAGTGGGCCCGGAGGTCAGCTTCATGGGTCCATGCTGAACGATGTTGATGCGCGAGATGAAAGTAGGTCTCGGCTATTTTTTCTGGCAGAAGTAGACCGTCTTTATCACCGCCACGGGCCTGCCTCAGCGCGGCGAATTGTTCATCTCCCAGCATTTTCCCGAGGGTGTCGGGTGCATCTACCGCACCATCAATAATGACGTGAGCGACGTGGATTCCACGTGATGCGTATTCGGCATTTAAGGTTTGGCAGAGCATGCGTCGCCCGCCCATTGCCGCAGCATGGGAATGCTGGCCAGCGTTACCTCGTACCGCTGCCGTCGCCGATGTCACCAACAGTGTGCCACCGCCACGAGACTCCATGGCGGGGATAACGACTTTAGCCACTCGAAATAGAGCGAGGCACGCCATTCGCCAGCCCAGTTCAAAGTTCTTGAGTGTTGTGGCTTCTAGCGATCTATTGCCAATCTGTGCGCCAAGATTAAATAGCACGGTGTGTATGGGCCCTATTTCTTCAACGGCGGTGATCAAATTTTCTAAAGCGTCGTCCTCCACTGCGTTGAGTAAATGCCCAGAGGCGGATCCGCCCTCCGACTCAATGCCATCAACCAGAGTTTGCAGTCCACTCGCATCGCTACGCCGGCACAGAGCAGCGTGATAACCCTCTCGGGCAAACCGGCTGCCGACACTGCCACCAATACCTGCGCCGGCCCCAATGATTAAACAAACTTTTTTCAAAATAACGTCCTCTGGTGTTGCTTTGATCTACTTCACGCGCAACGTTTTGTTGCGTATAAGCGCCTCGATTTCTTCGACGTCAAAACCCAACTCAGTCAAAACACTGACCCCGTGCTGGCCCAGCTTTGGGCCTGGGCCCGCGATGCTACTGGGTGTGTCGCTGAATTGTGCCGCAGGGCGGGCCTGTCGAACTTCACCAAATCCAGGATAATCGATGCGACTAATAGAACCGTTGGCATTGATTTGCTCATGATCGAGTAACTCGGTTCGATCTAGAAGAGGGGCACAGGGTACCCCTTCATTTTCAAATCTTTGCAAGATCTCAGCACTAGACCATTTGCATATCTCAGCGGCAGTCAGCTGCTTTCGCTCACTGACATTTTTAAAGCGCGCAGATGCGGTGGCGAAACGCTCGTCTTCGATCCAATCTTCACGGCCCAAAGCCCGACACATGCCTAACCACTCTTTGTCCGATATGACCCCCGCTGTTATGTGGCGATCTTGGGTCTCGTAAATCAAGTCCATTGCACCCCCCGCCTGTTTAGGATCGAATTCTCGCTCGGCGTAGGTGAGTCCGCCCATACCCTCGGGCCAAAAGAAGGACAACATGGTGTCTAACATTGAGAGTTGGATGTGCTGCCCGCGGCCGCTTTTTTCCCGAGCGTACAGGGCGGAGCTAATGGCTTGCGCTGCGGTTAGTGCGGTGACCTTGTCGGCTAAAATTATACGGAACATGTTGGGTTTGCCCGTCACGCGATCGGCTTGTATATCTGTGGCACCGGATAGCGCTTGGACGATGGGGTCATAAACCCGCTTATCGGCGTAGGGCCCCTGATCGCCAAAGCCGCTGATTGAGACATAAATTAACCGCTCATTAGCGCTGCGCAGCAACTCTTCACCAAAGCCCATACGATCGATAGCACCTGGTCGAAAATTTTGGATAAAGACGTCAGCGTCTTTTGCTAGCTTCAGCAAAATTTCTTTGCCGGCATCAGATTTTAAATCGAGGGCTATAGACTCTTTGCCGCGATTGCAGGAGAAAAAAGCGGGTGTAACGTCGTTGTGCTTGGAGCCAATGTGCCGCATCTGCTCGCCGCTGGTGGGTTCTACTTTGATGACCCGTGCCCCTTGGTCCGCGAGCATCATGGCGGCAACTGGGCCAGAAACCATAGAGGTCAGGTCGAGAATTTTAAGTCCATCAAGTGCGCCCATAGCCTAGCTCCAGTCTTTTTATGCAGGGTGTGCTCAAGGTGTGCTCGCGATGTCACTGACACATCCCGCCGTGCGGTAGCTGCTCTAGTATCGCTATAACGAGGAGTAGACTCCAGCACGGCATCGCGCCTTTGGTAGTCAGCGACAAGCTGCCAAGCAGTGCGCCTTGTTTATGGACTCAAACTGATGCGCTTAGTTTGAACACCGGTAGTGAGAATACACGCTGTTAAGAAGGTCAATTTTGATGGATGACTAAGGTGAAGCGCCCTGACACTTGAGGTATACTGCGCCGCTTTTCATTGCAGAGCTGCCCTGAGGTGTAAGGACAGGGGGCGAGGACAAGCGTCATGGATATTTCGGTCGGTATCATTATGGGTTCACGCTCTGATTGGAGTGTGATGGAAGCGGCGGCCAATATGCTCGACGCTCTTGGTATACGCTATGAGTGTAAAGTCGTTTCAGCCCACAGAACTCCAGATCGACTTTATGCCTATGCCCGCGAAGCCAGAGGCCGGGGCTTGAAAGCGATTATTGCCGGCGCCGGCGGGGCTGCTCATTTGCCAGGTATGTGTGCCGCAATGACGCCGGTACCCGTTCTTGGCGTGCCTGTTGCTGCTACGGTTCTCAATGGCGCCGATGCCATGCTTTCCATCGCTCAGATGCCTAAAGGTGTGCCAGTGGCTACTTTTGCCATTGGGCAACCAGGCGCTGCCAACGCAGCGCTGTTTGCTGCGGCTATGTTGGCGAACAACGACCCAACGATCGCCGCAGCCCTAGACCTTTTTCGAGAAGAGCAAACAGCCGCTGTTCCAGAGGATGTGACCGATTGAAACCTCGCTTGGGCATCATTGGTTGTGGCCAGCTCAGTCAGATGTTGGGAGAGGCTGCTAACCGGCAAGGAGTGTCTGTCGCGTTTTTATGTCTCGATGAAATACCTGTTGTGCAGGGCTTGGGGCCAATTTTTGAAGCTTCAGACTTGGAAGCGTTTCTGAGTGTCTGTGATGTGGTAACCGTTGAGCGCGAGAGCATTGATGACGTGATCTTGCAGCGTGTGCGGGATACCGTCGGATTGGCGCCGCGCTATGAGGCGTTGGTCGTACTGCGTGAACGAGACACCCAGAAAGCCATGCTTGATGCTTTGGAGATTCCAACGTCCCCTTGGTTCTGTGCAGCCAGCAGAGAAGCATTGCTTGAGGGTATGGCGGCCGCGCCACAGAGCGCCCTTCGTTGTAAGCGAACCCTAGGGGGCTATGACGGCGGCGGGCAGTGGCGGGTAACTTCTGCTGCAGACAGTGCACAAATCCCCGACGATGGCTTTCCAGTGATTGCTGAGGCTGAGATCGCTATTGAGCGTGAGTTAGCGATTGTTGTGGCTAGAGATAGTGATGGGGCGGTGATGACCTACCCCATGACGGAAAACGTCATGCGTGACGGCATTCTTATTGGCAGCTTGGTGCCCGCCAACGTCACTGATGCGATGACTGATGAGGCGACGCGGTTCGCACACTCGCTCGTGAATGCAATGGATTACGTGGGAGTGTTGGCCATAGAGTTCTTTGTGACCGAGGAGCGCCTCATCGTGAATGAAATAGCTCCCCGCGTGCACAATACGGGGCATTGGACTATTGGTGCCGTGGGTGCCGATCAGTTTACTCAGCATGTTGTTTGCACCTTAGGGGGCAAGGTTCGCGAGGTCTCGTTTGCAGGTGCTGCGGCTATGGTCAATCTTCTTGATGATAAGTTTCCAGCCACATTGCCTGAGGGCGGCGTGCGCAGTCTTATTCAGACTTACGGTAAAGGGCATAGAAAAGGTCGTAAAGTCGGGCACGTTACCCTTTTAGGATCAGATACAAATGTGATCCGAGAGGCGGCAAAAAACCTCATTGATGAGTTGCATGGTGCTGGGTGAGTTAGCCGGCTGAGAATTAAAAAACCCCGCTGATACGCGGGGTTTTTTTTGGGTGCCAAGCTCAGACAATCTTGGCGCAAGAACTGTTTTGGACTCTCAGCCTTCTGGCATGGCTGAACTGTGGTGTTCGAGTATTTTCCAGTCCCCGTCGATCTGCTGGTAGAGATAACTAAAGCGTGCGGTGACCGAGCTCCCGTCGCCGAAGGTGAAGGTATACACCCCGGCGTTGCTGACCAAATTCTCTGCCAAGTGCCGAGTATTAGCCTCGTCAATGACGCCTTGAGGTTGTTTGCTCAGAAAGTTTACAAAGTAATCTCTGATTTCAGCATGATTGTGGCGCACCTGATTTGAAACGGTAGGTAGCAGGATGGCATCTGTGGCGTAAAGCGCGGTCACTTGATCCGGGTCGCCGGTTTGCAGTGCTGCGTTCCAATTGGCAAACAACTGCACGATGTCTTGCTTGGTCATTACTTCATTCTCCTAGTTCAATTTTGGGTTGCGGTACAACCCTCTCTGATTAAGCCAAGGCTTAATTTTCAACGGTGGTTTTTGGGGGTTTAGCACGCGAGCGACGGCTCAGCTTGCCGGCATACTCGTCCCTTAAAGTACGCAGTAATTCAACCCGATCGGTATACCTTGCACTACCTAGGTCGAGGCAACAGTCAGCGCCTAACCCCACCATGGTATCGGCGATGTCATCACTCATACCTGTAATGTATATTTTTTTCCCCGCACGTTCGGCATCGCAAGCGATGGTCTCAACTGCGCGCACGGCCGAAACGTCAATGAAGGGTACTCGGCAAAAATCTAGGACGATGGCATGCATACCATCTCGATACCGTTCTCTCACATGGTGGCCTACGTCGGCGGCAGCCCCAAAACTTAAGGGCCCTCCAAATTCAAATACCGTTACCCGATCTTTAAGGGTCTCGATCAGGCCCTGCTCCTCCTCGCTGGTTGCGGTAAGGGGTCGAGACAGCAGGTCGTCAAGCTGTGCTTTTGCGACCTGGCGGACGTAAGCCAATGCCGCGAGCACGACACCTGCTCCCACGGCGGTGATCAAATCGACCAGTACAGTCAGACCCAGCACCAGTGCCATTAGCGCCAAATCCCATCGCGGACCACGGTGGGCATTACGGAGGTAGCTGAAGTCGATGATGTCGAGCCCCACTTTGATTAACACACCAGCGAGTGCCGCGTGGGGGATATAGGCGGCGACAGGACCAAGGCCCAAGACCACGGCTACAAGAACGACTGAGTGAATCATGCCGGATATTTTTGTGTGACCCCCGGAGCGAATATTGACTACGGTTCGCATGGTCGCGCCGGCGCCGGCGATGCCGCCAAATAAGCCTGCTACCGCGTTACCTATACCTTGACCGATCAATTCTTGATTGGAGTCATGCCGTGTCCTCGTCATGTTGTCAGCGACCAGGGAGGTCAGCAGGCTGTCGATGGCACCCAACACAGCAAGGATAAATGCGGCTTCAATGACCAGCATCATGGCGCCTTGACTAAAACTGGGCATATGGAAGCTGGGCAGTCCACTAGGTATCTCACCTAAAATCGGTGTCTCACCTAAAAACAGCGATACCACTGTGCCGGCCGCGAGAGCCGCTAATGCGGCGGGCAAGTACTTTCCCCAAGCCGTTGGCCACCCATAAACTACGATAAGCGTCACTGCTGCGACGGCGAGCGCCGACATATTGATGTCGGTAAGTGCAGTTGGTAGGTACTGAAGTGCAGGGATGGTGCCCGCAGGTGCCATATGGCCTAGGGTGGCGTCGAGCTGCAGAATAATAATGATGACCCCGATTCCACTCATAAACCCAGAGACCACGGGGTAGGGCACGAGCCGAATGAAATCTCCCAGCTTAATAAGGCCGAAAATGATCTGAAAGACGCCGGCTAAGACAACCGCAGTTAGAATCAGGCCAACATCCCCCGAAAGGCTGGCAAATAAGCCCGCGAGGACGACCACCATGGGGCCGGTTGGGCCCGAGACATTGGTGGGCGTGCCTCCAAGCCAAGCAGCGAAGAAACCCACAATGATGGCACCGTACATACCTGCCATGGGGCCAAGCCCCGATGCCACGCCAAAGGCGAGAGCCAGTGGAATGGCCACAACGCCTGCCGTGAGACCGCCGTAGATATCGCCCCTGAGGTGTTTTAAGTCGAATGTGTATGCAGCGCGCATGACAAATACCGTGTTTGTTCAAAGATGCGTAATGTACGTGCAATGGTATATGAAAGGTTTTACTATTTAGTGATAGATTTTTACTATATAGCATTCGATTCAAGGGCTCTCAAAAGAGCCTTAACACCCGCTGCCTGTTTAGATGAGCGTTGAGAAAGCGGTTCTAGGCTCACATCAGAGCTTGCGCAAAAGGAATGTTCGTTTGACGGACGGGCGTTAGATAAGGTGCTCCGGCCTGTGCGCCGTGGTGACATTTTATAAACGGAGGTATTAAGAAATTGGCGTCATTAAGGCAGCTTGAATACTTTACTGAAATTGCCGATGCAGGCTCGCTGCGTCAAGCAGCCCAACGATTGGGAGTCACTCAACCGACACTAACGGTTCAGCTCCGCGCGCTAGAAGAGGTTTTGGGGGTAGTCTTGTTTGAGCGCACTCGAAACGCCACTTTGCTGACCCCCGCAGGCAGGGAACTGCTGCCTGAGGCTCTCTCGCTTTTATCGCAGTGGCGCAATATTGTCGAAAGCGCTCATCTCATCAGTAACCACAGCCATTCGACCTATCGTCTTGGAGTGCCACAAACCCTTGGGCCCTATCTGCTGCCAAGCTTACTGCCCACATTGCACCAGCGATTCCAGCGACTCCGTCTTCACGTCCGAGAGGAGGTCCCCGATATGTTGCTCAAGGGTCTAGAAGAAGGGCGCTTTGATATTGTGATTGGCCCAATTGCTACAGTGCCCGATTCGATTGTTCGCGAGCCTTTATTTCGAGAGCCGCTTTATTTGGCAAGCCCGGTAGACATGGATGTGGCTCCCCACAGTAACGTGGCGGAGAGCGACCTCAGTGGGCTAGAAATTCTCGCGGTCGATGAGCGCCATACTTTGCGTCGTGAAGTGGAACGAATCTGCGAACGCACCGGTGCACGTTTAAACAGTGACTATGAGGGCACTAGCCTTGATACGCTTCGACAAATGGTGGTAATGGGGATGGGCCTAGCATTTCTGCCGGCACTGTATGTACGCAGCGAAATTCATCGGCCCGAGGAGTTACGGGTGCAGCCGCTGCAGGGAGGAAGACTATTCCGCGAGCATGCGTTTTTGTATCGGCGCAATGCGCCCTCCCGCCATTTTTACCAAGAGCTTCAATCTCAGATTCGAGAGGTTATAACTCGTGACCTTAGCGACACCGTCACACCCATGGGTTGAGCGACCGCCCTCAGCGCCGACGAGAATTTCCAGAGAAAAGTTCAAGATGAGTTTGTCGCTAACTACCCATTTAAACGAGGGCCGCGCAGGGGCATTGGGCTTGAATGCGGACAGGCAACAGATCGACCATTGGGCCTCGGTGAGCATGTCGTGTGTTTGGGGTCTACAGGTCTATGTGCCCGGCGTTAACCGTGCAATTTTATGCGGCGATCTGCAAAGGCCCAGATGAATAGGTGCTAAACCGTGCTCATTGGGCGGCAGAAAACGGCTAGACGTGCTTAGTTAGTGGAAGGGTGTTCGCTTGGAAACTTGCAGGATGCCCATAGATGATGAGCATCCCGCTGATTTACTCAAAGGTTGTTAAACGTCGATTCGTAAACGAACGAGTTTGAGCCTTCACAACTCACCAACAGATTCATATTGGTCTCCATAGAGGGAT
>ERZ1039804.716-NODE-716-length-20583-cov-5.668014_pt1 | contig 20583 bp, 10 predicted proteins | sample MGYA00383089_ERZ1039804 | MGnify/ENA primary metagenome ERZ1039804 (study PRJEB29581, sample SAMEA5548359) | metagenome | biome: marine; feature: coastal; material: water | depth 1 m | study: Short-term variability in the microbial, nano- and picoplankton dynamics...
CATCCTCAGGTATGTAGCTATCTGGAAAGCTGTCGGTGTAGTATATGTGGTATACATAGTCGATCTGCTCCCACTGCATGGGCTCTGGAACGTACCCCATCATTCTGGGTTGAGTGATTCCGCCACCGAATACAGCGCAAGAGTCCTGACCTACAATCACGTACTGTGAGAGCAGGCATAGCATGAGAGCTAGATGTTTCATCGTTTGGTTTTCTCGATAGTTCTTCCTGCAAAGTACGCACCAAAAACCGTAAGCATAAGTATCTCTAACAGAGACACATAGCTCTCCTTAGGCATGAAGCTTTCGTCAAGCCCATCCCATATCATCATTACCATAAAGAACAGCATAAGAACGATCATGGTTGCTGGTCGAATGATCTTAGCAATCTTTACATCACTAGACATGTCGGCCTCCCATCGTCTTGACACGTTGTTCTGAAACTCAACCTCAGCATCTAAAGCTGCTTTAGCTTCGGCTGGATCTAAACCATCCTCTTTATCCAATAGGTTCTTTACAATACCAAGACCCCCCTTGTCTGGCAGAAGGTCCCCTACGAGGCTTAGAATGCCTGGAGCTTTGGCCTTTAGCCAACCCCCTAGCTTGGTGTCTTTAATTTTGTCCATACTGCTCTAGGTGTCTCGTTTCCATTAACTCCAATATATACTTACTGTGCTCCATAAACGAACCGTCTGGGTTATACGATAAAAGAGACTTATATCTATTGTTGATGTCATCAAGAGATTCTATCTTCTCAACGTCTGTCATAGATTGATACTCTTCTGTTTGCATGAAATTCTTGATTTCATTGTATCTCGGCACGTTGCTCATCTCAAGAGCGTTGTTTACCTCCTCGGCTGTAAGCTTAATGTTAAAATCCTCTTCTGGGTTTTCTAAAAAACTGTAAGTAACACCCAAAGCTTCGTAGGCTTTTTTGGCCTTACCTCTACGAACCGAAGGTTTACGTATTTTTCTATACACAGAAGAAGCGTAATAAGGTGTCCCAACAGCCTTGGTTAATACTCCAGTCCTTAGGTATAGGTTTAATATCTCTATAGAGGTGTCATCCTGTGAGGCTTCTCGTTTTTTGGTTGCGTCAAACATATAGTACGCAAACTGATTTCCACCAACAGGAGCCTGATCAATTCTCTCACCTTTCCAATTCACTTTTACTGGAAGACCTCCAGTGTCAAAAGTCCTTTCCCTTACGTGGTTTTTTATTCTGTCTGCTAGATCTACATCTCGCTTATCTGGCATGAATTCCCTGCTTGACTGATCAATTCCGCTTAACACGTTAGGCAGGAACATAGAAGAGAAAGCCTTAGATATTGTTTCTGCATATCTAAAGAACGCCCTTTCAAAGTCTTCAGGATCCTTAGTGCTTGAGATTACACTTGTGATTCCATTCAGTCCCTGAAGGAAGCTCTGATCCATCATGTATGCCATCACTGATACATTATCGAATCCGAACACTTTCTTTAGTACGTTGTTGCCGCTAAAGGGTTGTTCAGCCATTTCTTTTGCAGCCTCTGGAGAGGTAGAGTGAGCATAAGCGCCCATAATGGTTCCAAAAACGCCAAGAGTCTGATAGGATCTAAACTCGTCACCAGCCTGCGGAGCAGGATCACCACCCTCCAGCATTCTTCTTAACCCGTCAACGTTTATGCTGTTTGGCGGGAACGTATCATACATAAGGTTTGTTTTTTCATCATCCTCCCAGTCTACGCTTCCGCTTAGAAGACCCTGAGAGATAAGGTGCAAAGCTGTCGTACTTATTACTTGTCCAACCATGACCTTACTCAGAGTTTTAGATGCCTCTGTGTAGTCTTTATTACCCATCTGAATACCCATCTTTCCAATCCCAACAACTGGAGACGCATACGTCAGGGTCTCTTCGGTAAAGTTAGCTATCGTAGACACGTAAGGAACATTAAGCCTAATTAGGTATTTAAAGAACCCTTCAGCATCAAAACCCTTCACATTCTTAAATGCTTCGCCCATTCCCCTTGAGATGTTGTCAATGATCCACATACTCCCTCTTGCAAGACCCATAGGCTCCTGAAATGTTAGTTTTCTACCTTCGGTTGCTCCTTGCTCTGCGCTGTTTTTATCTGGAAACTTTAAGAACTGAGCAAGAGCGTCGCCCTCAAGACCTTTTGCTTTTGCTAGACTATAAAGTTCCAGCCCCTCAGCAAACCTTCTAAAAGGAACATCACCCAAGCTAAGCAGCCTGAACATAGCCTCGGCAGGAATCCCAAGAGTTCCCTGAACCAAAAGCTTAGCCCTTTGATTAACTTCATTCCTGAGGGTAACACCCTCTGGTAGATCGCTTGACATAGCAGCCATTAATGACCTGATAGGCATGAACCCTCTGCTCATCCTCCACTCAGACATGTCTTCTTCCCTGCCCGTAATCACTTGCTCCATAGCCTCCACGGATCCAGCCCCAAACTTTCTTAAAGCGTACAAGTACCCAGCAAGAGACAGCTTTCTTTTTTCTTTATGTAAGCCCATAAGCTCAAAAGCCTTGGAAGTAGGCATCGACATAATATCAATTACAGTCTTCGGTATTACGTTTGCTAGGTTGTAAACCACGTTCCTAGACTGAGACATCATGGTAAGCAGATTACCCTGAACGAGTTGAGTTCCTATCTCAGACCAGGTTTTTTCCGTATACATATTAGCAAGAGTATCAAGCTTAGACTGAGTTTCGTTTAAGTCTTTCTTCGCTTTTTTAAACTCAGCTTCTACATCCTCTCCAGCAATTCCTCTTTCCAGTAAGTCTTGAGCTTTCTTGTAAGCCGCCATGTATGTTTTGGTGGCTTCAAGGATTTTGTTCTTTTGCTCTTCAGAAAGAATCTTACCCTGCGCCTCTGCTTTCTTAATTATCACACTTGCCATTCCCTGAGGACTGCTTGTCTTCAGTTCAGCCATGTGCCTAAGAATTCTACCAGCTGTTGTTCCAACCGCAGCCAATCTGTCCAAGACTCCAGCAATCCCTATGTCATTGCCTGTTTCTTGCATCCTGTTTATTAGCTCGATCCCTGCTAGGACACCAACATCGTCGTTTCTTGTCGCTAAATTATCCAAAGCATCACCCCTCATCAAGCTAACCAGCTCTTGAGCGCTAAGATCTTCTAGGTTTTTCTTTTCGTTTGCAATGCTTTGCCTGTCAATATAGTTTTCTGGATTGCTTATGATTTCGTTCTTAAATCTTCCGAACTCAGAAGAGTTTGCAAGACGCTTAGACGTACCTCTCAGCCTTCTCCCTTTTATTACGTTGCCGTGCTCGTCGATAGTTAGATTTGCAAACCTTGCTCGATCCTTTGCCTTCAGTGACTTGTAAGCCATTTCAAACATCTCCTGAGACTCATTAGCCAGAGACTGATTTCTCTGCTTCATGATAGACATAAAGTTGTTGAACGCTCGGAAATGCTCTGGGTTTTCGATCACTATGTTCTCTGACTTCTTACCTCTCTCAATAGAGTTACCAGCATATCTAACTTTCCCAGAAGCGATGATGACATCACCTGACATGTATACCTGCTCAGCACTCTTGATGATGTTCCCGTAAGAATCAACAAAGGAGTCTCCGTGAAGAGGATGCCTCATGAACACCACACCCTCAACGAACTCATCAAACTGATCTGATGGTTTGTCTTCAGACACCTTCCCTTTTACGTTAACCTCTGAAGCTCTCCCTTCTAGTAGTTTGTTGATGTCAATCTTTCCAGTGCCAAACTTCACGTTCTGCATAGACTTCACGCTCCTACCCTTAAATATTCCAGGCAGATTGTAAGACCTACTTTGTGGGTGAGCCGATAGATTAAGAGTCTTCTTTGCAGAAAACATTACAGCCTCAGTGTTTTCTCCTTTCAGGAATTGACCCATACCCTCACTTAGGTCTGCCCTATCTATGTATGCCTGGAGCTTTTCAGAGTCAGGCTTTCCTTTAAAGTCCGCCTCTATATCGGCTATTTTCGTAAACCGACTAAGCATTTCAGTTGGAGTACCTTGTTGGGTAACAGAAGATTGAAGCTTATCTATCGCTTTTTCAAATGTCTCTTGAGAGAAGTCATCATAGATCCTGTTTGAAACGCCTACAGCCTGGGGAAGCACATGATTAGCAGCGAAAATCATCTGCATAACCTCGCTTCTTGTTACCGACTTGTATCCTTTTTTCTTTCTTAACTGCTCAACAATAGAGTCAACTACCTCGATATTACCTTCAAAAAGCTTTCCAGCTGACCCTTTTTGAGTCATATGATTGTCGTATAAATACCTTAATTCTTTTTTTAAGTTGTCCCCCGTGCAGACTACCGTTCCGTCAGACCTAGTAGACTTTGAGCCCATGTTGTCTTTAACCCACTTAGCAACCTTCTTTAAATCATATACGGTAGATCCATCAGCTGTTGTTACCATCCATTCTTTTTGAACAGCATCTATCCTTCCATACTCAAATTCCCTTAACACGGAGAGGATGTCTCCCACTTGAAAACTAACAACCTCAGAGGGTCTGTACCTAGAATCTAGGTAATTAACCAGGTGCCTGTCTTGAGTTACTACAGATTGGTCTTGATATAGGTTGCTCATAAAAGCACCTACCTTAGACCAATTCCCTAGAGAATCCTGAATATTGATCCGATTTTCTCCCGTCTTTTTTAATGCGTCCCTCTTAAAAGATGTAGGAGCTTCAAACCTGTAATGAGGAAGTCCATTTGATATTCCGTCAACATTTAAGAGATTCTTTAACCCAACAGCTATAGGAACAGCACTTCTTTGACCGTTAAATTGAGAAGCTTTAAGACCTTGACTAGTCATAGACTCTATCAACAGCTTTGTTCTAGCGAAGTCTACTTTAGATGGGTTTTTGCCAGGTGTTTGCAAGAGGTCTTCAAGAACAGCAGAATAAATTCTTAAACTCTCAGACAGATTAGGAACGGCTCTGTTTCCGTTTGAGGTTACAGCAACTATAGCAGTAAGCAAATCTTTATGCTTTCTGGCCAGCTCTAGCTTCTGGGGGTTGTCTACGGTAAAGTTGCCTTCAGAGTCTTGAGACTTCCCTACAGTCTGTATAGCTAAGGGATCACTGTATGACCCGTCTTTATTCTTAGTGGAGTTTACCTGCTTGTAGAAATTCTTATAAAAGTTTCTTGGGTTTTTGTTTAGAAAATCATCTACAAACATCAGCTCTTTAGCGACAACCTCGCTCATCAAAGCCATATCCTCTTTGTTCTTTGTCAAATCTTCACCGTTCAGGATTAACTCCATTTGAGTTTCCTGAATTAACATGGCAAAATACATCTGCTGCATCAAGTGAGCTGGAACTCCGCTACCTATTTTACCCTTACCAGCTTGATCCATGTACAGATTAATCTGGGCTAAAGTTTCTGGATCTAGTAAGTCTTTAGTTCTTCTTAGCCCGTCCTCTAAAAGCTTTCTTTTCTGAGCAGGCTTCATGTCAGAAGCTTCTGAAAGAGACCTTCTAAAGGCAGCCGAATACAGAATAGACTCACCAGGGTAATTCTCTTGCACGTAATCGTTCACCCTATCAAGAAGAGCTTCATGATATTCAGGAGATCCTTTTACGTTTTCTTTTATTGGATCGCCAAACCTATTCGTTTTTGTCTCGCTGTTCACGCCCTCTGGAGTGAAATCGGACATAAGCTCTTGGATTATTGCGTTAGCGTTTCCTCCACCTATGAATTGATCTTCACGCTTCATAACTTCCCAAAGCTGTTCTTTTGCTAGCTGCTCTGCCTTGATTGCTGAAAGCCTTCTTTCGTTCCTTTCGATGGCCTCTGCTTGACCCCTTTCAACGGAGGTCTGATACATGCTCTTCATAGCTGGCTTCATGACTACTGGAGTTCCAGTATTTCTGTCAAGCAGCTGCTTTGGTGGATTTAAGGTTTTTGTATTTCCTGATTCATCAACGTATGTCATTCGACCAATCCTGGTGTAAGCACCATTGCCAGTCATCTTTCTATACCAATTAGCAAAGTGGAAATAGTCGTTAAACGTGTATGACTGCTGAGCCCCGTAAGTCCGAGAGGTGGAGTCGTATGCGGAGTCATATGCTTTTTGATACGTAACCTTCTTGTTATCTAAGAACGTAGGCCTTCTACTAGCACTGTAAGCTGTTTGATCAGAAACAGGAACTTGCTGGGCTCCGTCTACTTTAGCTTGCTCACTAGGGTCAAGCTTGAACAGCTCCTCGAATTGATCCGAAACAGACTGACTGTTTCCGTCTCTTAAGCTTTTAGACAGCTTATCTAAAACTGCCCTAGAGCTACCTCCACTCTCAGTAAACGAAGGGAATAGCTTAGCGAAAAACTGAGTCATCCTGTCGATAGTAGAAGCTTTTAGGTTTCGCTCATTAGCTACATAAGCGGCTATAATCTCTACGTACTTTTCCTCAGCCAGCGTTCTGTTGCTAGCCCCAAACTCCTCCCTGTAGTACCTCATCTTCTCATTGACAGCATCAACAAGAACTTGGTCCGACTCCATTATTCCATTCAGGTCAGACCTTAATTGCTTTCCAACGTTGTCTACACCTTGTAGTTTTTTGTGGATATACGAGTGAGCATACTCCTCAACGACGTCTTTTGATGTAGCGCTTTCTGTCAAGAATACTTCTCCAGAATTTTTGTCATAAAAAGCATTAACACCTTGTAAGCCAGAAAGATAGCCCTCTTTAATTTTTTGCTTTCGATCTTCTGTTAACGACTGATCCTTAAGCAACCTTCTTGTCAGAGCGAGATCTGAAAGTACAACAGAGTTGGTTTGAGAAAAAGCTTTAGATAAAACATCAAGAGATTGACTAGCGCTTTCGGTTAGTACGGCCTCTGGGTTTTTGGTTTCGTCTTCAATATCTTCTAATCTTCTTTCTGATATTTCCGCAACCTTAGATTTCTCTGAATCGCTAAGCAACTCTGAAGCCTTTTTAAACAGGTCTGTTTCGTTAGCTCCTCTTTGAGTCATTCTGGCAAGCTCAGAAATCAACTGAGGCCTGAACTCTTCGTTGATGGATCCTGAGTCAACTATTCTGTTTAATGCTATTTCTGATTGAGCCTCTTCAAAGGAAGTAGATTGAGGGTTTACTAAAGCAACAGGATAAACAGAGTCAACCATCAAAAACTGATCCGTTCCGCTTCCGCTGTACTCAACTTTTTTGTAACCTCTCTTCTCAAGCATGCTAGCTATCTCAGCGTCAACGACAACCTGAGCCACATCCATCTCAACAATCTTATCGGTAATGTTGCCAGCGTTTCTACCCTCGCTAGATAAGACCTCCCCGCTAGACACCTTTTCATTTAGTTCCATTTGAACCTCAAAGGACTCAGCAGAGTTTCTTGCCCTCTCGGCTCTTTTACGCATTGAGTCAGCCTGAACAGGATTGTCTTGACTCTCTAGTTTTTTTGCGTAAGCCTCGAACATAGAGGCTCTTTCGTTTAATGTCTCTAGTCTGTTGGATACTTGAGCGCCCTCCAAAACACCTTCTTGAGCGGCAAACGAATTGATATACTTGCCTTCAATCTTTGTTCTGTCAGCTACAATCTTTTCTGCCTGCAACCTCAGGGCTTCTTTTTCTTTGTTGGATGTGCTGGCTTCGATTTGCTTGGTTATCGATACTAACTCAAGCGAATTGTCAAGAAGCTCAATACCATCAGCCGCATTCTGATCACCTATAAACTGATGAAACTCAAACGAGTCCAGCTGAAGAGCACCTATAACACCCATCTCTTCAGTAAGTGCATTTAAAGCAACCTCTCTTTCTTTACTGTTCGCTTCAGTAGAGCTGATGATGCTTTCCATTTCTGCTCGGAAAAACCTAGTCGCACCCATGTTGTTTATGTCCGCGCTAGAAGAAAGAGATGCGCTGATCTTGTTCTTAGCTGCTCCAACTAATGAGGTGCTACCACTCAAGCCAAGACTAGAAAGGGCTACATCTCCTAACTCGTAAGCAAAGCCCTCAAAGTCTGTTCTCCCCCCTGCTTTGTACTCCATAGAGGCCTGACCTATTGTGTTGACTAGCTCCATGCCTGTGTCTATGCCTGCGTCTCCAAAAAAGTTAGTCATTTTTCTTTTAGCAAGAGACCTGGTGGTCTCTCCCAAACCCCTAGTAGTATTAGCGGTCAATAGTCTTAATTGGGCAGCAGTTGCAACCTTCTCCGTGGCGGCCTCAAGAATAGACATCCCATTTAGAAAAAGAGCTCTCTCCATGCCAGAAGAGTTCTTGTACCACTCCTCGTTCCTGACAGAGTTAAAGGTTCTCACCATGCTGTTGGTATAGAACAAAAGCCCTACTCCAGCACCCCCAGTAAACATACTTAAGCCCATAGCGGCCACAGTGTCTGGAGCCATTTCACCAATCGAATTTGTAGCCTTTATGAGCCCGCCGTATACATCTCCATCGAAAAGGCTTTCCATCGCTCCTTTTCCGCTCACATCAAAAGCGGACAGATTTTCCGCCCATTCTTTTCCGCCTGCATCAAAATCAGACTCAATTCTGTCATGTATAGACCTATTGTTTTCTTCTATTTCGTTTCTTTCTTCTTCAGTTTTCGCCATAGACATGGCAACCTGATAATCAATATGAGCGCCAAGGTGAACTGGAGCCGAAGCGATAATTCCTGCAAGGTCTGCTAGTCCGCCTATAAAATCCAAGTGACCAGTAAACTCAAGTCCAGTGCCGCCGAAGTTTTTGTCCCCTCTGAGAGACATAGCTACCCCACTTCTATCACGAATGATCTCCTCGAACTCAGCCTTTTCCTCATCTGTCATGCCCTCAGACAGCTTTTGGAACTCTTCTTTTAAGTAGGTTTCTTTCTTTTTATTTACCGCCTCCACCTCCTCGTTGGTCAAGTTTCTTTTACCGCTAGCAACCTCCCTACCAGTCAAGGGGTCAACAGACATGTATGGGGCTCCGAACACAGGAGAATCAGTAACTCCAGAGAGGGGGGTTACCTCAGGAACGAAAGCCATGCGATTCTCTCCCTCAAAATAAACCCCACTAGGGTAAAGCACAGTTGAATCCTGAGACTCATAGTAGTCTCTGTTGAACTGAGTTGCTATCGCCTCTTCGAAAGTCAGATTACCATTATAGAAACCGCTTAACACCTCTTCTGACGCACCCTCAAGAAACTGTCTTTCCGCAGAAGCAATCAAAGAAAAAGCGGACCTAACTGCAACTGGATGAACTTTAGCAAAATCTCTTACCTTTCTGTTTTCAGACCTTGCTTGCTCTGAAATATTTTTAAGTTGAGCGTACTCAGACATTAATGCTTCATACTCTCTAGCCTTAAGCTGACTTTCTTTATCTAGATAAGTATAGTCAATTTTTGCGTCTGGGAGAAAACCTAAAGGTCCGTCGCTCGATGTGCTAAAGACTGAAGGGCTGGTGAGATTACTGTGAACACTTTCTTGGCCTATTTCCTTTGCTAGCTTTCTTGCCCTCTTTTCTAGCTTCCTGGCTTTCCTAGACAGCTTGCCAGGAGAGTTAATAGAGCTTTCATACATAGCCTCCCCCGCCTCATTAAAAGCTTTTGTGTAAGACGCCACAAAGGCTTGTTCTTTTTCTGGGCCTAGGTTTAAAGCGCTAATGTCTTCAGCAAAAGAATTAACGTTAGGAGAAAACTCAAAGGCTGAGCTTATGGCTTCGCTTCTAGTTCTTGCCCCGTTCCACTCTACCTCTATATCTTTAATCTCTTCCTCATCGTATCCCAACTCTCGATAAAACCCTTGAAGTGGATCAAACCGACCAGTTGAACTTGAGTCTTCCTGGGCCTTCTTGTAGGCGCTATCAAGGGCAATCTTGCTGTCTTTTCTTTCTGTAGCTAAAGCTGTTATTTCTTTGATCTGATCTTCGTCAAGAGGCACCCCAGTCTCTTCCTGAAACCTACTGTAAATATCAGCGTACTTATCATCCTGAGCTTCGCTCAGTACGTCTATAAGCTTGGTTGCTTCAGCGTTGAACTCGGAGTTATATTTGTCTACACGAGCCTGGTACTCAGCATTTAAAGAATCCACCTCGGACTGATCAACTGCGGTCCTTGAGGTGTTTATAATGTCCTCTTCAAACTCAGGGTTTTCAGCAATCTGATTGACCTGCCACGCAGTCAAAGGAAGGCTAGGCTGTTCTACAGAGTTGAACTTCCCATCCGAAGACTCGGAATTTGTATCCTTTTTTTTTTGGGTTTCTTCAACCCCTTCTTCAGCTAACTCCCTAGTTACGATTTCAGCAGCTTCGTTGTAAGGTAGATTCCGTGCTACAACCAATTCGTTTACCCTGCTTTCAAACTCTTGACTCATAGGTGATCATTTTCAACAAAGATAACCAAATTTGGTCAGTCCTCTTTGCTGAGCAGAAAACCTAATTTTCTTGCAGCTCCAGATCCATACTTAGCTTCAAACCTAGAGAACACAGACTTGGACACGCCATCCATGTCTTTAATGTCTCTAAATATCTGAGCAGGCATCTTTGCCCCATCCTTCATGGTAAACTCAAACCTACCTCCACCAGCGAAGGTCATTCCAGAAACCTCTTCATCTTGAATGGCAACAGAGCTTCCCTCCTCATTTCTCTCTGGAGTTGGCATCGCTTCATCTTTCACTAAAGAAGCAGCCTGATCTATATAAAGAGTTTTAGCAGCTTCCATGTGCTGTTCGTCAGCCATCACTTCTTCTTCTGTTAATCCCTTCCCTTGCTCCTTCTGTATTGAAAGGTAGTTCCTTACAGCATTCTTTAAAGCTTCTGGGTTTTTATCTAATTGTCCAGTCATCCAGGACTTTACACCTTCAGCCGTTTCCATTGCTTTGGTTGGAGCTTTTTGCTTCGTGAAGTCCGCACCGTTAATTATTGGCAAGTCCACAAGGTTTGGAGCAAAAGGCATCTCTGGGTCTTGAGCTTCAGATATGCTAGACTCTAGGCCTTTCCAAACAAGAGAAACACCTTCAGCCTCCACGGAAATAGATCCATACCTATATCCAGTATTTACAGCTTTGAGGGCATTGGCGTAGTCGTTTTGATCTTTAGCATCCTCAACCCCTTGAGCGTCAAACTCCTTAGGGTTCTTTGCGTTTCCAAATGACCTAAGCATAGCCCCCATGAAGGTGGGGTCTGCGGCGGAAGCAGATTCAAACGATCCATAGTTCTCTTTAAAGTAAGCTTCTTTTTGATCAATAAACTCGCCCAACTGAGAGGTAAGCTGAACAAAAGAGGATACACCGACGCTTCCCATTTCCGAAAACCCCTCAAGGCTGTCGTTCAGCGCGGATGCCCACTCAGAACACATAGACTTGTGCATCTCAAACATCGTCTGAGACGAAGAAGCATCCATAGATCTTATCAGCTCCTTTCTTCTATTTTCGTAAGACTCATTCATTTTCTTGTGTCAAATTCTTTTAACAGCCCCTTTACATACTTGTGAAGCGGAGACCCACCTTTAGAAGACAGCGACTGAAGGGTGCTTGCTTGACGAGGGTTAAAGATATATTCACCCCCAGTCATCTCCCCAATCTTAGACCCGTCCTTCATTATGTCAATTGGGTTCTTTGCGTGAGAAAACTTACCAGGTGTTTTTTGTACACCACCATTCCTGTTTTCCTCAACTCTTTTTCTAGTGGCGTTTAGGCCGCCTTCAAAGTTAAAATTTTCAGCGAGCAGAGCCGAATTAGTTGCGCTTGTCGCGTCTCTTTCGTCTTTAGCTGCTTTGCTTCCAGCTAGAGCTTCGTTTACGTCATCTTGACTGACTGGATTAGAAGCGTCTTGAAGATCGGTTTTATACCCTCCTGTCTTACTGCGAATACTTGTGTATCTAGTGTTCTTTTTTGACTCCTCTACACCTTTCTGAAATCCCTTCTTCATAAGCTCTCCTCTACCCCCTTTCTCTCCGAGAAGAAAGTTTCCAAAAGCAGAACCCCCGTCTTTGTATTCTGGAACCTTAGCTCCATTCTTACCCAAGAACTGACTGGCCAAGTTAATGTAGCCTGAAATTCTGTCGTCTTTAGCTGCTCTTTTCTCACCCCTAAGAAGCTCTTTCTCTATCTTAGACTCATCCATTTGACCCTGAACCCTCAGAAGATCTTGATTTGCAAGACCTACGTTTAAGTCATTAGCCCTGTTCTCAACTCCAGCATACTGTTGCAGAGCCGACTGCTGCCTGGCCTGAGAGTCAGCCTCTATTCCCATTCTCTGCTGAGCAGATCTTCTTTGAGCGGCGCCAAGCCCGCCTAACAGAGCCTTAGCTCCTCCTGACTTCAAAGCGCCCAAAGTAGATGCTTCTTGCTCTGAAGCAATCTGCCTAGCCATATCTGCCGCCTTGTCTTGTTTTGAGGCAGCCAAAAACTTATTCCAAGAGTCCCCAACTCCATATTGCCTGTCAGCTAGAAGTCCTTTTTCCTGACCCCCAAGTCTGTCGAGCCTATCATTTACTCGATTAAAGTCTTGATTAAGTCTTTTCTTGTCGGTCTGCTGCTGGATTATACCTGGCAGGGCTGCCAAGGCTAAAGGTATCAATGGTAAAGGCATGTGCAAATATAGTTATTGTTGACCTAAGGGGTGATGACTCTTAGAATCAGTTATGTGAGTGTTTATACAATACAGCTCGTGTTTAGCGTTAGAGCTGTTGGTTAGTTTGATTTTAGCGTAGTGTCCGCGCATTACATCTTCTGTTGATTTTATCAAGTTTCTAGTTACGGATATAGTGCAGTCCTGACCAACATCGAGAGGATCAAGGCCCGCCGAAAACTGAATGGTATTAGTGGACATATTCATAGACAATATTGTATTTGGAGTTCCGTTAACCTTAATAGCAATTCCGTCAAGTCCTGAAACGGTTGGTAGTCCAATCCTGGAAAGCCTTAAACTTGACCTGTAATTCAATGAAGATTCAAGGGTTAGCGTACCAACAAAAAGGTCTTCTGTGATCGACCCAAAATTTCCAGCCGATGTGTTTCTAGGCATAGATGCGTAGTAACTACCTTCTTTTTCGGACCAAGAAGTTATGGTTCCAGATGTCTGACCTAAATCTGTTTTAGCTCCAGGGTCCATACTCCATGAAGCAGAATCTCCCTCGTAAGATACAGCATTGTAGACCTTGACTCTAGATGGTGATGTCTTAGAAACCATCTCTACCTCAGAGTTGGCCGCCGTTCCGTAAAAGTTATTTCTTGTTGCGCTGTCGTGCCTCCAAAACGCATCAGTGCCAACATACTTAGCGCTATACAGCATATTATTCTGATTGGCGTACACATCGGGCGTAAAGCTGTACTTGCTCTGCCATACACCTCTAGCTACGTCATAACCTACCGTTTGTGGTTCGTATTCATCAACCGTGCCTCCATATCCAGTAATGAAGTAGGTGCTAATCCTCGGATCGTATCCGCTTACGTACTTAGCATGCCCAGCTTTAAAGAAATCCTCAAAGAAAGAAGACATGTTCTTTTCCGATATAGGAGCTAGCTGGTCACCGCCAAGCCTCATAACTGCCTGTCTAGACTCATCTACAAAGAACACATCGTTATCCTGAATAAGAACAGCCTCTGGGTGTCCTCCGCAACCGTAATCTCCTGATGCGTACCTAGCCTGTCCTAGCACACTGGTTGAGATAGCTACATTCCCGCTACCCTCTGCGTACTCAATTATATTCTTTCCTACTGGAACTAACGACAGCTTATTCTCTTGAATAGCTACTAGGTTGTCGTTGTAATTCCCTATGTAGTTGATCGCACCAAACTTAGATTCAAGGCTGTCGAAGTTGCCTGTTGAAGGGTTGAACGAAGATAAAGAGAGGTTGGCTACATCTTCTGCGTAAGCGTCACCATATGTAATTCCATTCCTCCTTCTTACTTCCGCTGAGTTCTCAAACACAGCGTGAGCCCTTCCTTTATTCCAGTCTTTAGACGCAAAGAAGTCATTTACAGACTGACTCTCTGTATATATGGTTTCATATCTCCACTCATGTGGGTGTTCTTCGTTCCAGTCATTGCTATTACTAGGGTCTCTCCAGGGGGTTTTACATGATGTGGGCTTGTAGTGAACATCGCCGTGGGACAGGTATTTTGCGGCTCCGTGGTTATTTATAATAGTATCATCAACTCTATTTTCTCCAATCCTGTGACAGCTTCCGATCTCGTAGTACACCTCTTTATCAACCTTCGACGGTGTTAGAAGCTCAAGCACACACCTTTGACCCCAATAATTATTCCCCGACGAAGCACCACCGCTTGGGTAAGCGGTACTTGAAATCGAGTACCAATCAAAGCCCCCGTACTTAATGGATTCGGAGGTGCTGTTGACATCTACTTGAACGGATGAGTGTATTGCAGGGGACTCTAGAACTAAAAACGTACCTATATGCGGATCTTGAGACGGAGATGGATTTGCAGTTTCTCCAGAATGAAGCTTATTCACTGATTCTGTGATTACCTCAACACCAACAACATCAAACTCTATTACGCTACCGTCATTCGCTCTAGGATACACGACATTTAAAGGGTTTGCTGAATAGTCCCCGCTGGAGGCGTCCCTACTTATAACTCTAAGTTTATCTCCTTCTGTATATGAATAATTAAGCAAAGAGGATTTTTCTGTAGCGAAGGCATCAAGAGTGTTTAGGGAAACGTAAACCCTTCTGTCCTGGTCGTCACCAACATTATAATAAGCCCCTCCAGCTGTGTAAGAGGCAAAAGAATCAAACGTTCCCATACCTGGATAAACAAACTGATATTTCTCAGCCCAGGAAGGTGGCTGAACCGTTGTGTTTCCTTGAGGCCAAGTAACCTTTATGGATGCTGGTCCGTTATAGCTAACTCCGTTAACTGTTCTTGCGGGGTCCCCAAAAGGGGCGACATAGGCGCTGCCTATTCTGTTTACGTTTCCAGATCTATTGTACTTATCGTAATAAACAACACCTATCTCGTGTGTGCTACCCGCCTTGAATGAGGATAGGCTGTGGTTTGCCGTGCTGGAAAAGATAGCCTGAGTTAAGTATTGCTCTGATGGCGTCGATGTAGCGTCTGAAAAATCATAATAATTCACACCGTTATAGGTTTGAGTGAGAATATTTATTTGACCGCTATCTTGAGATCCTGAAATACCTCCTATAAAGGCGAAGGTAACTTTAGGCACCAAAGTTAAAGTGTCCCCAGATAACGTTGCGTCACTAGGATCTATCTTCCAAGATACCGTAAGGTTGTAGTCTCCACTACCAAGGCTCCAGGGCTGACCATCAGCATAAGAAGTTCCAATACTTTGGTTGCTATTAAAAATCTCTCCTTGCATTTCCGAGAAATCGACGTCGTAGGTCTTAGTAAAAGTTACCTCATTTAAAGACTCAAGGACAAAACCTGCAAATTCCGTAAAGGTTAAGTCTGCATCGTTTGATATGGAAAGATTGACCGTCCATCCTCCGCTGGTTTGATGATACGGGATTTTATCAATATTTAAACCAGTTGCGGGGTTTGTGGACCCAAATTTTATTTTAAATTGAGCGCCCTCATAGCTTCCTCCGCTCTGACCTACAGCCTGAACCTCTACAGAGCCGTCATTTGATTTACCTATAAATCCCTCAGGATCCCACTCAAAACTATAATTAGTGACACTACCAGCGGGAACAATAGATCCAGTAAAGAGAGTCCCAAAGTCAAGCGCTATATTTGGGTTCCCTGATCCTGTTTCTGTAATCCCTGCACTTCCAGACGAATTAGCACCTCCATCCCTTTCTAGAGAATATTTAACTGTAATATCAGCTAAAATATCATTTCCAGAGTCGTCTCCGTTAGCTCTCCCTTCTGAATAATTAGAATACATAAGCCTATTCCCAGCTATAGCCTGACCCTCGGCTTTAAGGGGGACGTTATCGTAAAGCTTATTTACAGTAGAAGTATCTAAAGCCCTATAAGCTCCGTCGTTATAAAACTTATAAACGCTAGTCTGGTAATCGTATACAACAGTGGAGGTACCTAATATACTTCTAGAAAGGTTTGAGTTAGGATCAAACTCATCTAAAACCTTAAAAGCTCCTGTGTTTCCCTCTCTAAAGGAAATTCTTACTTTAGAAACATCTGGAATGATAGCCGAGGGCATCTGTATATTACATATATTGTCTTCGTAGAAATTAGAGCTAGATATAGATCCAGTAGAACTGTCAATCCCTATTACAGACATACTGTCTGGGAAAGCAAGCTTAGAGTAAGAAGATAAGGCTGACTCCTCTCCGTCAGTATATATGTATTGATAGGCAAGCTGAAAAGACGTGGTTCTAAAGTTGTTTAAGCTTAGGGTAGTGTCTGTAGTGAAAGAGAATTCCAAAGGAACTACTGGAGCAGCTTTAATTGAGTTTAAAGCATAGTCCAAATCAGAAGAACTAAGGTTGTTATAATTACCAGCGATAGCTCTATCTACATTTATCTTTCTTGGTGCCTTATCGTTATCAGTAAAGTATATAATAGTCTGTATAACCCCATCTTGCTGAAAGGCCCCATTAACTACATCTGCCTTAACAAAAGAATCGGTAGAAAAGTCTAGGTATCCAGACTTAAACACAATGTCATACTGGTCATTAGAAGTGTCGTATCTATATATAGAGTTTTCAGAACCGCTACTTTCATCAGCTGCGTCTGCTACAAAAAAGTAAACATACCCTCTCTGAGGGTCAGACACCTGACCAATCACAGTAACGTCGTTGCTAGCGGTTAATTCAGACCCAGCAATTGCATCTCCAGCAATCGTACCCTTCATGTTCTTTACAACACCCTCACTACCATCCCCGTCTTCAGAGATAGAAACATTGAGGGCATCCGTCATGGCACCCTCTTTCAGCAAACGCTCGTCCTCATCACTGACGAGGAAGCGTGGTATCATTTTATCAATCGCCATTAGAACTTAGGTGACTGTTTGTAATTCTTTCTAATCGTCTTCAATGCCTCCTCTTTCGTGAAGGACTTAATACGCCCATTAGCCTTTCTACGCTCGTTGTAATACTCCTGACGAGCCCTAGCCTTCTCGTTGGATGGCACAGAGGCCTTACGTTCAACGATCTTGTAGTACATGTATGCTCTTAGTGCCTCCTCTAGATATATGTGAACTGAGGGGTTCTGAGAGCGTCCCTCGTCAGCTACATACTCAATCACTACCTCCGACACATTGGAGATAGGGCTAATCTCAATTCTGTTCTGATCTAAATTTACTCTAAACTCACCCCTATACCTGCCGCCTCCAGCTCCGTAGATAGCGTTCTGGTTACCGTAGTAGTAATCTCTGAATACCGTTGAGTTAAAGCTAGTAGAGGTGTCACCACCAGTCGTAGCTGTCTTAGCGTCTATCCTATCGAACACTCCGTCTCCATCACTATCATTTGCTGTGGCTGCGGTAGGAGCTTTTACACCTAATCCGTTGTCATAGGCCTGAGAGTAGTTTAGGTTCTTGTTCTCTCCAAGTACGTAGACCAGGTTATCTGAACCGACCACACCCACCTTGCTCCAATCCACAAAGTCATCTGGAAGCTCTACAGTATTGTTTGCGCTGTTGATTTCAAGGACTAGGGAACGAATCTTTTTAGACATATCGAAACCCATCTCACGAATGCCTCGCAAAGCATGAGTCCTGATTTGTGTGTCAGAGGCGCTGCCCGCATAATCATCATCCGCCAGGGTTATAACAAAATCATTTATGATTTGCTTTAAGGGTACTGTATTCCTAGCCATTAGTATGTTTCTGCTTGTTTCCTAGTCTGCATCTCCTGACTAGTGTAGTTAACGATATCCGTATCCCTAAGGTTAAGACCAATCATCTTTCCAATCTCATAAACTAAATCAGAAGTGTAGTGCTCTGGAAGCTCAAAGTCTCTTCTTTGTGAGTTTGTTGTGTAATTGGGCAAACCTCCATTCCTAACCCCAGATATAGTGCTCTCTGGGTACTTATAGTATCTGATCTCAATCTTGTTTACCGTAGTGGGGAACACATGGAGAAACTCAGACACCAAGGCTACAGGGAACTCGGCTGTAGGTGCGCTTAGGTTGCTCACCAGGATGCGCTCAATCTTCTCTTCGTCATAGCAAAGCTCAATAGGCTTCTTGGTTGATTGATCGAGGAGAATACTCCCAGCCGTAGTAACACCTATAATCCTGGCTAAATCGTCAGGTTTTGCAAACTTACCGCTAGCCTTGGGTTGCGTGATCTTAGTAGAAAAATAAGCCAGGTCTTCTTCAATTCGCTTGATGCGTGACTTATCCCTCATAGGGTTGTAGCCCGATCGAGACAGCCTTTTGGCATCCTTGAGTTCATCAAAGAGTCCATTGAATATATTGAGTTGGGCAATGTTGGCAAACCGATTGAACTCGGTTGGCGAGATAAATCCCTGCTGGTCCTTGTTCGCAAGATCCTTTAGGGTGTTGTACACTACCGATATGTCAGCTCCGTATGCCATGACACAAATATACAAAAAAGAAAAGGCCCCCTTTTGGGAGCCCTTCCTGTCCATATATAACTACGTTTAGTCCAGTTGTCGCTCGATCTCGGCTACGACGGGGGCAGCAGCCTCGGTCATGCAATAACGAACAAAAACGTCAACAGGATCCTGTCCAGCAGGCACGGATACAATATGCTTGTTAGTGTCAAACCACTTAACTCCATCGTTGTCTGCTTTAATGATTTGGTAAGAAATTGCTTGTCTAATCTTAGACTTCATAGCCACGACTGGGTTATCGAATGACTCGATGAATACCTTCGGTGACTTCTTAGCCTTGAGGAGCAGATCGTGCTTTACCTCAGAGGTAGGGCGGTCAATGTCCATCCCATACGCCAAGGCTACAGCTAGAAGCTCATCAAGCTCCTTAGTTCGAAGCATAGTAATAGCATCGTTTACGAGGAACTCGTTGTCGATATCTACCTCCACCTTCTTTAGGTTGTCTACCAGCTCGAACAGGCTACCGCCGTTCTCTTTGTTTTCAGGATGGATCTCAAGGAAGTTCTTGAGGTTAGGCTGTCGTTCGTTTACGAATAGTCTACCCATACGGAAGATGACTGGGGTCTTTACAGACCGATCAGCTTGTTCATCTTTCCAGATAGAGTTTTCATTCTGGCAATAGCGAATCTCTCGCACCATGCCTGTCTCTTCGTCATACACAGTGATGCCGCTCTGCATAAGCATCATTACAGCACCGCTCCCGTTGGCTTTGTACTCCTGGGTGGCGGATACCTTCTCTTGACGTCGAATAGCCTTCTTCTTAGGCTGTTGTTTTGCTGGAGCTTCTGCTACAGCGGCTGCGGGCGCAGCTTTCTTGGGGCGACCAGGAGGCCGCTTAGTTGTTTGATTCATAATGGTATTAAATTGAATTTAAAAAATTTGCCGTTAAGATGCGGCAACTAAACCGAGTGCGATAAGAGCGTCTCTAAGGTCGTTGGCAAGTGTTTGAGTCGAGGCCGCATCACTTCCAGCTGCTGCAACAGTATGTTGAGCTACAGGAGTTGTGTTGTAAAAACCTACATTGCCTTCGATCTCAACATTCCCGCTAAACGTAGTGTTTGCACCAACCGTACCGCCTGTAAAGGTTGTGTCCGCATCTTTAGCAAGGATAACCCACTCACCTTTATCGTTAGCCCCAAAAGGTGCTTTAAACATAAGTAGGCAAGTTTGATTGTCCCCGTTAAGCTCGACATCACCCGCATCTCCCTCAATATCAGCGGCTAGCTTTATTGTAATAGCATGTGAATTGGCGTCTGTCTTCATAACGACAACCATCGTTCCAGGCTTAACTGGTCGTCCATCTGGACCTGCAACTCCAAGAGTGAAGTCTTTAGCGCCAGTAGCGATAGCATTGACAAAGCTTGATTTGCCATCCCAGGCAGTATTGGTAGCGTCGTTTCCTAGGTCCTGGACACCTCCGTTAAGGAAAAAGGGTAGTACGTTCTTAATCATAGTTTTTTTGTAAAGATAGTAAAAGAGTAGGGAGCCATTCTCCCCGCTCAGTTACCGATTTATGTTAGGAGGCCGCAACAGTTGTAGCTTCTTCTCCTGAAAGAATAACCCACGCAGAACCATTCCACATAGCAGTTACTTGCTCTCCAGTGATATCCAGTTTAGCTACCTTTGCTATTACGTTAAATGGAGTAGTAAAAGTAATGTTAGCGTCATTGGAAGTGCTTGCAATAATAACCATCATTTGCCCTGGAATAGTTCCGTCGGCAACACTGTAAGCGACGTCCGCAGTTGCAGGTGCAACAATGTTGTAGCTGGTTGTAACAGGAAGCGCTCCAGCATCCGCTGTAGTTACAGCATCGGCGTCGAGAAATAAAGGAAAGATATGATCTTTAGCCATTTGTTCTAAATATTATGAAGATCAAGAGAAAGCCCCGAAGGGCCTTCTCAATCACTTCAGATTAATTACTTCAATACAACGTGCTGGTTAGCAGCGCGAGTAACGAGGTTACACTCAGAACGGTAGTTGAAGATAGCAGTATCCTTACCGTTTGCAGCGTTGGAGTGTCCGAGAACACCACCACCAGTTACCCAGTGCTCCATCTCACGAGAGTAGCTTCCAGCAGACTTAAAGTTCATCTCCAAAGATGGAGACTTAATTCCAGA
>ERZ1039804.720-NODE-720-length-20508-cov-8.887547_pt1 | contig 20508 bp, 10 predicted proteins | sample MGYA00383089_ERZ1039804 | MGnify/ENA primary metagenome ERZ1039804 (study PRJEB29581, sample SAMEA5548359) | metagenome | biome: marine; feature: coastal; material: water | depth 1 m | study: Short-term variability in the microbial, nano- and picoplankton dynamics...
GTAGTGTTTCCTAATAGTATTGTAGAGTCGCTTGGAATTAGATTGTGATTGACTCTGCCTTTGATGCTAACTCGTGAATTGGCTGCCGTACCTTTACCAAGAGTAATTGTGTCTACATCAGATGAATCTGTATAAACTATAGCAGTGTTAACATTAAATGTGCCATCGACGGTTAGGTTGTCGCCGATAGTAGTATTTGCATCTACTATTACATCCTCAGCTCTTAAGTCATCAAACATTCCGTCCCATCTCAAAGTGTTCGTTCCTAACGATTGGTCACCAGAAGAATCTGGATTAATACCTGATGCTACTCTTCCAGTGAATGTAATTGCATCTGCAGTTGCGTCTCCTAATGTTACCGAGCCATTCAATGTTGTGGCGCCATCTACGTTAAGTGTTGAGTCTAAGTCTACTGCTTTCTTAACATTGAGTTTATCGTTTAGAATTGAATTTGAATTTACGTTGAATACATCAGTATTAGCATCACCGATAGTTGCATTTGCACCTTTCAGGTAAACAGTGCTTGTTGTAGTTAATGTACCATCAATATTAGTAGCTGAATTGATATCTAGATCAGTACCATGAATGTTCATTGTAGTAGAATCTACTAATGCTGTGGTACCTGACAAGTTAAATGTAGTAGATGTAAAGTCAGTTAATGTGTTGTCGGTATCTATATTTGCATTAATGTCTACTGGCGTATTGAATATATTTGTAACTGCATTTGATGAAAAGAACGAGGCACTAGCGTTTATTGATACGTTTGAGCTGATTCCAAACGAGGTACCATTAACTGTTAGTGTGTTTGCTCCTACATATGTATTTGATTCTACATTTAATATGCCACCATCAATAGCTGTATTGGATGAAGTAATATGATTTAATGTATTATCCACATCCACATTAGCATTGATGTCTAATGGTGTGTTAAATACGTTAAGACCAGCATTGGATGTAAATGTGTTAGTAGTGGGATCAATATTGATTGCATGCGTTGTCGAGTTACTCTGCGTGACATTAAATGCACCATCTAGTACATCAAAGCTCGCAGCATCAAAGTTTACGTTTGATGTGATGTTGAGTTCACCATTCTCTATAACTGTATTTGTTGATGTAACATGAGTCAGTGAATTATCAATGTCCATGTTGGCATTGATATCCATTGGCGTATTAAATATGTTAATAGTAGCGTTGGATTCAAATACTGATGAGGTGCTGTTAACACCAACGTTAGAGCTAAACACTACATTGGCGCCACTGAAGTATGCATTAGACTGTGCAAATAAGATTGCTCCAGTTGCTGCTCCGTTAGCTTTAAGAACAGTATTAGAAACAATAATTAAATCATCCTTTGCTGCTCTTGTTCCATACACAGTACTGTTTGCTGATGCACCTGTAAGTTCTTGTTCTACAATTAATGTGTTAGCACTGAAGTAACCATTCACTGAGGCATTACCAGATGTTCTTGCACCTTGTGTATTTGCCGCAACAGTTACTACAACCTTTTCCATGTCGTATGTAATTCTGTTAGTAAGGTCTACCCATTCCCTAAAAGTATCAGCAGCCGGTACTACGTTCGCACTTGTATAATTATTACTTGCCATCTGCTATTACCCTCGTTAATTGTGTTAGCATATTTTTAATTTCTTGCATATCGTTTTTTACTAATTGTACTTCAGCTGAAAGTTGTTCTACAGCACTGCCTTGTTTTCTAGCAGCTTTATATTGTTCGAATGCTCGCTTATCAGTATTTATGATAGCCATTGTACTAGTGTCTCTAGCATAAGCATTTTTTTCAGTCTGTACAAGAGCCATTATAGTGACACCGCCAGAGCTCTATAATCATTGATTCTAGGAGCTACATTTGTTGAGTCAGAGGTCATAACTATTTTAATTGCAAGTTGCTGATAACCTACAAACTTTTCGTTTGTTGAGTTATAATAAGATACTTGATACGCATCAGGAGCATACTTGTCTTGGAACGCTTGATTAACATCACTTGTGTTCACTTTAGCATATACTGTTCCTACAGAATCAAATGGTATTGCTTCCGATACTGTTAATGCTGTAGCGCTTGATGGTTCGCCAACTACAGTTGTTATGAAGTAGTCTGTTTCTGGGTTCGAAGCAACTATTTTGATTAGATCTCCATCATTGAAGTCTGTTGCAAAGTCTGTGCCAGATCCTGATACGCTAGTTGAGTTCTGTGTTGTAATAGCTTGTCCACTAAGAACAGTCGTGTCTGGCGTTGCTTTGAATCCATATTCATACTCCACAATAGAATCTCTATCTTCTGAAGATGAGAACTTGCTTGTGTTAGGTCCTTGACTTACTAGCTTAGACCAAGACTTGTCTTCAAAGTTCTCACTGTCTGCAGCATTCATTATTTTAGCATACACTGTTACGTCAGTGCCTACAGGCCTCCATGCATTAACAAACACCTTAATGTCTTCTGCATCTAATCCTTCTGCTAAAGTTAATGTTCTTGATACATATTTTGCAGCTGCATCACCAGTTGTCTTATATTCATTTGTCTCAACATTGTTAATAATGTTTTCGTAAATTGACAATCCTTGTGATTGAAGATCGAGAGAAGGAGACATACCTACTTTACTAGTACTCATTGTCTGGATAACTCTCAGTGATTTGTTGCCACTGTTATTTGCTATCTCATTTGACTTACTCATGACTTTTATACTTTGTTTAGGATAGTTTCTATCATTGTATTTGAACAATTCAGTAGATGATAGGGATCCCGTTACAGTATCAACCCCTTGAATTCTAGGTGTGATAGTTGTGCCTGATGGATCGTTTCTATACAACTGCGGTTCAAAGTAGCTTATGTTAGTGTCTACAACTTCACCAATCTGACAATTAGCAATACTTGTACAACCTATAATTGTATCACCAGCAGTAAACTTAAACGATCCACTGACCGCCGTGCTGTCTGCTAATAGAACAGTTGCTGTGTTAGCATCTAATCTATCAAATGTAGCTGATGGAGTTACCATGTAGTTTCCATTAGACTTAGTAAATGTTGGAGCTCCTTTCAATGTAAGGTATGTGTTGTTAGCTACCGCAGATACTGTTACGACATCGAATGTTGATGTGCTACCAGTCAATACTATTCTGTCACCAGATGTAATACCCAAGTCTGCAAATGTTGTACCCGTACCTACAATTGCACTTTGGCCAGCTGAGAAGGTGACTGTACCAGTAGCATTAGCTGCTAATTTAAACACTTCTTCTTGGCCTGCAAAGGTACCATTGATTGTACGGTTGTTTGCTGTTAACCACTCATAGTCACGGTTTACTAATTGAACCTGACCTTCTGTTGCTTTGAATACTGCCGCATAAACATTGAACTTCATATCTTCATCAATATACGCTGTCCATGTTCTATCATTTGTAGATAAGAACATAGTTCCTTTACCCCAGTCCTGATTTACTTGCTTAGCAGAATTTGTTAATTCATTCATACCAGCTTTAGAAGTAAATACTGAATACTCTGGTGAGTTACCATTTGGCTTGATTACAATTGCATATTCCATATTGGCTGATACTAATACTGGAGATTTAAACTCTACAACAGTAGCTACAGATCCATTTGTTGACGTGCTGACCTGACTTGCATCTAACTCAACTCTACTAAATGGTAATACGTCTGATTGCGGTGTGCCGCCTTTAACAGTTCTAAGCTCAACTACACATCCTTGTATTGGATCTTTGCCTGCAAAGAATAAATCAAGACGAGTTAAGTATCCAGTCGCCACTCTTTGAGGAAATGAATTCTTGTCAATCATGAACGTCTGACACAATGGATCGTCTTGCGGGTCTCCACAATCCGGTTCTGGCTCCCACCATCCGCGGCCGCCTGCACCCATTTCATTACCAATCCAACCTCTTTCATCAATCATGTCCCAACAGAAATCATCAGATCTTGGCCTTGGTAGTGTGGTTGGTGACGTGTTTGCTGGTGGTTCCTCAATTGGTGGATCTGGATCAGGTGTTACTGTAACTGTGTTACCTGTAACCACAACATTATTTGCTCCGTCATCATCACCTGTGTCAGGCGGAGCCGTATTTGCTTCTGGTACATTAGGAGCAGGAATTGTTTCCTGCGTTTGTGTTTGTGTTGTTTCTGATGAGCTAAGAACTCTCTTAGAAGTTCTAGAACTTAATAAAGGCGCTCTTGTTGATACGTTGAGCGAGCCTGATTCTACAGAGAAGTTAAAACAATTAAATCTTGATGTTGCATGAGATACCATATCCCCTAGTTGAGATAAGAACTCGATATCTGCAAGAACCACTTTTCTTTCACCTGCAAAGAAAGTTCCGCCTGGTATTCTTAATATGCCCGCTAGCTTACCATCACGGCCCGACTTGAGCTGTGAACCAAATGCCTGTGTTCTAAATATTACACTCGATGCATTTTCAGATGTTACATTGCCTGGAGGTGAAGTTAATATAGCTGGAGCAGTATCTGAACTCATGGCTACATCATCAAAGTATACAAAGTGGACCAAATTTGGTCTCAAGCCAGTAGCTACAAATCTAATTTCCACACTAGGAATATAAGGTTGGAAAGAAATGTCTGTGACAAAGTCTCCAACATTCTTAGTTGTTGTAGATGCAGAACCAGAGAACGTTGTTGTTGATCTTTCAATCTGCTGAGTCTTAACAGTAGTAAATGTATTTGTTCTAACCGTATCAGTTGAGCTTGTACCGGATAAAGAAGTCGTAATGCTTTCTGATATAACTTCGTCTGATGTTAACTGTGCAGGAGCCATTTTATTAAGCTCTTCTATCAAAGCAAGTGTAGGTGATGCTACATCAATATCAATCTGTACTGCTGACTCTGGCGCTTTAGTGTGATCCACATCAGCTAAGTAATCAGGGTAAAGTGATAGTGTTCCATTATATTCCCAGAATGCTGATGTACATTTTCTTGTTTGTGTTGCAAGAGGCTGTGATATAATTTGACGCTGAGCATAATCTATCAATGCCATATCGCCTCTAACAGCAGTTCTGGATCCAGATTCACGTTTTAGTTTTAATGAATACAGTTCCCATTTAGGTGACAACATATTTCTTGCGGTGTCGTACCCTGCTTTGAACTCACTGTTGAGCGGGTTACCTGTTGTCTTAGAACTAAAGTTATCAACTAAGAAACCATTTTTAAATCTATTAAGAGCTGGATTAGTTCTTCCTGGAAGAGTTATATCCGTTGATTGTTTCTCTAGCATGTTAAGAGATGAATAGTACTCTAAGTTATCTATTCTTGTGTCCATCTTTTTAATGTCGGACATGCTATATCTTTTTAATTGAGTAGCTCTTACTCTTGCACCTAAACCAGGTCTTCTATAATATCTTGCATTTGCTGAATCGAGCGATGGGTACACAGGAATATCTATTGTAGCCAACTGCATAGCTAGTTCTGGCTTGGCTGCATACTCTGGCTTAGTACCAGGAATACCTTTAATTACATTGAATCCGTTTCTATCAATAACCAACCTATCTTTTCTTGGCAAGTAATATGTTACATTCGATGTCCAAATTTCATTAGGAGTGGCTGATAAATTATTGGTTGATACAATAGTTTCAGTCGATGCTGGGTTAATTGTTGCACCAGCCATTGTTCCAGACAAGGTAGCTGTGTTAGTTACATTTGGTCTGAAGTCTACACAATCTCTCAATGAAAACTCATCGCCTGTTTTAGGTGATACAAATACAGGAATCTCCTGTGTTGTAATTTCATTAGCTGCTGGTGCAGCATCATCAATGATAGCGTCGTATGATTGGTACGTATAGAACCCAACACCAGCTGATGTATCTTTAACAAAATGCTTTAACTTAACTACAATTTTATTGCCAGACACTAAAGTGAGGTTTGAATTTGGTTTTAATTTTAATTTAGATAGACCATAATATCCATCTTGTTGTCCATTGTCTAATTCAAATTGAGCTGTCTTATCATATGCAGCTGCTTCAGAATAGCTAGTGTGGACGTAAACTTTGTCTAACTTCAGTCCGTCAGGAATTCCTAGATTCCAAGGACCAGTTACTGTTCCAGCATTTGAGCTACAGTCTACTTTGATGTAGCTTGTTGATGCTGTCTTTTTCAATCCAGCTTCTGCAGTGTCTTTTACTTTGAATGATAATGTTGCATTCAACGTACCGGCCAGTTGTTGAGCTAAGTTAACTGTTAATGTTTGACCAGATGAAGTAAGAGATGCTGTCGGCGATCCGGCTAAAGGAATTACTGTATCTTTAGGGAATGTTTTTAATACTGTTAATCCAGAACCTGCTGATAAAGCAACGTCTACTTGGAAAGATGTAGTACTCAGAATATTTGTGATCTGTCTTACATTGGATCCTACATATACAAAGTCCCCAGCTGAAAGCGTTGAAGTAGTTGATGATGTAACGACAGTACTTGTACCAGTTACGATACTAGATGTGTCTGCAGCTGAAATTGCATTCTGAGATGCTCTAGTAACTAACAATAAATCTTTTTCTTGCGTTTCGTTCAACGTGACATCTGCTGTGCCGTAACCAAATGTTTCTGTACCTGTCAGTGATACACCCGCGGTTCCATCAGCCTGTATTGATATGTCTTCTGCTTTGCTGTAAACATATGATGCATTGCTGACTTGACTTACACCAGTTTGCCCTAATTTAAATACTAGGCTACTAAATGATGGATCAAATATTTTAGCTGTACCAGCTATGTCTCCAAGACCTCTACGGGCAATGTTACTATTGCCGGCTGGATGTTCAGTTGATGCATAGTGATAAACAGCTTTAGCATGTTTATTAAATGACTTACCTACATACATTTTTACATCATAAAGATATAAATTGTACTGACTTGATGCTTGACCTTCGTTGTCGGATTCTTGTTCTAGCTTTCTAATTCTAGCTGTTCCAACAACATTTGACGTTACGCCATTTACATTCACTGTATTTGATGACTGTGCAGGTAGTACCTTTACGCCGGCACCAGTAGAAAGTAGATTGTGAGGAGCATCTAGGATAAGTATTTGGTCATTATTTTCAGCACCAAAGTGTCCCATGGTCTCATCTATTTTAATATATTGACCGTAGTTAACAGATACTGATTGACCTGCTGCGGTCACTGTAGTGTCAGCTTTTTGGATAGGTACCCTTGTTGGTCCTACTGTCTGGAATCTTCTTCCTTTAACATATCCAATACCAGCTCCAACTACTGCACTAAGGTGAGTTGTATTACCAACAAGCTCTTCTGTGCTTATTACGAATGGATCTACAACATAGTCTCCACTCTCTTCATATGTTCTTGTAGCCAGCTCATCAGACATATCACCGAGAACCGGTTCCTGATTCATTGCTACTTTTTGTCCATTTTGGAACTTAACTAATTGTAAGAAATTGTTTGATGCACTTACTTCAGCTGTTGTGTTAACAGTTAGTACTGGTTTTAATTGTAGTCTATCTGCTCCAGGAGCATTCTCATTTGAGTATCCTGATGCATTATCTAATAGTGTAGTATCAATGCTGCTGTTTACAACAGCTTCTGTAGTAACTACGCCTACTGCAAGTTCGTGAGGTCTTCTTGTATATGGTGATACAATAATGTCCTGAGCAGCAAATCTTTGGAAGTTTCCTTTTTGGAATATAATACCATCTTCAACTTTCATCTGATATGCAGAACCGACTGGTTTGAATTCTGTATTTCCAGCTCCAATTCCTGTACCAAAACTAGCATTAGCAATTGTTACGTTTGCTGTTTTAATAAGATTAACTGTACCAGTAAACCCTGATGCTGATGCGTTACTACTTGTTACTGCTATAGTTGGATAATCAGCTACAGTATAACCAGCACCGTTTGCAGTAACTGTAATTTCTTTAATGGATCCATTTGCTGCGTATGTCACAACATTAGCTGCAGCGCCTACACCTTTGAGGTCAGAGCTAAATATTACTGTGTCGCTATTACTGTATCCAGCACCTTCAGCTGTAACAGTTACATTTGCAACAGCTGTTGCATTTGGATAAATTTCTAATACATCACCATTTGCATATGTTGTTGTTTGAGCAGAGCCAGTGTTTATATACTTAAAGAACAATGTGTTAAGATTAGGATTCTGTGATTCTAATCCACTTCTTGTATCTACAATTTGTGCAATTAGATTAGCTGACGTTCTTACATAGTCGTTTTTATCAAACAAAGATACATTTACATCTGTGCCCGCAGATGTCTTATCAAACAACTTTGCGTATTTGATTGTAGCGTCGAAAGTGAATGTACATCCTTTAATGATTGTACCTTCTTTAAATTGGTACTGACCAAACCTTTCAATCTGCTGTTGCAGGATTGTTTGAAGTTGAGTTAACTCCCTTGCTTGTAATGGTACAGCTGGACGGAACAACACTCTATGAAAGTCTTTCTCCGCATCATAGTCGTCGTAGTATGGGCTAATATTTAAATCTGTATCAATTGACATTTGTTCCTCTAAAATTCAATAAGTAATTTAACTCGTTCTGTTTGGTCCGCGGCTCTTGTTATAGGCTGTTGATTTTCAACATACAATATTTCTCCGCTGCCTTTAATTAAGTCTGGTTGTCTAATTCCTGTAAAGTAGCCTACACCAGCGCTTTGTTGACCTGTAAAGTTATAGTAAGTACCAGAAACCGTATCTGATGCTAACCAATTACCTTGAGTCCTTGTAATTGCAACGCTAGTGGTATTTATAACCTCAACCACACCTGTAGCGTCTGTTGAGTCTTGTTTAATTATTTCATCACTTGTAAATGCAACTGATGAAGTGTTTGTAAATCCTGTTAGCACTAATCTTTGATCAAACGATGCTGCCGTAGATGACGACCTGGATGGATTTGTAAGTACTGATCCAACTAAAGATGATGTGTTAGCTGCGTCAAAAATTCTTTTAGAAGATACTAATGTACCGTATACTTCTCCAATTGCTAATGTTCCGGAAGCTCTAGATTTCACAACGCCCCAGGCTTTGCCTGATGCCTGAGCTTCTGCTCTATGTATTGTTGAATTTGCTGAGCTTGTTAGTACCTCTGGTCCATCCTGTACAATAATGCTGCCGACTGAGAATGAATTTTCACTTCCTGTTCCTCCACCATTCAATGTTGTGTCTGATACACTAAGCTGTACATTTGCAAATAATGGATCTTTAAGTATTCCAAATTGTCTGTAATCGTTATTAATTGAAATGTTACCGTTCTCTGTATTTGCAAAATCTATTGATATGCCTACAGTCTTAGCATCTAGCTCACTAATAACATCTGATCCATGGCCACCTGGTGGTCCAATTATAACAGATACGTTTGCATTGTTTGCTTGCGCTGCTGTACTTTCTCCTGATGCTACAATACCGGTATTTCCAAATACTCTAACTGTTGCATGAGAATATCCAGATCCTCTATTAATAATATCAATAGTATCTACAGCAAATGATGTAGTGTTTACAATAGCTCTTGCCTGAACACCAGAACCATCTCCATCAACTACCACTCTTGGACTTATTTCAAATCTCGATGTAGAGTCAATAGCCGTATCAAATTCTGTTGCTGTTAACACTCTTCTTGCTGAACCCGTTACAATATATTCACTAATTGTTCTTTGTTGTCCTGCTCCTGCGCCCGATGAGATATACAATACACTTCCTTTATAGAAGTCGGTATTTGCAGAGAGTGATGTTGTTGTTGGGGTCAGTGATTGTATTGCAGACACTGCACCTGATGTTTGACCTTTCATTATTACATTACTTGTTTGGCCAAAGAAGTTTCCAGCTATATCAGTAATACGCAATAGTGTTGAATCTGCTTGTAGAATAATACCGTTGGCTACGTTGTTTGATGTATTGATATCGCCGTTGGCATGCTTGCCAAATAGATCTAATCTCTCAACTGTGAATGCTCCATTAGTAACTGATGTCGGAACAATGTTGGCACTTACTAATGATTCAAGTTCATGAATTAATGTATTACCAGCTACGTTAGCTACTTTGACTACTCCGTTAGCTACTGAGAAATATCTTGATCCACCCGTGTTGACAGTCATGACATCAATAGCTCCGGGAGATGCATTTCCAGATACGTTAGCTGATGCAATAACAGGGACCTTGGTTGTTGTTGAAAACTTAGCATACTCTGCCGATGATATTTGATACATGAACTTCCACTGATATCCATCTGCAGTAGTAATGTATACCTCGTCGTCTTCCATCCCTGATACGAATGTTGGCTTAACAGTTGACTTAGAACCTTTATTATTATCTAAACATTTGAATACATCGTGCTTAGCACCATTGACCGTAACTACAAAAAAGTTAGTTAGTGTATCTGCTCTATTGTCATATTTTGAATATACTGTATTGCCTGTTGTGTCCCAAGCATTGTTTTCAATCATATGCTTCATGTCTGAAGGACCCACTTTTTTACCAAACATCATATCTCTATAAAGTTGATAATATGTGTCTTCTAAAGAATCAGTTATCTCTGGTGGGTTGTTTTCATCTGGCCACGTAATATGTCTACCGCCAAACACATAGTATATTGAATTTGATTGCTCGTCAATAGACTCTACAAATTGTCTAGCGTTATGAACTGCAAAATTTTTGGTTATCTTTTTTGTCATAGTAGTGTTACTTCTGAATTACTTAATTGCATGGCTACGTTTGCTCCGGACACTTTTGTTACCTTACCAAATAGCTTTGTACCTGATACGTGTGCTACTCTTAAAAGCACGTCCCTATATTTATCCAACGACAAACCAGACTCTACAACATATGAGTGAGATTGATAATAATTATTGTCGTGTATGTATTTAGTATTTAAGAACGATGCTTCGTCTCTCCAATACCCTTCTGCAATACCAGTAGTTGTGACATTAGCTTGGCCTGATACTACTATCTGCCCACCGCTTAAGTCTGTTAATGTTAGTTCCGCATCGTGTTGGTATCCATAACCAGAACTGAGAATATCAACTTTAGTTACAATACCATTAGCTGCTTTAGTGTTAGCAAGCAATTCAATGTTGTCACCAATAGGTCTTGTTAACTCATCTTGGTATACGTTTGTAATGTCTCCGTTTGCACCTGATGTAGATCCAAACAAATAACTACCAGGAGCATCATTGAACCCTACGCTGAATGATAATCTTCTTAAACTTACACTATCCTCAGTTTGTGCATACACTTGACCTTTGGCTGTTTGTGTTTGTGAGACAGTCTGTACAGTATCTACAACAGCAGTTTGGGCTGATAGCGCTCCAATTATATTTACAGATCCAACGAAAGGAATAGTATTTGTAGTATCCACAGAGGTAAAGCCATTAGCATACTCGCTTTTAATCCTAAGATTCTGTAAAGATAGCGTTGTTGCAGTACTTGCATATAGCTCACCACTTGCTATTACATTTGGATTACCAGAAGAAATAACTTGTCGTATACCTTCACCTACAGTGAAAGGTCCTGTATTACTAGTTAAGTTTAATTGTTGTCCAGCTAATGCAACTGTTTGATTTACATTCTCGCCAACAATAAACGTACCTTGTTTATTATCTATGTTTACAACTATATCTTTTCTTTGATACTTTGCTATACCTTTTGTATACACTGCAGTGAATGGATCAAAGTTATAATTGTTACCAGGGTTGATCTTACTTAATGATGCTACTGTTCCAACTGTTCCTGAGAATCTTGTTAGTACATTATCGAGAATTGTTGTGTAATCGCCATTTGGATCTTTAGGAAACCCATACCCGTAATCAAAGTTTCCAACTACAACTAAGTTTCCATCACCGCCAGCGAGGTTAGAATAATCTGGTGCGGAGTTAGAATAAAAACCAGAACCTGCAGTTTGTACAGTTGTAGATATAACTGCACCTGATCCATCGGTAGTAATTGATGCTGTTGCGTTTGTAGTAGGAACGCCTCCACCTGGTCCACCAAGAGCAAATGTTATTATCTGTCCATTGGTATAGTTTGCACCGGCTGTGCTGATAGTAATGTTATCTAGGAAGCCAACGCCGCTGTTGCCTCCATCAATAACACAATCAAGATAAGCTACATTTGATACATTATTCTCACCGACAAAGTCAGTGTATATTGTAATGTCTTCTGTGTTTTCTAATTGGCCAATCTCAAAGGTAGCTCCAGACCCAGTACCTACTTGAACTACGTTGGCATATGTGTTTGAATCTCTGCCCCTGAGATATGCTGCAGTGTTTGCAACAAAGTATGCCTGAGATCCATTTGCATATTTGTTATTTCTAAATCCAACAAATGTGGTGTTAGATCCAATAACTTCAGCTGAAACAGATACGTTAGCATAAACATCTACAACTGCATTCGCTGTATTGTTGCCTTGAAAGTAAATATCTGATACACCGGAGTTTATAGGAGCTGCAGTAAGAGATGCAATTGCATTTGTTCTTACGCCTTTAACTTTTAATCCATTATTAAAAGTACCAGTGATGTCTGCAACTTTCATTGAGGTTGAACTTGCAATGTTAGTCACTACAGCATTAGCACCAGTGTTAGCAATGTTAATTGTGACGACGTTAGCTGTTACGCCTGAGTCAGACGCTTTCTGAACATTACCGTTAGCACCACCTACCCATGATCCAAATGATCCATTTACTGTGATCACTGTGGCATTTATAGCTGCTACAATACCATTTGCTCCGCCCTCATCAGCAACTACTATATCGCCTACATTAAAAGTTCCTACTTTGTTAATGAAAGATAGTTCTACTAAGTTCTCTTCATGTATAGGTTCGTTGACCTGGAAAGTATGTGTTGGAACTGCAAGGCCATATGTTAATGTTTTTTGATCTCCAAACGTACCAAGAGTGGGCGATATAATATACGTACCGTTTGCACCCTCAATATTAGTTTGTATTAGATGACCATTAGCAATAACATTGTTACCACTGTCTCTTCCTTGAATCCATGGATTTGGATTTCCGCCAGGGTTTTGTGATATATAATGTTCTACATTTGAGTTTAGGTCTACACCAGATAAGAATGATACGCTTTCTAATTCTTGATCAACTGTTTCAAATCTAAAAAATTCTGCATTGTCTATTTTCTTTTCGTGCCAATCAAATGCAGATGGATGAGTTGTATTGCTGAATGTCTGTGCTTGGTTGATTACATTGCCTACTTCTAACAACTGCGTGTTAATGTCTATAGTAGTGAAGTCAGTATTTGTAGTAAAACCAAATCCACCGTTAGCCAGTTTAAAGTCAATAAGACCTGTAGCATCAGCTACCTCAGCTACTCTTACTTTACCTGATTTGCCAGATGATGATTCAATATTAAATATATCACCAATTGCTTTATCTTTACCACCCAAAGTAATATCGACACCGGACAATGATCCAACAACAATTGGCATATCGTCTTGTATGCCAGTATCACTTGGAGCTATTACTTCATTACGTACGAACTCGCCTCTTAAATTGGATAGATATAAAACGTGAACTTTAATATTATTAATTAATTTGGTTGCTATATCTTCAACGAATGCCTTTGCATTACTTGTTGCACCTGTTATCTCTTTGCCTGATAATGATATTAGATTTGTTAGTACCGGAGCTCTGACCTCAATATATCTTGGCCTTGAGTAGTCTGCTGATGAAGCTGTAAGGATATCTGTGGACGGGTAAGCTACTGAAGCTTCATCGTCAAATAAAATTCTAAATAGTAATTCTACTGCCCTTGGTGTACCTTTGGACTTGTAGAAGTCTAGGATATGTTTTAATGTTAGTTCTGTATCAGCAGCAAACGAACCTGGAAACCCATCTAAGTATTGTTTTTTAAAGTAGTCGAGGAACGCGGCAGATGTACGGTCTATGTCTTTATATTCTAATAGATTTCTACCTACGGTTCCAGTTTCAGACTGCTCTAAGTATTCATAGTAAGCATTAACAAATGCTTTGAACATAGGTCCTTCTTGGTCATAGAACGCAGGAAATTGGTCCTTGACAAAAAAAGCAATCTTATCTTCGACCAACTTAGCCATTAAATTCTCTCTTGTGTAATTGTTATATGCGGTGTGCTATTGTAAGAAAGAATTATATTCTTAGAACTGCTTACCGTCTGCTTTGTAGGTACTGCCGTTAGCGTTATACCTGCTCCACTATATGCTGAAACATTTAAATCAGATATCTGAACAACACCTGCATCGTAATCAATTGTTCCAACCGATGAACTAACTACCTGTACAACTCCTTGAGAGTCTTGAACAATCTGAATAACTCCAGATCCATCGTCTCTTAAGAAACAGTTAATTAGATTTCCAAATGTAAATGTTGAAGATGTAAGAGGAGCCGTACCATCCACAAAGTTATTGTTTAGTGGAATCTCTCTGTATATCTCGTTGTCAAAGTTCAATGTAAATGATCCAGGAGTTCCTATAGTAGGAACAATCTTTTTCTGCAGACGTATGCTAGTGTTGTTATTAATGATTGATGGATCTGTATCATCTATAGATCTTGATAACTTAGATAATCTTAGCTTAGCATCAAAATCACCAATTGTAACATTTGTATATTCTTTGAGAGCTGCTACTACAGATGATTTAACTTCTTCATCACTCTTAACAGTAACATTAGGATTATACACTACTTCAGAGGTTATGTCAACAAATAAGAATTCTGGATTAACAACAACTGGAGAGATTGATAAAGGAGCTCTTTCCTTTACATACTCCATTATATCATTTCTACGTTGATCAGAAATACCATCCGCATTGGCTAAGTCAACTGATATTACAACCTTACCAAACAAAGGTGGGGACAATTCTTCACCGCCGTAAACATTGATTGCTTGGATGTCATTAAATGCTTGTCTTAATAGTGTCTTATAATCACTTACTGTTACTAATCTGTCCTGTACGGTAATTGATTTTGGAGCATTAAACTTAATACTTTCAATGCTTTCATTGAAACCACCACCTACAGAAGATGCTAATGTAGTTATTGCTACGTTAGTATATCCTTGAATGTCGCCAGCTAGGTTAAATGTACTAGCACTGTCAGCATTGTTTGCTGATGATCTTCTATACTTGGCTTCGATTACATTTCCATGAGACAGCCTTCTACCAAGAACACCATCACCGAACTGTATCTCATACAGCTCATTTTCTGATGGAGTTATAAAATAATTATTTGATAAGCCATCCATACCTACTGTGTTTAATGATCTAGTGTAGTTTGCATTTGCAAGGTTGGTAGTTGACTCGGTTACATTAACAACCAGGCTGTCGATGTCTATTTCTTTATTGTTTAAAACAAATCTCTGACTAGTGTTTGATGTGTTTACCTGATACAGCTCTGTTACAATTTCACCTTCAAACACGTCGAGGTTGTTTACATAGTATGCTCCATTTGCATCCGCTTGAATTGTAATTCCTTCGTTAGTAGAGAAAGTATATGTGTTAGAATCTACCATTGCTGTGAACGCTGTATACTTAGGCAATGAAATAGCTGCAGGAGAATCTTCGGGCGTGATTGATATGTTAATTGTAGCCTTAGATGATGTATATGAGGAGGGCAAGTAGTTTAATGTCTTTGCATGCGATATTACGCTGTCTCTCAACACAGCACTGTCTAAGAATGATTCCGCCGCTACCATATTGAGGTAGAAGTTATTCATATAGGTATTGTAGCTCATTACGTCAAGTAAGACGTTTAAGTTTGATCCAGTAAAGTCAAAATCTTTGAATAGAGTTTGCCCTTGTAGATATGTTTTATAGCTAGACTTCAGCGTACCAAAGTCTACGTTAGCTACTGAAAGCGTTGTGTTTGCCATTATCGTATTCTCTCTAATATCAGATCCATCTGTACGGGATCTGCTTGGTTAACAATTCTAACCATTATTTTTACTTGCATAGTATTATTATCATCATCCGGTGACACAGAGATATCAAGAATTGCAGCTCTCGGTTCAAAGTTCTCTACGGTCTCACTAATAAACTGTTTAAGTAGTATTGTTGTTTGTGGGGTATAGTTTTCAAATAACATCTGTCTTATGTTACTGCCTACATCTGGCTGAAATAATCTCTCACCCTTGTCTGTGAGCAACAAACTTTTAATAGACTGAACAACTGCGTTGACGTCAGTCTTAAGCGCAATATCCTTCTTAGAGGGATGTATTGCGAACGAATTATTAAAGTCTGAAAAAGTGCTCATGCTTTATTTATCTCCCACCTTAGCAATAACAATAGACTCGTTCTTAGTCAAATCAATTATTTCTTTTACTTTAGGTACTATACTCTCGCCTTTTGCTTTAGCAGCATCCATAATCTTTTCTGCATCCACTGTTGGTAAGTTAGAAGGTAGTCCTTTTTTAATCAGGTTTCCTTCTGCATCCAAGTCTATATTAGGTACAGACTTACATAACGTATCGCCTATACTGGCCACATCAAAGCCACCCTTTGCTATGTCGCCGACACCGCCCATCACTCCAGCAAGAGCATCATCAAATGCTCCCTCGACTGCTCCTTGTGCGCTTGCAAATGCACCTTCTATTTCTGCCATTGGTCCGCTAATCTTATCTAGCCCTGCTTTCAACTTGTCATCCATTGCGTTAAGTTTAGAAGCATCCAGCCCTATACCATCCAATATTGAATCTAAATCAACTCCTACAAACTTATCTTTCATGCCTGCAAACTTTTCAGCTAGCTTACCTGGATCATCAACACTAGCGAGCATTCCAGACATTTCGTCTTGTAAGTTAGCTTGTGGTAGCTCTATCTCTGGCACAAGCTCGTCTAGCTTTCCTTTAATACCATCCGTCTGAGCTTTAATTAAATCTGCTACAGATGCTGTTGCATCACCAATGAGTCCATCAGCAGCTGCCTTGGCACCATCTATTTGATCTGTCAGCGCTCCGGCTGCTTTAGGTAAACAATCCATTATTGTGACACTCCTGTATCAGATACTGCACCGGTTGCTGCAGTCGGTGAACCAACGTGAGTATGACCATCTAAAAGAATACCATTACCTTTAACCTGAACACTAGCATCTAAAGTACCAGTTAAATCAGAATCGTTTTCAATATGCAGCTTAGTTGAATTCATTATTTGTGATCCATTAGCTGTCAATGAAGTGTTTGCACCACTGTGCATTTTAATTGCACTATCGGAGGATATAGTTAAATCGCCGCCAGCTTTGATTGTCATATTACCTGCACCAGCAAGTGTGTAGTTATCTGGTAAGATGGTTGTTACTGAATCAATATTAGTTCTTTTTTCTTCACCTGCTGTCGTCTTGGTAAACTTAGACATCAAGTTCTGGATGAAGTCTCCTACAGTAATCTGATTAAATGCTTTTGATATTCTTTGGTTGAAGTTACCATTGATCTGCTCTGCCTTGTCTGACATAACCTCTTCTGCAAGGTTGCCTCCAATCTTCTTGACATAATCTCCACGAACGGTTAACATATAATCACCATCCACTTCTTCTATCTTATCGCCATGTACCAACATTCTAGCATCTCCGTCGATTGTTACATTGACGCTTCCTTTAATATAGACATCCTTTTCACCTAAAGTAATTTCATAATCGTTTCCTACGACCTTTGTTACTCTACTGCCATCTGGTTGTATCTCTTCAAACGTACCTTTCTTATGAAACCTATGGAGTCTTTCTGCTCCTGGAGTATCATCTACTTCTAATACGTGACCTGACTCTGTATGCCACACATGGTTGAACGGGTATGCAGAATGTACTGCATCGGACGGATACAAAGGTCCTTGTCCTCCAAATCTTGGATGAGGCTCTTTCCATGTAGTTCTTTCATATATAGAATCACTCTTGTCCGGCAATACTGATGGTGTCCTAGATGCTGCAGCACTTTCAACTGTGCCAAGATTAACTTTGCCGTCTCTTTTGTTTATTATGTGGCTATGGGTCTCTGCTTCAGCATCTCTACCAAGCCTTGATACTGACGACTCTTCAAGATCAGCAACATCAGAATCTTGTAATGGATACAGCCCATTTGGATCGTTAAATCCTTTGAACTTATGAGGAGCTTCTGTTGGATTGCCTATCAACGAACCTAATATAAATGGTACTTGATATTCTTTCTCATCCGTAAATACACCAAACACCCATGACCCTTCTATCAGTCCTGTAGGTGATCTGCCAATTCCACTAAGCGAACCAGACGTTATTGGGTTGACTGTCATAGCCCAAGGTAGATCTGCCGTAGGGATGGCCGTCTTGTCTTCAGTGTGCACACCATATATTCTTACTTGCACGCGTCCCAACTTCTGTGGGTCTGATCTATTTTCAACCACACCTACAAAATGCTTTAGTCCTATTCCTGATTCTTCACCTGATCTCATATTGATCCCCTCGCTTTTCTTTTAGATACCACATGCTTATGTGGTTTTCTAACATTTGATCTATAGCTGTCTTTACACATCTCTACAGATATTTGATATTTTCCTCTTGATACTACATGAGTGACTTTAGTCGCTAAGTAGTTACCTGTTATTTTTGCCTCTTGTTCTCTGAACTCAGTCTTTGCTGTTACCTCAGCCATATCTAATTGTATGATTGATCCAGGAGATAGATCTGAATTTCCTGGTATGCCCATCCTAGCTTTGACTTGGGACAATGAGTTGAGATAGAATAGTCTGTTAGGAACTATCTGAGTAAAGTTTGTTTCTTCTTCTGGATTGTCTATATTTTTCATTAACCAGAAAGAAGTGTTTATATTTTTTATTTTGCTTAATAGTAGCTTGGAGTCTAAAGACATTGAGTCTTGGTCTAAATGTTCAAACTCATCAAACTCTTCTCTGCCAAAGAACTCTCTTTTGATTATTGTTTGGTTAATTAAGTCTATCTCTTTAGCCTCTGACGCATACATTCCATTTTTAATCTTAGCCATAACATCGTTCTTAGCATCAATATTGAGCATTTGGACTGTAAATTGTATTTGCTTGTCGTCATTTTTTACATTTGCATCTGGATTGTATGTGTATGTTATTGCCTTTGGCTTATTTTCACTTATAACTTTCTCGACATTTTTAAACTTATATCCATCAACTGTCTCATAAAATTTATATGCACATGATTTAAATGCAGGGTCGTAAGATCTATTGGCTAGAAATGACATAGATTCGAAAGGGGTTAACCCTGGTACAATTGTTTTAACTGACCCAGTCGTTTCATCAATCTCTATCTTTCTTTTAGTTTTTAGTTTTCCAAATATAGTGTCAACAAACTTACTGATCTTTCCGTTGAATGATTGATTGATATCCATTACAGCCTGCTTATAATGTTCTGGCGTAACTCCATATACCGTAACACCCTTTGCGCTACCGCCATCTGGATCTGGGGTTATTATATGTTTAAATATAGTGAAGTCCAAATCTATCTCTCTGTTACCAGGTGACATGAATTTAATGTTCAATGTTTCTGTACCATCAAAGTCAATCTTGTTAGATATATCTGCTGCATCTAAGAACGTCATGTTGCATATCAATGAATCAGCATCCATAGATTCTTCTACTTCAAACTCTACAAAACTATCCAAGGCATCAAAGGAACCAAATTCTCCTGATATCTTTAACGTCTCTAAGTCGACTGAATTAGTTTTATATTTCTCACTCATTATACATTCATTACTCTTTTAAGTTCACTCTTTGCTTTAGACGCAAATCTTTTATCTAGCAATTTGATAACTCGCTTCTTGTCGTTTGCGTCCCTAGCACCTTGCTTTCCATACATGACCGTATACTGACCAGCTACAATTTTACCAAACGTACCATTGAGCTCATATGTTTCTCTTGATATCATAGCTCCAGTCGTTTTATGTTTATATCCAATTATTGGATCATCTACGCCATACTTAATAACAAGATATTCTTCAAGCTGTCGGTCTGTCATTGGCCAGTCGTGATATGGATCCACTATATTGTTTACTAAGAAAATGAGCCACACTAGAGTTGGATCATCATAATATAGCCCAGCTACTTGATCCGGTCGCAAGTCGTTTGTTATTTCATAGTCATAGAATGCTGTTGGTGTATTGAACTCAGGCAACATAACAGATGGTCTAGCAAGTAAGTTCTTAGCTATCATTGTTCCATATTGAATTTCTGGAAACTCTTCAAAATATTTACTCATCAAAATCCTCCGATGTCCAGATTTCTGATTCCTGGAATCCCATTGTTACGTCTATCATCGTTGGTGCGCCACCTTGGAAGAAAGACACACCCTCTGGTGTGAAGTTTGTTTCCATTGATGTAACTGATGCTCGTTTGAAGTAGTGTAAAAAGTCTTTACTACCTGTATAATATAAATCCACTTGATGAGGGAACCTCAAGTAGAAATTGTTTTCACCTGATTGTGTGAACCTTGGATAAATATGCTTCTTAATCTTATTCAGTATTTTTTTAAGCAGTATTGATTCTCCTTCGTTATCTGGTGAGAACCTCCACTGGAAAGTGAATGTCTTTAAGTTAACACCTTCA
>ERZ1039804.725-NODE-725-length-20387-cov-17.091383_pt1 | contig 20387 bp, 20 predicted proteins | sample MGYA00383089_ERZ1039804 | MGnify/ENA primary metagenome ERZ1039804 (study PRJEB29581, sample SAMEA5548359) | metagenome | biome: marine; feature: coastal; material: water | depth 1 m | study: Short-term variability in the microbial, nano- and picoplankton...
CAGTAACGTGTACAAAATACTCTGTGTTTGAATCATCTTCTGTAATGAAACCAAAACCTTTGGAAGCATTGAAGAATTTTACTGTACCGTTTTTCACTTTATATAAATTTAGGTTACAAAGTTAAAATTATATTTTAGTTAAATACCAATTTTTATAAATTATTAAATTTTAATGTTGTGAGAGTCTGTAAATTTATAATTTACAGGTCAACGAAGATTTGATTATTTATCAAATCTTCAAACGATTCTCGTTTTCTTATCAGTTGTATTTTACCGTTATAACATATTACCTCAGCAGGTCGAAATCTTGAGTTGTAATTGCTAGCCATCATAAAACAATATGCACCTGCATTTTTGAATGCTAATATATTCCCTTCATTGATTTCACAAATTTGTTTATTATTAGCAAAAGTATCTGTTTCACAAATATAACCTACAACTGAATAAAAACGTTTTTTTCCTTTTGGATTTGAAATGTTCTCTATTTCGTGATCCGAATTATATAACATAGGTCGAATTAAATGATTAAAGCCAGTATCCACCTGGGCAAATACTGTGGAAGTAGTTTGCTTTATGGCATTAACTTTGGACAAAAAACATCCAGACTCACTTACTAAGAATTTTCCTGGCTCAAATATTAATGTTAATTTCTTTCCATAATTCTTACAAAATTTATTAAATCGTTTTGAAAGTTTTTCTCCAAGTTCTTTAATATTTGTTTCGATTCCATTTTTTGTATATGCAACTTTAAATCCTGATCCAAAATCAATAAATTCAAGACTATTAAATTGTTTTGATATATCAAATAAAATTTCACTGGCTCGTAAAAATACATCTATATCAAGTATATCACTTCCTGTGTGCATATGTATTCCATTGATAATCATTTTTGTATTTTTTACAATACGAATTAGTAATGGAATTTGATGAATGGATATACCAAACTTTGAATCAATATGTCCTACTGATATATTGGTATTTCCCCCGGCCATAATATGTGGGTTAATTCTAATACAAACAGGAGTGGTTGGATGTTTGCTTCCAAACTGTTCTAACATGTATAAACTATCTATATTAATTTGCACCTTTTGTTCGACTACCTTTTCAATTTCTTCCAGAGATACTCCGTTTGGAGTATAAATTATGTTTTCTGGTTTAAATCCTGCGTGAAGTCCCAATAGAACCTCTTGTACAGAAACAGTATCTAACCCAGCTCCAAGTTTATTGATAAACTTAAGGATTGAAATATTTGTCAATGCTTTTGCTGCATAATTTATTTTTAGTTTTTCAATTTTATTAAATGCCAATGTAAGTCGCCTGTATTGTTCTTCGATTTTATTCGCATCATATACATATAAAGGACTTTTGAATTCTTTTTCTATTTGTAATAATTTGTCTTGATTCACTTTATGTTTTATTTTATTTCAAACTTATATTTAATATGTTTTACAGCAATAAATATTAGAATTTTAATCTATTTTTACACTAAATGTTAAATAATAAACAATATGAAGACTATTTCTTCTTGTGTCAATAAAATTTTAGTATCTAGGCCTTATTTAGAGGAAGCTTTATCTAGGGATATTATTAATTATTCAGCCTTAGCGAAAGATTTGAATCATATAGTTTCTGAGATGTTACGAAAACCCGTTAAAAACGGTGCCATAACTATGGCTCTAAGGCGCTATAAGCCTCCGGTAGATTTTGAGAGTGAGTATTTCATAAAGAATGTGTTGAAAAATTTAGGAGATATTACAGTGCGCTCAAACTTAAGTGATTTTACATTCCAAAATTCTGATACTTTAATAAATAGCCATTCAAAAGTATTAAAAAAGATAAGCAGTAATCATCAGATATTTTATGCATTCACCCGCGGAATTTTCGAAAGTAATATTATAATATCCACATCTGAAAAAAATAATGTTACAGAAGTATTTAAAGACGAAAAGTTAATAGGTTTAAAAGACAGTCTGTCCAGTATTACGTTAAATCTTCCAAAAGGAAACTCTAAAATTGTTGGTTTGTATTATCAAATCTTCAAGCGCTTGGCTTGGGATAATATTACTTTGTATGAGATTATCTCTACAACTAACGAGTTTACTATATTAGTCGAGGAACATTTAGTTGATAAAGCTTTTTCTATCATTAAGGGATTGAAGCACTAATGAATCCAGGAAAATCATCATAAAAAATATTGGTAAAACGACATAGGTTAATTACATTTGTGACTTAATTTTTTTTTACATATTTCTCAAACTGAGTATATAAAATAATTCTGTTAACTGATGAATTTACACGAGTATCAAGGAAAGGAAATTTTAAGCACTTTTGGAGTAAAGATTCAAAAAGGTATAGTAGTCAGCAATCCTAAAGATGCTGTTGAAGCTGCTAAGAAACTTACTGAAGAAACTGGTACTGGATGGCATGTAATAAAAGCCCAAGTACATGCTGGTGGTCGCGGTAAAGGGGGTGGAGTAAAATTAGCTAAAAACTTAGCTGAAGTTGAATCTTTAGCAGATCAAATTATTGGTATGCAGTTAGTTACTCCTCAAACTTCGTCAGAAGGAAAAAAGGTTCACCAGGTATTAGTAGCTGAAGATGTATATTATCCTGGAAAGTCAGAAACAAGCGAATTTTATATTTCTGTTTTATTAAACAGAACAACAGGCAGGAATATGATTATGTATTCAACAGAAGGTGGAATGGATATTGAAACTGTTGCTGAAGAAACGCCACATTTAATTTTTACTGAAGAAATTGATCCTGCTACTGGAATGCTTCCATTTCAAGCACGCCGCATTGCCTTTAATCTAGGTTTATCTGGGGCTGCTTTTAAAGATATGACTAAATTTGTATTGTCTTTATACACCGCTTATGATAAGTCAGACGCTTCTCTATTTGAAATTAATCCAGTTTTGAAAACTAGTGATGACAAAATTCTTGCTGTAGATGCGAAAGTAACTATAGACGATAATGCATTGTTTAGACATAGAGATTATTTAGACTTAAGAGACATTCGAGAAGAAAATCCCATTGAAGTAGAGGCAGATACTTTAGGTCTTAATTACGTTGATCTAGATGGCAATGTTGGTTGTATGGTTAATGGTGCTGGTCTTGCGATGGCTACAATGGATTTAATAAAACAAGCTGGAGGTGATCCTGCAAACTTCCTTGATGTTGGCGGTACAGCTGATGCTTCTCGGGTAGAAGCTGCTTTTAAAATTATTTTAAAAGATCCTGAAGTAAAAGCAATTTTAATAAATATTTTTGGCGGAATTGTGCGTTGTGATCGTGTAGCACAAGGAGTCATAGATGCCTATAAGAATATGGGGACTATTGATGTCCCAATTATCGTTCGTCTACAAGGAACAAATTCAGATATAGCAAAGAATTTAATTGATAGTTCTGGATTGGATGTTCAAAGTGCTGTTGAATTTCAAGAGGCTGCTGATAAAGTTCAGGCTGTATTGGGATAGTCTAATACAAATATAAAATTTAGCATCGAGGCTATATTTTTATTTTAAGGAATCTATCTTTTTTTGATAAATCTTAATTTGATCCCTAAATTGAGCGGCATGTAAGAAATCTAAATCTTTTGCAGCTGACTCCATGAGTTTACGAGTATCTCTTATTTTTTGTTCTAATTCATTGGATGTTAAATAATCACTTTCTGGCTCGGATGCTTTTAAAGCCTCCTGTTCATAATAATAACTGCTGACTGAATTTTTTGTTAGTGCATTGTTTAAATTTTTATTAAGAGCAGTTGGTTTTATATTATTTTTAGTGTTGTAATCGATCTGTTTTTTTCTACGGTAATTGGTTTCGTCTATAGTTTTTTTCATACTCTTAGTTATCTTGTCAGCATACATAATAGCCTTACCATTGAGATGTCTAGCTGCTCTACCTACAGTTTGTGTTAGCGATCTCGCGGACCTTAAAAACCCTTCTTTATCGGCATCTAGTATTACAACTAAAGAAACCTCGGGAAGATCTAAGCCCTCTCTTAACAAATTAACCCCAACAAGAACATCAAATATACCTTTTCTCAAATCTTGCATGATTTCTACACGTTCTAATGTATCTACGTCACTATGTATATAACGACAACGGATTTGAATACGTCCTAAATATTTTGTTAGTTCTTCAGCCATTCTTTTTGTAAGAGTGGTCACTAACGTACGTTCATCCTTTTCGACACGTTGTTGAATTTCTTCAATAAGATCATCTATCTGGTTTAAACTTGGTCTAACTTCAATGATTGGGTCTAATAAGCCTGTTGGTCTAATAATCTGTTCAACAAATATTCCATCTGATTTTTCAAGCTCATAATCCGCAGGTGTTGCACTTACATATAATACTTGGTTTTGTAGGCCTTCAAATTCTTCAAATTTTAAAGGTCTATTGTCCATGGCTGCTGGTAATCTAAACCCATATTCAACTAAATTTTCTTTACGGCTTCGGTCACCACCATACATGGCATGTACCTGAGAAATAGTAACGTGGCTCTCGTCAATAACCATAAGAGAGTCACTAGGAAAGTAATCTAACAAGCAAAAGGGGCGAGTTCCCGGAAGTCGGCCATCTAAATAACGAGAGTAATTTTCTATTCCTGAACAGTAGCCTAATTCTCTAATCATTTCTAAGTCAAACTCAGTTCTTTCTTTAAGACGTTTTGCTTCTAAGTGTTTACCGATATCTTTAAAATAATCGTGCTGTTTTACTAAATCATCTTGAATATCTTTGATTGCATTTTGTAAAATGTCTGGTGAAGTAACAAACATATTTGCAGGATATATATTAATGGTCTTATAATCTTCAATCAATTTATTTGTATTGATATCAAATGATTCTATAGCCTCAATTTCATCACCAAAGAAATGAATTCTAAATCCATAATCTGCATAGCTTGGAAAAACATCAACAGTATCGCCTTTGATTCTGAAATTACCGTGGTTAAATTCTCCTTCTGTTCTGGAATACAAACTTTGTACTAGTTTGTGTAGCAAAGTGGTTCTAGAAATAACTTCATCTACTTGTAGGGTAATTACATTTTTTTGAAACTCAACAGGGTTACCAATTCCATATAAACAAGAAACGGAGGCAATTACAATCACATCCCTACGACCAGATAAAAGAGAAGAAGTAGTGCTTAAGCGCAGCTTTTCAATTTCTTCATTAATTGATAAATCTTTTTCAATATATGTCCCAGAAACTGGCATGTATGCTTCTGGCTGGTAATAATCGTAATAGGATACAAAATACTCGACTGCGTTTTCAGGAAAAAATTGTTTAAATTCTGAGTAGAGTTGTGCTGCTAGGGTTTTGTTATGTGCTAGCACTAAAGTTGGACGCTGTACTTTTTTAATAATATTAGCAACTGTGAAAGTTTTACCAGATCCAGTCACTCCTAACAGAGTTTGGTATTTTTCGTTGGATTCAATCCCATCCACTAATTGTTTAATGGCAGCTGGTTGATCTCCTGTAGGACTAAAACTTGAAATTAATTTAAATTGCATAAACACAAAGCTAAGGCAAAGTCAGCTTTAGAACAAAGCTGTGAATAGATTTTTAAAATTTAAAATGTGTTTAAAAATAAAGTTATAAATCTCTTTTTTTTAATATACTGAAGGATGAATATATAAATATTAGAGTCCATGTTATTACTATTAAAACAGTTTCGAAATGAACAGAATAGTCATAGATTATATCTGAATTTCCTGGAAATTTAGTCATTGCAATTCGTTGAAATGGTTGTTTAATCAAGTTTGACATCGAAGTTAAAGGAAAAAGGCCTTGCACCTTTTGTGCTAATTCGTAATTACCTTTCCATGTAATAACTCCTAAAACAATCCATTCTAAAATTAAATCAATAAATAGAAAAGCCAATGCAAATGCAGATCGCTTAGCTAGTACTCCCAAAAACAAACAAAAAGAAAAGAAACCTACTAGCTTCACGAAATAAGCAATTAGAAACTCCATTTCCCGAATTATAATATTGAATTCGTCATAACTTGAATAAATGAGCCCTAATATTAAAGACAGAATGAAAATAATTACTGTTGAGACTAACGAGAAAAAGATGATAACATAGAATTTGGAAAGTATAAACTCTTTTTTAGTTAGTCCATCTATTAAGTTTTGTTTTAATGTTTTGTTACTGTATTCATTACCAACCATTGATACTACAACTATTGCGAAAAAGAATTTAAACAAAGCTGAAAAGTAGGTAGTGATCTGCCATATTATTGGGAAATTGAAAATTCCCAGCTCTCCTAATTCTAGGGTAAAAAAGCCAAAGAAATTGATTTTTATAGATGACAATAAAATTACACACAACGGTAATATAAACGATATAAATATTAAAATTTTACTTGTTCGATTTAGTAGAAGTTTTTGAAGTTCTATTTTAATTAGTCGTTTCATTCGTTTTCAGTTAGTTGTAAAAATTGTTCCTCTAGACTTTCCTTTCGTTTAACTAAATGGCTAAGAATAATTCCATTTTTAAAAAGTAATTTATTGAATTCTTCAGCCTCCATTGGAAGTTTTAAAAATGCTGTAATTAATTCTCCTTCAATTTTCGTACGTACAAAATTAGTATGTGAATCAATTAAATCAATCAACTCGTCTTGTTGTGATGTTTTAAGCTCAAAAAAACCATTGCTAGAAATTAATTCATCTACCCTTCCTGAAAATATATTAACTCCTTTATTTAGTACAACTACATGGCTACACACTTTTTCAACTTCGTCCAATAAGTGGGAGGCAAGTAGTATAGTAGTTCCAGCTTCAGCAATTTTCTTTATTATTTCTCTAATTTGATGTATTCCTTGTGGGTCTAAGCCATTCGTAGGTTCATCTAGAATTAAAATTTCTGGGTCATTTAAAAGAGCGGAGGCAATAGCCAGTCGCTGTTTCATTCCAAGCGAGAAATTATCAAAAACGTAATCTTTTCGATTTAAAAGTCCAACAATTTCTAAAGTCTTATTAATTGAATCATGACTAATTTCTTTAATTCTACAAACTAACTTTAGATTTTGATAAGCAGTCATGTATGGATAAAAATTTGGCCGCTCAATAATAGCCCCTACTTTTTTTAATGCCTGATGTGTAGTCAAACTGCCATCATACCAATGAAATTCTCCAGAAGTTTTATTAACTACATTTAGAACAATCCCCAAAGTTGTTGATTTACCACTTCCGTTTGGACCTAAAATCCCATACACGTTTCCTTTTTCGATGTTAAAACTTAGATTTTTAACTGCAGTGAGGTGGCCGAATTTTTTAGTTAAGTTTGATATATTTAAAATTGAATTCAATTCTTATTTTTTTATTAGTTACAACACTTATTAGACTGTAAATATTGGTAATTGTTACAAGTTAAAAATAAATCCTAATTTTGAAAATAATCTAAATTATGAAAAACGATTTAAAAATTTCCTTTAAAAAGCCATCTTATCCTGTTAGCGAGTTACTAAAAGCTTACCTAAAAAAATATAATCGTAGTATACGTTTACCTATATTTTACGATGATTTACTTCGTTTTCAGGGTTCTGTTGAGGTTTTTGATAAAAATGATAAAAATACACTTTGGATTCGAACTTATTATAGCGAGTCTGAACGAATAGAGATAGACTTGAACCTAAAAAGAATTTATACAAAATTGCACTCGGACGGGAATCAAAAAATCATTCCATATTTAAGCGTGGATGCTATTGACTATTGTACGTTTGGAAACTCTAAACCTTTTCGTATAAAAATTAGAAATATTCTAAATGACAACTTCGCATATTTTTATGTAAAAAAAGCAGATGCCTCAAGAATATATGGTCTTGAGTTAGAGCATATGTTATCTCCACATAATTTAAATTTCTTAGTTTATAATAACACTCTGATTGAAGAGCATATTATTGGAATTCCAGGTGATGAGTTTATTGAAAATATGTTACCAAGTTGTTCTTCATCTGAAAGATCACAAATTGCTAAGGAGTTTGTTAAATTCAATGAACGTTGCATGATTCGTTTGTTGGGTGATATGCGTTCTTACAACTATGTGATAGTACCTACGCATGATTTTGATCATGTAGTGTATTCAATACGAGCTATTGATTTTGATCAGCAGTCTTATGAAGGGAAATTTAATGTTTATCGCCCTCAATTTTTTAAAGAAAATTTCACAATGGTTGATTTAGTTTCTGAAAAATTTGAAAAGATGTCGATTAATCAATACAAACTGGAAGAACGTTCCATTATAGCTAAACGCCTTTTGAGTTATGAAAATAGAATTAGTAAATTGATTGAAAGTATGTCAACAGATACTATTTCAGTTCCAGAAAATGAATTATTGTTAAAAGCTACAATATTTGAATATACTAAAGATCCTAAGTTTCTAAAAAGTAAGAACATGGGTGAGATCTTGAAGAATGCTTTAGATTTTGTAAAACGAAATTATGAGACAGAAAATACTGAAATTATTTTTTAACCCCAGTCGTCGTTATAGTCTAGTTGATCATAATCTTCGATATTAAAATCATCATTATTTTTATCGAAAAAATTTTCATTTTTTTCAGCTTTGAAAGATTTTTCTGGGGCTTCATTAGGAACTTGACCGTGAACAAACATAAGGTTTGGGTAGTCTGTTCCTTGAGCTTCTTCCACTACCTCGGCTAGCTCTACCAAAAAGGTCCACATGTTTAAGAAATCATATACATAGATTAGTTTAGTGCTAGATTCTGATACTGCGGAGTCTAAACTTTTTTCATTCATTAACTGAATGTCGCTACCTCCTTCACTCATATCAAATAAAGAAATTTCTTCTCCTTGGTTCCAATTATCATCGCTCATATAAAATGAAGCCATTTCGCTACCATCAAAACCAAAGGATTGTGTGATTACATTATGTAAGTCTTCTAAAGAGTCTGTTTTTCTAATTTCAATATCCCTAAAAATATCTTCTTTTGTATCGTTGTCTAAGACAACTCTGAATCTATAAATCATAGTCTAATAATATTTTACAAATATAAGTTCCATTTTTGTTATGCGGGTTGGTTTTGTCTTTTTTTGTGAAGACATTCTAGTAGAATATACCACTGAATTCCAAATAATATTGAAGCAATTACTAAATGTAAGGGTTGACTTAAAAATGGAAAATCGAAGTAGTACATCATTATCCCAGTTAAAACTTCTAAAAGAATACAATAAATCACTAGTTTCATTTTAAAAAAACCTAGTTTATTGGATTGATTTATATACCATAGATACCCATTTAAAAACAGAACTAATATTGAAGTCGAACGGTGGAAATAAAAATTTAGTGTAGGTGACTCTAACCACATTGCTTTCTGATACCCAATTAGCCTTGTTTGCTCATCAACAAACTCTCTTACTTGGGTACCTAAAACTATTTGTATAAGTGACAAGCTAATAGCTAAAATTAGAATTTTATAAAACTTATGATGATATATCTGTTGTTTATAAGTGGATTTAGAAGCAAATATTAAATACAAAATAAACGCAACTATAAGCAGGGCCATTACCATATGAATTGTGATCTTATAGGGGGCTAAGTTAGAGTCAACAACAGTTTTCCCTAGCCATGCTTGAAAACCCATTCCAAAAAGAGTTAAAATCGAAACTATAGGAATCCATTTATTTTTTTTCCAAAACCAAAAGGATAAAATTGAGAATATCAAAATTGGGATTCCTGATAATACACCAATCAATCGATTGACGTATTCAACCCAAGTATGAATAGGGTCATAAGAAACATAGTTATGTTTACTGTAGACCTTCCAATCATTTGCGTCAAATGAATCTGTGGAAGTAAAATCTTTTTTTGCCACTAAAAATGCTTGATGTTCTAATAGAATCATCATTCCTTTTTCATAGTAGTTGTTAGCTTTAAATAATAATTGTTTGCCTTCAGTGGGAGGGATGTAGTATCCAAAACATTTAGGCCAATCAGGACAGCCCATCCCTGAGCCAGTCATACGTACAATAGCCCCGGCCACAATTACAAGGTAAATGAGCGTCAAAGAAATTTTTGAAAGTTTTCTGAATTTATTCTTCATTTGAAATAATTAATCCTAGTTCAGTTCCTTTTTTTAACATCAAATCAAAAGCTTTTTCGGGGTCGTTAGGGATAGTACCCTCCAAGATAGATTCTTTTATATATTCTTTGATAATTCCTATTTCTTTTGAAGGACTTAGGTCAAAAGTTTTCATGATTGTTTCTCCAGAAATTGGAGGCTGAAAATCTCGTAAACGGTCACGTTCTTCAACTTCTACTATTTTTTCTCTGACAAGCTTGAAGTTGTTATGGTATTTTTTGAATTTAAATAGATTTTTGGTGGTTATATCCGCTTCACAGAGTGTCATTAAATCCTCAACAAATTCCCCGGCATCAAAAACTAGTCGTCTAATTGCAGAGTCGGATATATTTTCTTGAGCCAAAACTATAGGTCTTGAACTCATAAAGACAAGTTTTTGTACGTATTTCATTTTGTCATTTAATGGCATCTTAAGACGTTTGAACAAGTGATAGACCATCTTAGATCCTTTTAATTCGTGACCGTGAAAGGTCCAGCCTACTTTTTTACTAAATCGTTTAGTTGGTGCCTTTCCGATATCATGCAGAAGAGCTGCCCATCGAAGCCAAATATTATCAGTGTAATTAGATATATTATCTACAACTTCTAGAGTGTGGTAAAAGTTGTCTTTGTGCTTTTGTCCTTCAATTTCATCAACTCCTTTCAAGGCTGTTAGTTCAGGCATTATGTAATCGAGTAGTTCTGTTTTTTCAAGTAGTAAAAAACCAATGGAAGGCTTTTTACATTCCAATATTTTTTGAAGTTCTACGTTAATTCGCTCATTTGTAATAATTTCAATACGTTGTGATTGTTCTTTTATTGCTTTTAGACAAGCGGAATCTATTGTGAAATTTAATTGGGTTGCAAATCGAATAGCCCTTAGCATTCTTAATGGATCATCACTAAATGTAATAGCGGGTTCTAAGGGAGTTTTAATACTTTTTGACTTAATATCACTTATGCCTTCAAATGGATCTAAGAGCTCTCCATAGCTAGCCGTATTTAAGCTAATAGCCATGGCGTTGATAGTGAAGTCTCTTCTGTTTTGATCATCTTCTAAGGAGCCATTTTCTACAATTGGGTTTCGACTATCTTTCTCATAGGATTCTTTTCTGGCTCCCACAAATTCAATATCAATACCTTCATGTTTAATCATTGCTGTTCCATAGGTTTTGAAAATTTGAACCTTAGGATTACTAGGTAATTTTTTTGAAACATGTTTAGCTAGTTCAATTCCACTACCTGTAGCTACAATATCAATATCTTTTTTTGAGCAATGATCTAAAATAAAGTCACGTACAAAACCTCCAATGACATAAGAGTCAAAACCGAGTTCTTCTGTTGATTTAGAAATGATCTCAAAAATTGGAGATGAAAGCGCATGTTTGTAATTCATAGGTATTTGGTATGCTTACAATTAAAAATTATTTTCTAATAACTTTTACTTCTCCGTTGTTGCCTAATTTAATAATCGAAGATGGTTTAGAAGCTTTTTTTGTACGTTCCAAATTTACGACATAGTCTACACCTTTTAAAATATACTCATCGATTTCTTGAAAGGTTTTTGGAGTCAATTTTCCTGCAATATTAGCAGATGTAGAAACAATAGGTTTCTTAAATTTTTTTAGTAAATCAACACAGAAACCTTTTTTAATCATTCGAATAGCTAATGTATTATCTGCAGCAATAAGGTTTTCGGAGACTCTCAAGGGTTTGTCATATACTATCGTTGTTGGGTCGACTGCATGTTCTAAAATGCTGTATGCAGCTTCTGGAATTTCTTCCAAGTGATAATTTAACATTTTTAAATCACTGACTAAACAAATCATAGTTTTTCTATCCTTACGTTTTTTAAATTTAAATAGTTTTTCAACTGCTGAGTAATTAGTTGCATCACACCCCAAACCCCAAACGGTATCGGTTGGGTAAAGAATAATCCCACCTTGTTTGAGCGATTTAATAGTGTTGTTTATTTCAAATGAATTCATATGTGGGATTTTACTTTCAATTTTATTATTAAATAAAAATTAAAGTCTGTTTTTTCTCAGTAACCAAAGTTTTATATACCTGATTAATATTACATATCCTTGTATATATCCAATAGCCAAACCGACTACACCATCTCTAAATCCACTTTGTAAAATATAGTGCTTAAAAAATCCCCAAAATGGTTTAATTATAAAATGATAAGGAGTTAATTTTCCTGTTCTTTTATCATAATCTACCGATTGCCAAGTTGCATAACGGTTCATTTTTTCAATATACTTATCAAAAGTTACATATGTGTTATGATAAAATTTATTTTTAAGTTTCCCTGTTTTTCCATTAACAAGAATTTTTGCGTGAACTAGTTTGTCTTCATAAACACAAAAGTCTCTTTTAAATAGTCTAATTACACTGTCATTTTTCCAGCCACTGAAATTTACTTTCTCACCCATAAAATGATTATTTCTTCCAATCGAATATGCCGCTATATCATTTGGCGGATTTTGCATTAGTAATTTAATTTCATTTTCTAGTTCTGAAGTTACACGTTCATCGGCATCTACCAATAAGATCCACTCATAGCTAGCCTGAGGAATAGCCCAATTTTTTTGTGATGCAGAATACTCATATTCTCGCCTTATAACTTTAGTTGCTAACTTTTTAGCTATTTCATAAGTTCCATCATTACTAAAGCTATCAACTACAATTATTTCGTCAGCAAAATTAACACATTTGATGACTCCTTCAATATTATGTAATTCATTGCCAGTGGGAATTATTACAGTTAGTTTAGCCATAATTTGTGATAACTTTAATTTTAATAATTAATATAGCTTTTTTTCAAAATATGATATTAATTTTGTTGAATTCACACTGAACCTTTGCCGTTAATATTAAAGTGTAAACTTACAAAAAAACTTTATATTTGCGTGAATGACACCTATTGATACTTCTATAATTATAAGCACCTACAATTCTGTTGAATGGCTTGAAAAAGTACTTCATGGATATAATAATCAAAACTATAAATTGTTTGAAATTATTATAGCTGACGATGGTTCCACTCAAGCTACTTTTAATTTGATTAAAAAGCTCAAAAATGAAGTCTTTTATCCAATTATTCATGTTTGGCACGAAGACAATGGATTTCAGAAGTCAAAAATATTAAATAAAGCAATTTTGGCATGTAATACTCCTTACATAATCATGTCTGACGGAGACTGTATCCCTAGATCCGATTTTGTTCAGGTTCACAATGACCATAAAGAATACGGTTACTTTTTGTCTGGCGGCTATTTTATGTTGCCTATGAGTATTTCAAAGTTAACAAATATTGATGATATTTATAGTGGAAAGTGTTTTGATTTAAAGTGGTTAAAATCTAATGGATTAAAATCCTCATTTAAAAATAATAAGCTCTCTTCATCTAGATTTAAGTCATGGTTTTTAAATAATGTAACTCCTACCAATGCAAGTTGGAATGGTCATAATGCATCTGGATGGAAAAAAGATATTATTGCGATTAATGGTTTTGATGAACGCATGCAGTACGGCGGTCAAGATCGTGAGCTCGGTGAACGGCTTTTTAATTATGGAATAAAAAGTAAGCAAATACGTTACAGTTCAATTTGTGTACATTTAGATCACCCCAGAGGATATAAAAATATAGATTCTATTAATAGGAATTTAGCTATCAGAGCTACTACCAAAAATGAGTTTAAAGTTTGGACAAAATCAGGAATAGTTAACACCCAAGTCTCAAATTGATTTAATTATCATTATGAAGAAAATTATAGCTCCCTTGTTTCAAAAAAATAAGACTGAATTAGATAATTTCGTTTCTGAATTTAATCTTTCTGGAAAACAATTTGGGGAAGCTTCAAGAAATACAATTAAATTATTTGATTTAAACGGAACTAAGGTTAACATAAAAGCTTTTAAAACTCCGATGATTATTAACCGTCTAATTTATGGTTTCATAAGAAAAAGTAAAGCCCGGCGTTCTTTTGAGTATGCAAATCGTTTATCATCATTAGACATTAAATCTCCAACTCCTATTGCATTTTATGAGTTTTCTAATTTTGGGTTTTTTGGAAAAAGTTATTATGTTAGTAGTCACTTGAACTGTGACTTAACTTTCCGAGAACTTACAAAAGATCTGAATTATCCAGATCATGAGATTATTATTCGAGCTTTTACTAGATTTACTTATAATCTGCACCAAAAAGGAGTTAATTTTTTAGATCATTCACCTGGAAATACATTAATTGTAAAGAACGATGGTGGCTATGATTTTTACCTTGTTGATTTAAATAGAATGAAGTTTATGGATCTTTGTGTTGAAGTTAGAATTGCTAATTTTGCAAAATTAACAACCAATAAATATATTGTTAAATTGATGAGCGATGAGTATTCAAAATGTATAGGCAAGTCAAGCGATTATATTTTTAAAATAATGTGGAAACATACCTGCGAATTTCAATATAAATATCAAAGAAAAAAACGCATAAAAAAGATGTTATTTTTTTGGAAAAAATAATCTAGTTTAAACTTTTTTTATTTCAGTCGATTTTCAATCCATTTAGATAAAAATTTTAGAGTTTTTGAAGGACATTGATCTAAGCTTTGGAGTCCTAAAAAACGCTTTTTATTTCCATTCAACAAAAAAATAAACTTTATCCATAAAAGTGGTTTAGTGTAAGATCTCATGTAAAGAAGCTCAAGATCCGAAATCAATACACATGATTTATTTTTTATTTCAATGTGGTTAGCTAGTCCTTGCGGCGTGAATTGATTTTCGTTCCGAAACTTATATTTAATATTTTCAATAAAAATATTTGGGTTATTATTGAAATAGGTTTTAAATGTTGATTTTCTAAGAGGATGTGGAGTATGTTTAAAGTTGTAGTATTTTTCTAACCCAATAAGTTGTGCTGCTTTTTGTTGTGCTTTTTTATGTCCTACTCTAATTTTTTTAAATTTTTTATAAAAAATATCTTTATCAAATTTTAGCCATTTTCCTCTAAGTACAGGAAGCCCATTTCTAAAAAAATCAGTGGGTTTTGTGTGCTTGATTAAAAAAAAGTCATCATTAAAATAGATAAAATGTTCAGCTAGTCCAGGGATTCTGTGCATACAGGTTTCAATGGGCCTACAGTTAAATGTAGGTAAGAATTGTTCAAAATCTTTAAAAACTACTTTGTGATCAACGATTGAAACTTTTTTGTAGTAGTCATTATTATCGATTTTTTCTAGAAATTCAGGAGTTTGTTCATCAGTAATAATATGTATATTTTCAATATATGGGGCGAATTTTAATATGGAATCAATGGTGAATTTAATTTCATTTACTTGATCAAACCTTGTTCTAAATTTTGTTAATGAAATTTCACTTTTATTGTCAACATAATTTGAGATTTTTATTTTGTGTTTATCGTCATTTCCGTTTACCCACAGTATTACGGCATCAATGTTGTGAATGTTTGTTTTATATTTAGTCATAATTTAGACTTCTGTTATTAACTTCTGTCCTTTATTTAGCTTAGGAAGTTTAAAGTAATCTCCAATTATTTTGTTGTATTCACTAGGAATAAAATCTTTTCTTCCATCTGAGGGATAAAAGGTCATTTCTCCAAAAACAGATTTCCCTTTGATTGAGTAAAAGTCAACACGTACAAAAGGTAATTTATCAGCCAATATTTCTGATAACTTAATCATTTCTTCGAAATTTGAAGGTTTTTCTATAGGATCTTCTTTTTTTATTAGCAAACTTTTTTCCTTAGGAACATATCTAAATGGTAAGGGCTTAAAGTCAAGGTCAAAAAATCCTCTTTTGTGATTATCAGCTCTATCTAAGTGAATCTCTAAGAACTTAGCGACTCCATCGAAACAGTAAAACTTATAGTCAATTAGCGAATTTCTTTTATCTTCTTTTAAGTATTTCTCAGCAATTAATCTAGGTTTTACGTCTTTATAAGCCCATTCCTGGCCTGTTCTGTAATATTGGTTTTTTCTTAGCCATTTTTTGAATAGTTTGATTGCTTTTTTAGTATCCAACTTGTTTTTGTCAGTAACAATCAAATTATGACTGCTGGTGTGTGTGGCTTTAATTACGAATTGGTTGGGTAGGGATTCAAAACAGACCTCACTAGGTTTATCATACACTCCATGTATTACATTAAGATATTTTATTCCAATTTTTTCTTCGACATAAGATCTAACAGCAAACTTATCAACTAGTTGGTTTAATATTTTTGGATGATAAAAAACTTTATACCATTGAATTTTTTCATTAAACTCAACAGGTTTTACCAAATTCAATCTTTTTCCCGTGTAGTGTTCGTAAAGAAAATAAGCATATATTTTTGGAGGTAAATACCGCATTTTCTTTAAAAGTCGTAAGCTTACTTTTCGTAGTTTAATGACCATGTGTCAAAGAAATTTTATAAATATAATTTATATTTTTAAAGAGAATCATACTGCTACATTATGTGTTCTTAATGCATCATTTAAAGAAGTTTTTTTGTTAGTACTTTCTTTTCGTTTTCCTATTATTAATGCACAAGGGACATTATATGCTCCAGAAGGGAACTTTTTTGAATAACTACCAGGAATAACAACGGAACGTGATGGAATAAATCCTTTATGCTCCTTTGGTTTATCTCCAGTAACGTCAATTATTTTGGTACTCATTGTTAATACAACTCCAGCTCCTAAAACTGCTTCGGATTCGATGCGTACTCCTTCTACTACTACACAGCGAGAACCAATAAAAGCATTGTCCTCAATAATAACCGGTGATGCTTGTAGAGGTTCTAAAACCCCTCCGATTCCAACTCCTCCGGAAAGGTGAACGTTTTTTCCTATTTGAGCACAACTTCCTACTGTAGCCCAAGTGTCAACCATTGTACCTTGATCTACATAGGCTCCAATATTTACATAGCTAGGCATTAAAATGGTTCCTTTAGAAATGTAAGCTCCATGTCTTGCAACCGCATGTGGAACGGTTCTTATGCCTTTTTCTGCATATCCTGTTTTTAAAGGTATTTTATCATGAAATTCAAAAGGACCAACTTGAATGGTTTCCATTTTTTGGATTGGAAAGTACATCACTACTGCTTTTTTAATCCATTTGTTTACTCGCCATCCCTCTTTTGTTGGCTCTGCTACGCGAAGCTCACCCTTATCTAGTAAATCAATGGTTAATACAATAGCTTCTTTAGTTTTATTTTCCAGTAAAAGTGTTCTGTCTAGCCAAGCAGATTCAATAAGTGTTTGTAAATTAGTCATCATATATTTTTTACAAATATAGCCCTAAAAATATGAAATAATTTTATGTTTTTAATATCTAGTTTAGAATGCTTTTGAAGATAGTCATATCCGTTTAAAATTCTTATTTTTGTTAATGATGGGAAGAATTTTGGCAATTGACTACGGAAGTAAACGGACAGGAATAGCTGTAACAGATGAGATGCAAATTATAGCCTCAGGCTTAACTACTGTAAGTACTAAAAGTTTGCTTGAGTTTTTAAAATCATATATTTCTCTAGAAACAGTTGATCTCATAGTGGTTGGATTACCAAAGCAAATGAATAATAAGCTTTCAAAAAGTGAACCATTAATCTTGAAATTTATTAAAATTTTAAATAATCAATTTCCTGATATGCCAGTGGAAAGAGTCGATGAGCGCTTTACTTCTAAAATAGCTTTCCGGTCCATGATAGCTAGTGGTCTTAACAAGAATCAGCGTAAAAACAAGTCTCTCGTTGACGAGATTAGTGCTACTCTCATTCTTCAGTCCTATCTTATCAATAAATAATTCTAGACTTATTATTTTATAAAACCAAAGAATTGTATTTTTGGCCATTATTATAAAAATATGATTTTACCAATTGTAGCTTACGGAGATCCCATTCTTAAAAAGAGAGCTTCTGAGATTAACAAAGAAACTCCTAAATTGAAGGAAATTATTGCCAATATGTATGAATCTATGTATGGTGCTCATGGAGTTGGACTCGCAGCTCCACAAGTTGGTCTTTCAATTCGATTGTTTCTTGTCGATACATCTCCTTTTGCAGAAGATGAGTCGTATTCTATTGAAGAGAAAAGAAAGCTTAAGTGTTTTAAAAGAACGTTTATTAATGCCAAAATTGTTGAAGAATATGGAGAGGACTGGTCTTTTAATGAAGGTTGCTTAAGTATACCAAATGTTCGTGAGGAGGTCATAAGAAAATCAGTAATTAAAATTGAATATCAGGACGAAAACTTTAAAAAATATATTGAGACATTTGATGGGTTAATTGCTAGAGTAATACAGCACGAGTATGATCATATTGAAGGAGTTCTATTTACTGATAAAGTGTCATCCTTAAAAAAGCGTCTTTTAAAAGGTAAATTGACTAATATTTCTAAAGGAAAGACAAGTGTTGATTATCGAATGCGCTTTCCTAATATTTCTAAAAAAAGAACTTAAACAAACAACATAATTTAATAAATGGAATTAGATAAAATTTTAGCTATCTCAAAAAAACCAGGCCTGTACAAATTAATCACTCAATCACGTGGGGGTTTTATCGCTGAGTCTTTGTTAGATAAAAAACGAATTTCTATAAACATTAGTAATAATGTAAGTGTTTTAAGTGAAATTGCCATTTATACACTTGGTGATGAAATACCCCTCAAGACTGTTTTTTCAAAAATATTTGACAAGGAAAATGGAAATCTAACAAGTACCAGTCCAAAATCTTCCAAAGACGAGTTAGAAGCCTATTTTTTTTCTGTCTTATCCGATTATGATGAAGATCGTGTGTATGCTAGTGATATCAAAAAGGTTCTAAGTTGGTATAATTTATTGAACGAACACAAGATTCTTGATTTTAAAACTAGAACACCTGATTCTGAATAAGAACAATAAAAAAAGCAGCTTATAGCTGCTTTTTTTAACATTGTATTTAAAAATGCTAGAACATTTTACAAAAGAATTTCGTTACAATTGGAAATTATCTGCTCCAGTTATTATGTCCTTGTTGGGTCATACTTTCGTTGGTTTTGCAGATAATATTATGGTAGGTCAGTTAGGATCTGCAGATTTAGCGGCGGTATCTCTTGGTAACAGCTTTTTCTTTGTAGCGATGTCATTGGGTATAGGGTTTTCTACAGCTATCACTCCATTAGTTGCGGAAGCGGATTCTGAAAATAATTTTTTTATGGGAAAATCTGCTTTTAAACACGGTTTGTTTTTGTGTTCGCTTTTGAGTCTATTGCTTTTTGGAATGATTTTATTGGTCAAGCCACTTATGTTTTTCATGAATCAACCCGATGAAGTAGTACTTTTAGCAATACCATATTTAAATATCATAGCAATTTCCTTAATTCCTCTAGTTATATTTCAAGGATTTAAGCAATTTAGTGATGGCCTTTCATTAACTAAACATGCGATGTATGCGACGATTATTGCTAATCTTGTAAATATAGGGTTTAATTATGTTTTAATATTTGGAAAATTTGGTTTCCCAAAAATGGGTTTAGTTGGCGCCGGTATAGGTACTTTGATTTCACGAGTTACTATGATTTTAATCATATGGATTCTTCTTAAAAATGATAAAAAAACAAGCCCATTTATTACAAAAATAAAGCTATTTGCTTTGGAGAGTAAAATGCTAAAGAAATTAACTAATATAGGGTTGCCCAGTGCTATGCAGATGTTTTTTGAGGTAGCAATTTTTACTTCCGCTGTGTGGTTGAGTGGGGTGTTAGGGAAAAATGCACAAGCAGCAAATCAAATCGCACTCAATTTATCTTCAATGACTTTCATGATAGCAATGGGATTAAGTGTTACAGCTACGATTCGTGTTGGTAATCAAAAGGGGTTAAAGAGCTATGAAGAGTTACAACGAATTGCGAAGTCTATATTTTTGATGGGAATTATTTTTGCATCTATTTTCGCGTTTCTTTTCTTGCTTCTTAATGACGTTTTACCAGCTTTTTATCTTGATTTAAAAGACGTAAACAATTATTTAGATAATCAAGAAGTAGTAGCAATTGCTTCAAAACTACTAATAGTAGCAGCTTTATTCCAAATTAGCGACAGTGCTCAAATTGTTTTCATAGGGGCTTTAAGGGGTTTACAGGACGTTAAAATACCAACAATGCTTACATTTACAGCTTATTGGATAATTGGGTTTCCAATAAGTTATTTTCTTGGTAAAGAAACCGTTTATGGTAGTTTAGGTATTTGGATTGGTCTTTTGGTGGGATTAGCTTCAGCTTCTATTTTTTTATATCTTAGATTTATTTATTTAACTAATCGATTGATTC
>ERZ1039804.732-NODE-732-length-20306-cov-18.577799_pt1 | contig 20306 bp, 19 predicted proteins | sample MGYA00383089_ERZ1039804 | MGnify/ENA primary metagenome ERZ1039804 (study PRJEB29581, sample SAMEA5548359) | metagenome | biome: marine; feature: coastal; material: water | depth 1 m | study: Short-term variability in the microbial, nano- and picoplankton...
TTAGAAAGAAAGATGATTATACAGCCACTGGTGTTGATATTTATACAGATACACCGTCTGTAAATGCAAACTTTACAACAAATGCAATTATTGAAATAGATAGAGATGGACAAGCACCTTCAAAGCCAAAACAGGCACAATCCATTGCAGCTGGCCCACTTAGAGTTCAGCTTACACATTATTTAGGAAAAGAAGGAACAGACGGAAGTGGTAATCCTTTTGGAGACTTTACTTTAGAAGGTGATGTTGACCATTTAGATATTCACGCGGTTACTCAATCTGGAAATACAGCTTCCTTTACAGTTAATACAGCTAATAAAATTGGTGAGATAAGAGTTACTTCTGGAAATATACTTCAACAGATACCAGTTATAGGAACTATGGAGCTAGAGGATTCCCAAGACTACTACTTTAGAATAGTAGCTGTTGACAAGTCTGGTAATGCTTCTAATCCATCAGATGGACAAGCTGCTTTAGCAAATCTTATAGCAGAAGCAAACATAGCTGATGCAACTATAACAACAGCAAAAATAGGAGAAGCACAGATAACAAATGCTCTTATTGCAGATGCAACTATAACTTCTGCAAAAATAAATGATTTAACAGCAGATAAAATTACTGCTGGAACAATAGATGCTTCTGTCATAACAGTAACTAATTTAAGTGCTTCAAATATAACTTCTGGAACAATATCTGCAGATAGAATATCTGGTGGTTCAATTTCGGCAGACTTAATTTCTGGAGGTTCGATTTCTGCAGACTTGATTTCTGGTGGAAGTATATCCGCAGACATAATTTCTGGTGGAACCATAAATGGCAGCAATATTACTGTTACTAATTTAAATGCAGATAATATAACTACAGGCTCATTAAATGGAAATCAAATAGAAAATAATGCTATTAGTAGTAGCAAGATTCAAAATAGTGCAGTAACCAATGACAAAATTGATAGTGTTGAGTTTGGTAAAGTAACAGCTTTTTCTGTTTCAGCTAATGATATAACAGCTGGTACTATGTCGGCAGACAGAATTTCTGGTGGTTCAATTAATGCAAACATTATTACTGGAACTGCATCTTTAGACGGATTAAATGTTGGTAGTGGTGGGGCTGGGTTCGGAGGAACTGTCAATTTAGCTGGTAATACTTTAACACAAGTAGGTCAGTTAAATGCAGTTAGATTAGACACTAGCACTAATGTAGACGCAGATGGATGGGTAGCTGGAGATGACTTTAGAGGTAATGGTACTACAGTAAATATATATAGAAACTTTAGCTCTAACGGTATACGAGTATCTGGCTCTGGTTCTGGTGCTTATCTATATGGATTTAATAGTTCGGGTTCTTTACAAACAATTTACTCTCCTTATTCTGGTGTTTCAGATGAAAGATTAAAAGAAAATGTAGCTGATTTAACTTTAGGATTAGAAGAAATAAATGCACTTAGACCAGTTACATTTGACTGGAAATCAACACAAATTGAGGATGTCCCAACAGGTAGATATGGATTTATTGCTCAAGAAGTTGAGAGTGTAGTCCCTTCTATGATTTCTACTGAGCCATCTACAAGGATTGAAAAAGATGCGGAAGATGTTGAAACAGAAGTAGATAATTTTATAACACTTGATGATGGAACTGAAGTGTCTGAATGGAAAAGAATAGACGAGAAGCCTCTATTGTATATGTTAGTAAAAGCTGTACAAGAACTGTCAGAAAAGAACGAAGAATTAACTGCTAGAATAGAAGTACTGGAAGGATAATATGGCCGATATTATTAACGAAGGTAATTCCAAAGTAGAAGTAGTCGATGCCTCTACAGACGCTCTAGCTAAAATAATTGCAGAACTCAATGGTACTCTTCGTGTAGAACAAACAAATACATCATTAAATTTCTATAATCCTAATGACCAAATAGAAACTGGTAATGCAACTGATGATAATCAAGGTGCAGCCTCTACGTTTAATGGATTACAGGTAAATGACGCTACTATAAAAATACAATCTGGTGACGGTTCTTCCACACCATTATCTAATCTTTACCTTGATGGTAAATCAATTATCTCCGATAAAACCTTATCTATAGGTACTACAGGACAAAAAGAACTTCACTTTGGCACAAATGGAACACAATGGGTAAAGATTACAGAATCTGGTTATTTAGACTTTCAAAAACTTACAATCAATGGTTCACAGGGAACTGCAGGGCAACAGATAAGAAATGCAGGAAGCGGAACTATAGAATGGTTTACTCCAGATAATAGAAACTCTTTTGGTTCACTAACAGTAGGAGGAGTAACAGTAAACTCTGGTTCAGTAGGAGCATCTCTAGCTTTTGTTGCTGGAGACAATGTTTCTTTAAGTGCTAATGACTCAACTAATACAGTTACAATAAATGCTACCCAACCTAATGTTTTTCAAAACTTAGCAGTTTCTGGCCAAACAACTATTGCTGCGGACGCCTTATCTGATACCTTAAATATAGAAGCAGGTACAGGAATACAAATAACTACTAACTCTGCAACTGATACTTTAACTATTACAAACACAGTAACAGCCCAAGCTGCAGCTGATGCAGTTTTCAAGACAATAACAACAACTGGTCAAGCTAATGTTATAGCTGGTTCTTCTACAGATACATTAACTCTAGGGGCTGGAACAGGTATAGAAATAACAACTAATGATGCTTCTTCAGAAATCTCTTTTAGAAACGAAGCTTTAGAGAGATTATCTAAAGAAGGATTCTTAACTTATACTAAAACAGATGGAACTACTGACAAAATGTCACTTAGAAACTTTTTTGTCAACAATTCAACATCTTTACCAGTAAATGGTGGTGGTGTAAACGTAGGTCTCTCAACCCGTGCTTTACGTCTGCTACAATCAGATGGTAACACTTTTAAGTTTATGATAATGCCAGCTAACTCAAACGGAGAAAGTTTGGTATTTACATACCAAAAATCGGATGGAACAACAGTGACCAAAGACATAACAATGGCGGCGTAATATGGCAGCAAAAACACCAGTAAGAGGAGATTTTGACGGTAACGGCGATTTAGTCGGTTTATCGGAATTTTTAGCGAGCGAATTTGTTGATATATCAGATGGTGGTACTGGAGCAACTACAGCAGCAGGTGCAAGGACAGCATTAGGACTAGTTTTAGGAACAAATGTTCAAGCTTATGATGCACAATTAGAAGATATTGCTGGATTAGCTGTAACTGATGGTGGGATAATTGTTGGAGACGGTTCTAACTTTGTACTAGAAAGCGGCAATACAGCAAGGCTTTCATTAGGATTAGGAACAACAGATTCAGTAACTTTTAATGGTTTAACTCTTACAGGAAACTTAACAGTACAAGGTACAACTACTACTTTAGCTACTGAAACAATAACTTTAGATGACAACATCATTCTTCTTAACTCTAATGCCACTGGTTCGGCAACAGCTGACGCTGGTATAGAAGTAGAGCGTGGTGACGATACTAATAAACAACTTGTTTGGGATGAAACAAATGATAGATGGACAGTAGGTTCAGAATCTTTTGTTGCATCTACTTTTATAGGTAATCTTACTGGTAATGTAACTGGTACAGTCTCTAGTCTTTCTGGCTTAACAACAGATGATTTAACTGAAGGTTCTAGCAATCTATATATTACTGACGAGAGAGTAGACGATAGAGTAGCCGCTTTATTAGTTGACTCTGCAACTTCTGGTATAGATATAAGTTATGATGATGCCAGTAATCAATTAACAATTAGTTCAGACCTTTCTGAGGTAGTTGAAGCTTTACAGGATAATGTTCAAGGTTTATTCACAGGCGGTACAGGAATTACTACTGCTTATGATGATTCGAGTAACTCTTTAACATTATCTGTTGATTTCTCAGAATTTGATTCAGATAACATAGTAGAAGGTTCTACTAACTTATTTATAACTGACGAACGAGTAGACGACAGAATAAATGCTTTATTAACAGATGCCACTACATCTGGTATAGATATTACTTATGATGATACAGGAAATGCTCTTACTCTAAGTGTTGACTTATCAGAAATAGTAGAAGGTCTTCAAGACAATGTTCAGAGTTTGTTTACTGGTGGAACTGGTATAACTACAACATATGATGACAATGCAAACACATTATCTCTATCAATAGATTTTTCAGAATTTGATACAGACAATATTACAGAGGGTTCTTCCAATCTTTTTTACACAGAAGGTAGATTCGACACAAGCTTTTCTGGTAAAAGCACAACAAATTTATCAGAAGGTACAAATCTTTATTACACAACTACAAGAGCTAACACAGATATAGATGCAAGAGTAGATAAAGCATTTGTTGATGCTCTTAATGTAGATGCAGATACCTTAGATGGTAATGACAGTACAGCATTTGCTACTGCTGCTCAAGGTGCATTAGCTGATAGTGCAACACAACCAAGCGATAATATATCAACTCTTACTAATGACAGTAACTTTATAGCTTTAACAGACCTATCAGTAACAGACAGTGGTGGAGATGGAAGCTTAGCTTACAATAACTCTACTGGTGTAATTACATATACTGGTCCTTCACAAGCTGAAGTTCTTGCACATGTTTCTGCTGGTACAGGAATTACAATATCTGGTGCTGGAGCAATAGCAACAACTATAACTCAATACGCAGATGCAGATGTACAGTCTTACTTATCTGGAGGAACTGGTGTAACTTTATCTGGTGCTGGAGAATTTAGCATAGGACAGGCAGTAGCAACTACTGACAATGTAACTTTTAATAATGTAACTGTAGATGGAGTACTTAACTCTAACGATATTACAGCTGCAAATATTTCTATAGATGGAAATGCAACAATTACTGGTAACTTAACAGTGGAGGGTACATCTACACAAGTTGACTCTACTACTGTAACAGTTGCCGACCCACTCTTTAAATATGCAAAAGACAATACAGGTAACTCTGTTGATATAGGTTTTTATGGTAAGTATGTACAATCTTCTACGACAAAGTATGCAGGTTTAGCTTGGGATGCTTCACAATCAGATAAGTTTAGATTATTTCACGGAAATCAGACAGAACCTACAACTACTGTAGATACTTCTGGAACTGGTCATACAACAGGTACTTTAATTGCAAACTTAGAAGGTAATGTAACTGGTGCTTTAACTGGTAACGCAGATACAGCAACAGCTTTAGCTTCTGGACAAAACTTTTCTTTAACTGGGGATGTTACTGCTAGTGCAATAAGCTTTGATGGTAGTGGTGCAGTAGCGTTAGCAACAACAGTAACTGAAAGTGCAGTAACTCAACATCAAGCCGCATTAAGTATTACTGAATCACAAATATCTGATTTACAGTCTTATTTAACAGCAGAAACAAATGATTTAAGTTCTGTAGTAACATGGGCAAATGTTCCAGATGCTAACATTACTGAGTCTTCTGTTACGCAACATCAAGCAGCTTTATCTGTAACAGAGTCACAAATATCTGACTTAGGTAGTTACATAACTGCAACATCTACAGATACTCTTACAAATAAGACAATAAACTTTGAAAATAATACAGTAATTGTTGAATATGCCGTGACTGCTTCTGGTGGTAACTTCTTAATTGATGGTGAAGCTAATGCAACTATATCTTTCAACCCAGGCATAGTTTACAGATTTGACTTATCAGATAGCTCATTATCATCGCATCCTTTTAAATTATCTACAACTAGCGATGGAAGCCATAACTCTGGTAGTGAATACACAACAGGAAAAACAACAAATGGTTCAGCAGGTAGTTCTGGGGCATATGTGGAGTATACAGTTAATGCTGCTACTTCAGATATTCTTTATTATTACTGTTCATCACACTCTGGAATGGGTGGAACAATTACAGTATTCGGTTCATCTTATGGTGATGCCGATGTTCAATCTTACTTATCAGCTGGAACAGGAATAACTCTTTCTGGCTCTGGAGTTATTGCTACAACAATCACACAGTATGCAGACTCAGATGTACAAGCGTATATCTCAGCTGGAACTGGTATATCTATAAATGGTAGCGGTGAGATATCTACAAGTATTACACAATACGCAGACTCTGATGTACAAAGTTATATATCAGCAGGTTCTGGAATTGCTATAAATGGTTCTGGAGAAATATCATCAACTATAACTCAGTATGCAGATAGTAATGTACAAAGCTACTTATCAGCAGGAGCAGGTATTACAATATCTGGTTCTGGACAGATTGCTTCTTCAATTACACAGTATGCTGATTCAGATGTAGCTTCTTATTTAACAGCTAATAGTTATGCAACAGAATCTTATGTAACAACACAAGTAAATAATGTAATAGACTCAGCACCAGGCGCTCTTGATACTCTTAACGAACTAGCAGCAGCTTTAGGTGATGATGCTAACTTCTCTACTACTGTTACCAACTCTATTGCTACAAAATTAGCAACATCAGATTTCACAAGTACAGCTAACACTTGGTTAGGTACAAAAGATACAGATGATTTATCAGAAGGTACAACAAACCTTTACTATACAACTACTAGAGCTAATACAGACTTTGATACAAAACTTGCAGCAGCTGATACAGCAGACTTATCAGAGGGTACTAATCTTTACTACACAAATGCAAGAGCCGATGCAAGAATTGCATTAGCTAATTTAGAAGATTTAGCAAATGTTGGTTTTTCTGCACCAGGTTCTTCAGAAGATGACAAAGTTATATTCTGGGATAATACAGCAGGTGCTTTTGGTTTATCTACAGTTTCTGGACTTGCTGGACAAGGAGAGGTTAACACAGCTTCTAACATTGGTACAGCAGGTGTAGGACTCTTTGATGGTAAAGTCGGAGAAGATTTACAGTTTAAGAAAATAAATGCAGGTTCTACAAAGATAACTATTACTGATGATACAGGTAACAATGAAGTAGATATTGATTTTGGTTCTGTCGCTATAAATGATTTAAGCGATGTAACAATTACTTCTGTAGCCTCAAACGAATTATTAGCATGGAATGGTTCTGCTTTTGTCAATATAGACACACCAGACTTAGCAGGATTAACATTAACCTCAACAGATGCTGCTTCAACTGCTGGTCCTTCAATCAACCTTTACAGAAACAGTGCTTCACCAGCTAGTTCAGATTATATAGGTGAAATAGATTTCCAAGGTGAATCAAGCACAGGAGTAGTAAGAAGTTACGCACAACTAAAAGCTAAGATTGCTGACCCAACTAACTCTACTGAAGATGGAACATTAGAAGTATGGATTAGAAACAATGGTTCTAATAATGTAACAGCAAGATTTAATGAAAATGGAATGCTTCTTACTGACGGTATGACACTTAAATTTGAAGGTGCTACAAACGATGGTTTTGAAACTAACTTTACTGTAACTGACCCAACTGCTGATAGAACAGTAACACTACCAGATGCTACTGGTACTGTAATACTAAGTTCAAGCAGTGTAGGAGATTTATCAGATGTAGATATTACAACTTCAGCTCCTTCTGATGGACAAGCTCTTGTTTGGAATGCTTCAAACAGTGAGTTTGAGCCAGGAACAGTAGCTTCCTCAACAAACTATTTCCAAACAGTAGCAGTATCTGGACAATCAGATATAGTTCCAGATAGTACAACTGATACTCTTAACTTTGCAGCTGGTTCAAACATTACCATAACAACTGACGCTTCAACAGATACAATTACAATTGCTTCTGCTGATACCAATACTCAACTTACTCAAGAACAAGTAGAAGACTTCGCAGCTAATGTAGTAGTTGCTGGTACAAACATCACTAAAACTTATGATGATGCAGCAGGAACTCTTACAATCGCAGCAACTGGTGGTGCAGCAAACGCTTTCTCAACATTAGCCGTTGCTGGACAATCAAATGTCGTAGCTGATGCAGAAACAGATACATTAACCCTTGCAGCTGGTACAGGAATGACCCTTACTACAGATGCAAGTACAGATACAATTACTTTTACTTCCGAAGGTGCTGGTGGCGGTACAATGCCATTTACAGAATTTGATGGAACAACAGATAACATAGTCTTAAATTCTGCAACAACAGGTGGTGCTTTACCAGTAACACTTGCAGGCGGTTCATCAGACCCAATAGCAATGACTGCTACTCAGCAAGTATTAACATCTTATGCCGATGCTGATGATGACACAAAGATTGAAGTAGAAAGAACAACTGATAACGATACAGTACATATAAAAGCTGGTGGTACAGATGTTATAACTGCTACAAGCTCTGGTGTAACAATAACTAACTTAACTGTTAGCGGTACAACTACACAAGCTAACGAATTAAAAATTACGGATACTTTATTTGAATTAAACGCTGATGGTGGTTCATTAACTACAGATGCTGGAATGATTGTAGAACGAGGTTCTACAGGAGATAACGCAGCATTTATATGGGATGAATCAGCAGATGCTTGGGTTGCAGGTACAACTGCTACTGATGGTTCTTCTGCAAGTAACTTAACTGTTACTGAAGGTGACCTTAAAGCCAAGACACAAAACCAAAGTGATAACTCAACTAAAGTAGCTACTACAGCTTATGTAGATACTGCAACTGCTGGAATTAGTTCAGATAGTATTAAAGATGCAGATAACGATACAAAAATAGAAGCAGAAGCTTCTTCTGATGCAGATGAAATAGTAATAACTACTGCTGGTCAAGAAAGAGCTAAAGTCGACAACAATGTTTCTATGTCAGCTAGAGGTGGTTTCTTTACACATAACTTAGCTATGCACGCTTCAGAAACATTTACAATAGCTGCTACAGAAGGAACAGTCGCTGCTGGTCCTTTAGATGTACAAGGAACCGTAGATGTTCAAGGCAGTCTGGTAGTATTATAAAGAGATAATGATGAAAGATTTAGATTATAATGAGATAGAGAAAAGTCTGAAGGATATTATCAATAGTCCTTATGACCCAGAAAATTATTTCTTTAAAACAGAGGGAACAGAATGATTTATTTAACAAAAACGAGTGAGGAAGTATGAGCGAAATAAAAGTTGATACTCTTTCAGAGTCTACTGGTAGCAATGGTGTTCGTTTAGGACACGCTATTGTTGAAAAGCAAAATGCTGTGAGTGTTACTTCTAACACTTTAGGCATTGATGCTTCAGATGGTGGATTATACACAGTAACAGTTGATGCCAATATATCTACATTTAATATTACAAATATGGTATCTGGACAAGCTATTACTGTTATATTCACTAATGATGGAACTGGTGGATATACTGTAACTACTAGCGTTTCAGTTAATGGTGCTTCAGCCTCAGCGATTAAAACTGCTGGTGGTGCTGGATGGACTATGACAACAACTGCAAGTGCAATAGATATAGTTACATTTGTCTGGGATGGTACAAATCTTTATGCAGTAGCACAACAAGATTGGAGTTAGTATGACTTTAGGATTAATGCGTGCTGGATTATTTGGAGGTGTCTCTGAATTTGATATAGAATATTTAGTTATTGCAGGTGGTGGTGGTGGTGGTGGACCAGCAGGTAGTTCATCTGGAAATGGTGGTGGTGGTGCTGGAGGTTATAGAAACTCTTATGCTTCAGAATCATCTGGTGGAAACTCAACAACCGAAACTGAAATTTCTGTTGCTTCTGGAAGTAGTGTCACAGTCACAGTTGGAGCTGGTGGAAGTAGTGGTATCAGAGGAAACGATAGTGTTTTTAGCACAATAACTTCTAATGGTGGTGCTGATGGAGGTGATGGTGGAACAGCTCCTACAGGAACTTTTGGTTCAGGTGGTGGTGCTGGTTCATATTCTAGTGGCGCTCCAGCAGGTAGCGATGGAACAACAGGTCAAGGAAAAGATGGTGGAAATGGAAAAGGTCATTCATCTACTGCTGGTAGGTCTGGAGGCGGCGGCGGTGGTGCTGGTGCAAATGGACAAGATGCGCAGGATTATGATTCTGGAACTGGTGGAAATGGTCTATCTTCTTCAATAACTGGCTCAGCAATCACAAGAGCTGGTGGCGGCGGTGGTTCTGGACCAAATACTGGAAACACAAGAGGAGGTGGCTCTGGAGGTGGAGGTTCTTCAAGCAACAATGGAGGAAATGGTAGTTCTGGAACAACAAATCTTGGAGGTGGCGGAGGTGCTACTTGTGGAGATGGTGGAACGCCAGGTTCTGGTGGTTCTGGAGTAGTTATAGTTCGCTATCCAAATACAGTAACAGTTACAGTAGGAGCAGGTTTAACCTCATCTAGTTCAACAGATGGTTCAGATAAAATAGAAACTTTTACAGCAGGAACAGGAACAGTGAGTTTTTCATAATGGCAACACATAGATTAATACACGTAACAAGAACAGGTAATGATACCGATGGTCTAGCAGAGTTTACTAACGCTGATACTGTCTTATTGCCTACACACTCTTCAGACCCTACAGGTACAACTGAAGGGGAAATGATATATAACTCTACAGATGACAAAATTAAAATATACGATGGCTCAGCTTGGGTAGTTGTTGGTAATACAACTGAACAAATACAAGACATTATTGGCGGTATGGTCACAGGTAACACAGAAACTAATGTAACTGTTACTTATGACGATAGTGATGGAACTTTAGATTTTGTTGTATCAGCTGATTCAGCAGTTGTAAAAGACGCTGACAATGATACAAAGATACAAGTAGAAGAAGCTTCTGATGAGGATAAGATTAGATATGATGTAGCAGGTACTGAAGTAGCTGTACAAGATGTAGGTGGTATGGCTTTTACTACTAACTCTGGAACAGTACGACATAATCAGACACAAGCTGCAACTTATACTATTCCTACAGGTGAAGGACAATTAATGGCTGGTCCAGTATCAATTACTGGGACCATAACTAACAATGGGACATTGGTGATTATATAATGGCTACTTTAAAAGTAAATACAATATCTAAAAGCTCTGGCGATAATGTTTCTATGCAAGACCCTCTGAACTTAAAGTCATATACGACTACACAGAGAGACGCATTAACAAGTGTTGCTGGGGATATGATATACAACACCACAGATAGCAAAGTACAATTTTACAATGGTTCGAGCTGGAATGACTTATAATGTCTACTCTCGAAACAAACTCTATAGGTAAATACTCTGGTAACAATGTATCAGTTGATGATGCTTTAAATTTAAAGTCATACGACACAACACAAAGAAATGCACTTACATCAGTAGCTGGTGACACTATCTACAACTCTGATGACAATAAAGTTCAAGTGTACAATGGTTCATCTTGGGATGATTTAGGAGCTGGAGCTATTGCTGTTGATTATTTAGTAGTAGCAGGTGGTGGTTCTGGTGGAACAAATGCAACAGGTGGTGGTGGTGCAGGAGGATTAAGGTCTACTATAGGCAATACAGGTGGTGGTGGAAGTTTAGAATCTCAATTATTCTTAGACACAGGAGTTAATTATACAGTTTTAGTTGGTGCAGGTGGTGCATCAGAAACTCCTAATGTTGTTCAAGGATATAATGGAACTTGTAGTATTTTTGCTTCTATTACCTCAGTTGGAGGTGCTGGAGGTGCAGAGGCATCTGGTGATTTAGATGGAAAATTTGGTGGCTCTGGTGGAGGAGGTTGTGGTACTACAGGTAATGGTGGTTCAGGAATGACAAATCAGGGTTTTTCTGGTGGAGGCTCTACTCAATCTAACACAGGTGGTGGTGGTGGAGGTGCAGGAGCTGCTGGAACAAGTGTAACTTCTGGAAGTGATGGTGGAGCAGGAGGAATTGGAGTTATTTCTAATATAATTGATTCAACTCAAGCAACATCTGCTTCTGTTGGACAAGTAGTTTCTACTAATGTTTATTATGCAGGAGGTGGAGGTGGTGGAGATAATAATGGAGCTTCTGGTGCTGCAGGAGGAACAGGTGGTGGAGGCACAGGAGGTGGCTTATCAAATGCAGGTGTTTCAGGAACAGCTAATACAGGTGGAGCTGGAGGTTCTGGTGGTGGAGGTGCTTTTACATCAGGTGCAGGTGGTGCAGGAGTAGTTATTATTAAATATCCAAATACATATACTATTACAGTTGGTGCAAGTTTAACTTCATCAAGTGCTACAACAACAGGATATAAAATGGAAATTTTTACAGCAGGAACAGGAACAGTGAGCTTTGCATAATGAGTGAATTAAAAACAAATAAGATTTCAACAAATGATGGCAACAATGTAGCTATAGATACTGCACTTGGATTAAAGTCATACGATACAACTGCTAGAGATGCTTTAACTTCTGTTGCTGGAGATATAATTTACAATACTACTGAATCAGTACCACAATATTACAATGGTTCTTCTTGGACAAGTATGAAAACTCTTCTTGATTTAGATGTTGATGCACTACTTGTAGCAGGTGGTGGTGGTGGTGCTTCTGACAGAGGTGGTGGTGCAGGTGCTGGTGGAGTATTTTATGCAACAACACAGTCATTAAGTAGAAATACAAATTATACAGTTACTGTTGGTGCAGGTGGTGCAGGTGGAGCTGGCGGTTCTAATAATAATGGAACTGTTGGTGTCGATAGCGATTTTGGAAGTTTTACATCTGCTAAAGGTGGTGGATTTGGTAGTAGTAGTTCAACTGCTGGAAGTGGTGGTTCTGGTGGTGGTGGAGCATTTCCTTATACTGGTGGTTCAAGTAATCAAGGAAGTACTGGAGGAAATGGTTATGGTAACGCTGGTGGAGGTGGTACATCTAGTTATGGTGGTGCTGGTGGCGGTGGAGCTGGTGCTGCTGGTTCTAATGCTAATGGAAATACAGGTGGTAACGGAGGAGCAGGTAGAGCTTTTACAATAACAGGTTCATCAGTAACATACGCAGGCGGTGGAGGTGGTGGAGCTTCTAATGATGGTGGTAATGGAGGTAATGGTTCTGGTGGTTCTGGCGGTGGTGGAAATGGTGCAAGTGGAACAAATGGAGCTGATGCTTCTAATGGTACAGTAAACCTTGGAGGTGGTGGCGGTGGAGCTGCTAACCATCCAAGAACTGGTGATGGTGGTACAGGTGGTTCTGGAGTAGTTATAGTAAGATACCCTACTTTAGGAGGAACAATATCTGTCGGTGCAGGTTTAACAAGTACCACAACTACAGATGGTTTATATAAAGTTACTTCTTTTACAGCAGGTACAGGAACAGTAAGTTGGTCATAATATGAGTAGATTAAAAGTAGATAACATAGAAGCAAGAAGTGGGAATAATATTTCAATGGATGACCCGTTGGCATTGAAATCTTATACAACTGCTCAAAGAGATGCACTTACATCAGTAGCTGGTGATATGATTTACAACAGCACAGTCAATAAAATTCAATTACATAACGGTACAGCTTGGGGAGATGTAGGAACAAAAACTTTTACTGTTGATTATTTAATAGTAGGAGCAGGTGGTGGAGGCGGTAAATCTGGACAACACTTTCTTGCATTAGGTGGTTCTGGTGGTGGTGGAGTACTAGCTAGTTATAATAACGAAACTTCTGGTGGTGGAGGTGCTTCTTTAGATGGTTTTCTTTTAGTAGCAGATGGTTCTACTACTTATACAGTCACAGTTGGTGCAGGTGGTACTGGTGGTTCAAGTGCAGGTAACGAAGGTGGTTCTAGTAAATTTATAAGAACAGCATTTGGTGGTTCACCTGGAGCACAAAGGTATTATTCACTTAGATTAAAATATGGTGGTTGTGGTGGTGGAGGAGCTGCTATTAATGGTCCTAGTGTTGGATTACCAGAACAAGGATACCAAGGTGGAACAGCTAATAATTTTACTGGTAGTAATAGCAATCACGCTGGTGGTGGCGGCGGTGGTGCTGGTGCCGTAGGTTCTAATGCTAGTGGTAGTACAGGTGGTGCTGGTGGTGCTGGAGTAGCTTCTACAATAACTGGTTCATCTGTTACATATGCTGGTGGCGGAGGTTCTGGTGGAGGAACTGGCGGCGGTGGTGCTGGAGGTTCTGGTGGAGGAGGAGCAGGTGGCACACAAGCTAATGGTTCAGCTGGTACAGTAAATACTGGCGGCGGTGGTGGTGGTAGTTATGGAAGTACAAGTGCTGATAGAGATGGTGGAAACGGTGGTTCTGGAGTAGTAGTTCTTAGATGGACTACTGCTGATGCAACCATAGGAGCTACAAGAACAGGGTTAGTAGATGGTGGAGTACAAACTGATGGAACAGATAGTTATATAGTTTTTACAGGTGGAACAGGAACAGTGAGCTTTTCATAATGACAAAAATAACAAGATTTTATTATAGTATAATAAAAAGGAGGAGAAATCTATGGCACATTATGCCTTTCTAAACGACAACAATATAGTAACTGAAGTTATTGTAGGTAAAGACGAGTCTGATACCGATACACTTCCAGAAGGCTTTGATAGCTGGGAAGCGTGGTATGCAGATTTTCGTGGACAAACTTGCAAAAGAACTTCTTACAACACTGTTGGCAATTCTCACACCTTAGATGGTACACCGTATCGCGGTAACTATGCAGGAATCGGATTCACATATGATGAAGACGAAGATGCTTTTTATCCAGCGAAACCATATGCTAGTTGGACACTTAGTGACGACTATGTATGGGAAGCTCCAAATGCTTATCCAGATGATGGCGAAGCTTATATATGGAACGAGAACGCTTACAACGGTGACAATTCTGAAGGTTGGGAATTAGTCAATGGCTAGTGAACTAAAAGTAGATACAATATCAGAGAAGACATCAGCTAATGGTGTAACCATTGATGGTGTTTTAGTTAAAGATAACGCTGTTAATACAGATACTATTAATGAAAAAACATCAGCTGCTGGTGTAACCATTGATGGTCTTTTAATTAAAGATGGAGCTATTCCTTCTATTGCAGGTGGTCTAACAGAATATGACCAATGGGATTTAACTTCTAATATAACTTCAAACACAGACCCTATTACATCTGGTTTTGCAAGACCAACAGGGACATTGCAAACAAAACTAGGTACAGGTATGTCGCACAGTTCTGGTATTTGGACTTTTCCTAGCACAGGAATATGGCAAGTAGGTTTTCAATTTAAAAGTCTTGTAAATGCAGATGGTGAAATAGCTGATGGACATATTTACGCTACTGATAATAATGGTACTGCTTGGGATGAAATAGCAATTGGTGGTACAGGTGAAGCAGGTAGTGGTAATGGTAGAGGTAATGCTAGTATCTGGGTAATGCTAGATATTGAAGATGTAAGCACTGATAAAGTATATTTTAGAGCTAGTTTTAATGGCTCTGGTGTAATTAATGGAGCTTCAACTAAAAGTATATCTTGGTTTTGGTTTAAGAAATTAGCAGAAACTTAGGAGAATAAATGAGTACAACATACGGAGATAGACCATTAAGAGTTACTTTTACAAGTAGCGATAGTAGTGGTGTAGCAGAGTTCTTTGACGGCTCAGAGACTGGTGCTATTGGTATTACAGTACCTAGATTTACTACAACAGAAAGAAATGCGGTAACTGCTTCAACAGTAAAGCAGGGAATGATAATTTTTAATGAGACTGATGGCAAAATGCAAGTCTATACAGGAAGTGATGCGTCTAATACAAGTTCTAACTGGACTGATATTGGAGGCGGCACAATTCTTGCAGATGCAGACGGTAATACAAACATAGAGATTGGTGCTACTACTTCTGACGAAATAGATGTAGATATAGCAGGAACGAAGATAGCAACACTTGATGCAGCAGGAATAAACATAGAAGCTGGTGCAGTAGGTGTTAGACATGCAGGAACAATCTCTGGTACTGCAACTATTGCGTCTGGAGAAAATATAGGTTTATTTGGTGAAGTAACATTTACTGGTGTAGTTACAGTAGCAGGCGAAATGGTCGTGGTATAAATGGGTAAGATAAAAGCTAACGAAATAGAAAAGCACGATGCTTCTCAAATAACAATAAACTCTGATACCCACATGAAAGCTGGTACAACATTATCAGTTGACACAATTGCAGAAAAAACTTCTGGTGGTGGAATAAATTTATCTAATAATTTAGGTCTTAAAAGTTATACAACCTCACAAATTAATTCTTTATCTGGAATGACTGAAGGAGATATTGTATATGATTCTACTTTAGGAAGTATTTCAGTTTACAACGGTACAAAGTGGGCAGCAATGTCTAGTAGCACATATACAGTTGATGTAGATTATTTAATTATCGCAGGTGGAGGAGCTGGTGGTGGCTCTGGTACATCTGGTAATGGTGGCGGAGGTGGAGCTGGTGGTTATTATAGCTCTTATGGTTCTGATGCCTCTGGTGGTGGAGACACTGCACTGGATGCTCAAAGTCTAAATGTTGGAACTAACTATACAGTAGTTATTGGTGCAGGTGCTGCAGGGGGTTCTACTTGGGATACTGCGGCTGCAAATGGTTCAAACACACAATTTAATACACTAACTGCTACTGGTGGAGGTGGTGGTGGTGACTATGACACAAACCCATCAACAGGTGGTTCTGGTGGTGGTGGTACTTCTGGAACATCTGGGGGTAGTGCTACAGGTGCTGCAGGTACATCTAATCAAGGTTTTGCAGGTGGTAATGCTTCTGGAAATAATGCAACTTACGGTGCTGGCGGTGGCGGTGGTGCTGGTTCAGTTGGTGGTAATGCTTCAGGTACAACGAATGGTGCTGGTGGTTCAGGTGGTACAGGTCTATCAGGAAATATTACAGGAAGTGCTGTAGCGAGAGCTGGTGGTGGTGGCGGTGGTTCTGATGGTACTGGTGGTACTGCTTCACACGGTGGTGGTGCTGGTGGTGGTGCTAATACAGCTGGTACTGCAGGAACAGTCAATACTGGTGGTGGTGCAGGTGCAGGTGGTCACTCTGCTGCAGGTGGTGCAGGAGGTTCTGGAATAGTAATTTTAAGATATTCAAATATATACAACATAACAGTAGGTGCAGGATTAACAAGTTCCTCTTCAACCGATGGCAGTGATAAAATAACAACTATAACTGCTGGCAATGGAAGTGTTAGTTTTGCTGTTGCGTAATGAAAATAAGCAGTTTTTCGTATGGTAAACTAGGTTAGGAGAATAAATTCTTATGGGTAAAATCAAAACAGACGAATTAGAAGAACGAGTCGGTAGTGCTGGTATTACTGTAAATTCTACAGTAAAAATAGACACTATGACTGAAAAAACAACCGATGCTGGAGTCACTATAGAAGGTGTCCAAATCAAAGACGGAACAATAGTCACTGATTTAGGATACGCAGATATAGGGCTTGTGATAGCGTTAGGTTAGGAGACAAATGGCTAATACATTCAAGAATGCTTACTTAGATGTGACAAGTTCTGCACAGACAGTATATACAGCACCATCAAGTGCTGGCAATGTTGGTATAGTGTTAACACTTAGAATAACAAATGTTGACGGTGCAACAGATGACACAATTACAGCAAAAATAGTTGATGCTTCATCTGGAGATGCAGAGATTGCTCATACAATGACTGTCCCAGCTGATTCATCAGTTGAGTTGGCAGGAACATCTAAAATAGTATTAGAAGCTGGAGATTCAATTCAACTTACTGGAGGTAATACTTCTGGTGACTTGGAAGCTTTTGTAAGTGCTTTAGAGATAACCTAGGAGGTTACAATGCCTTATGGTTACACAGGTTCTCCACCGAATCAAATAATAAATAATAGTGGCGTATTTTCTTCTGCTGATATTGCAGATTTACAATCACAAGGTCACGCTGGTGGCTCATTAGAACTTATTGAAACTCAAACTATTTCTAGTAATACAGCAGCAGTAGATTTTACAAACATTAAAGGTTCACAATATGATGTTCACTTTTTAGAAGCAACTAATATTAAAAATGCTACTGATAACCAACAATTTTCAATAAGAATGTCTGTTGGTGGTACTTTTGATACTGATAATGATTATCAAAGAGCAATATTTACTATATCTGCTGACGGTGGTACTGATGAAAGTAGAGATAGCAATATAAATAATATATTCTTTACTCTTAATCAAGGAAATGCAACTAATGAAAAGGGTAATGGATATGCTTATTTTTACAATTTACACAACAGTTCAAAAATGAGTTTTGTTACTTTACAAACTACAACAATCAATGTTAATGGACACTATAAAATGAATTTTGGTGGTGGGGTTTATGACCAAACTGCAAGTGTGGACGGAATAAGAATATTTATGTCTAATGGTAGCAATATTGCTAGTGGGGTTTTTAATCTTTATGGAGTAAAACAGATATGAGTAACCTAAGATTAATTAATGAAACTAGTACTACAACAGGAGTAGCTAGTTTATCTGTTACTGATGTGTTTAATGCTGATTTTGATATATATAAAATTACTTTTACTAATACAGAATTAGCTTCTTTAGATTGGGTAGAATTTAGATTTATAAATAGTAGTGGAAGTGTTGTTACCTCATCAGAATATGATGAAGCAGTTTTAGAATTAGATTCAGGTGGCTCTTTTGGAGAGGGCAGGGAAACTAATGATACAAACTTTTCAAGACTTATAAGAAGTCAAACAACAGAAGCTAAAGGTGGAGATGTAACTATGTTTTTATTTAATCCATTTTCAAGTTCATCATATACTTTTGGATTAGTGCAATCTTTTGGAACTATAACTAATGGTTTTGGAACTAAAGGAATTTTTGTTTTAACAGAATTATCTAGCATAAAAGGTTTTCAAATATATCTAAATGGTGGTAGTAATATAAATAAATCTACCATTAGGACTTATGGATTGAGAGTAGATAGCTAATGGGATTAATACAAGTAGCAACAGAAACAGTAAGTAGTCCAGTAGCTAGTGTTACCTTGACAGGAATTGACAGCTCAGATGTTTATATGGTTGCTATTAATAATTTTATACCAGTTAATAATGATGTTTCAGCTTATATGAGAATAACTAAAAGTGGAACTGCTGATACAACTTCAAATTATGATAGTGCTTATAAATATTTAAAATCACACACTAGTTTTGGTAACAATGGTGATGCCAATGAAGATAAAATTAATTTTGGTAATATAGGCACAGGAACAAGTGAGGGTGTTAATAGTATTATTAATCTTTATAACTTCAATTCAAGTTCTGAATACAGTTACGCAACACAAGAGGACACAACTTTAAATTCATTAGCACAAAATCAAGGTAAACAGGGTGGATTTGTTCATACAGTTGCAAGTGCAAGTGATGGATTATTTTTCTATATGGCTAGTGGAAATATAGCAAGTGGAACTTTTACATTGTACAAGGTAACATAATGAGCAATAAATTTGGATATGTAGGAAAAGATGGACCAGTTCAAAGTAATAAAGGTCAACCCAAAAAATATAAACCCATATCTGTATTTACTAATATAGACTTCTTAGTCATTGCAGGTGGTGGTGCTGGCGGATTTAATAATGCTGGTGGCGGTGGTGCTGGTGGATATAGAACCTCTTGGAAAAATGAAATCTCTGGTGGAGGAACTGCAAATAGTCCTAGTACTGAACAACCTTTAAGATTTAAAAAAAGTGATAGTTTTACAGTGACAGTAGGTGCTGGTGGTACAGCAAATACATCTGGAGGTAATAATGGAGATGATTCAGTATTTTCCACAATAACTTCTGATGGTGGAGGAAAAGGTGGGTCTAATAATAATGGTGCAGGTTTTGATGGTGGTTCTGGTGGTGGTGCAGCATCTGGAACAGGAAACCCTGGTTCTGCGACTGCTAATCAAGGTTACAATGGTGAAGCTGGTGCAGGCGGTGGTGTAGGCGGTGGTGGCGGTGGTGCAGGCGAAGCTGGTGGTACAGATGGAACAAGAGCTGGTGGTGATGGTCTATACTCATCCATTACAGGAACTTCTGTTATAAGAGGTGGTGGAGGTTCTGGTGCTAATGCTTCTGTCGCAGGTGGTGCTGGAGGTGGTGGTGCAGGTTCTTCATCTTCAAATAATACAAATGGGTCATCTGGTACAGCGAACACTGGTGGTGGCGGTGGTGGAGGCTCTTCCTATGATGGTGATGGAGGTAACGGAGGAAGTGGTATAGTTGTATTAAGACTAAATTCTGGAAGTTTAATTATAGATAGCGGATTGACATATAGTATTTCAAAAAACAACGGCGATAGTATATATCAATTTACTGGAGGTACAGGAACAGTGACGGTGAACAGTGTCTAATCAAGGTATATTTGATGTTAATTCAATAGTAGATTTAAAACATCACGACCAATGGAGTACTCTTGGACAATTAGAATTAATTGAAACTCAAACTGTTAGTTCAGCACAAAATGTAGAT
>ERZ1039804.733-NODE-733-length-20296-cov-6.542019_pt1 | contig 20296 bp, 16 predicted proteins | sample MGYA00383089_ERZ1039804 | MGnify/ENA primary metagenome ERZ1039804 (study PRJEB29581, sample SAMEA5548359) | metagenome | biome: marine; feature: coastal; material: water | depth 1 m | study: Short-term variability in the microbial, nano- and picoplankton dynamics...
GCCAGATCACCCACTTTCGGGCGCTATTAATACTATGACCACGACGAACTAGCGCAGAGCTCAGCGACCCACCGCTCAACGCGCCCAGGTCGGCGAACACCCAAGGTAGCCAGGCGAACAAAGCAATGGCCCTTAAATCAAAGCCGCGTACATCGATGAGATACTGCGGCAGCCAAAACAAAAAGAAGTAGAAAGGGAAATCGCTCACTATCCGGGCCACTAAGATGCCCCAAAACTGTCGGTATCTGAGCAGCTGTGTCCAACCCACCCCGCTTTGCTGCTCAGAGCGTTGTGACAAAATAAGGGTGCGCTCTGCTTCGTCCAGCGTGGGGTGCGATTCGGGTAAGTGATACCAACGGCGCCAGAGTACTGCCCATATCAACCCGAGCGTGCCCGGAATAATAAAGGCCCACTGCCAGCTTAACGTTTGCATAATCCAAACCGTCAGTGGAGGGGTGATAATGGCACCCAAGCCCGCACCCAACATAAAAATTGCCACCGCTGTGGCGCGCTCGTTAGCCGGGAACCATTGCGCGACAGCCTTACTCGCCGCCGGAAAATTGGCCGCCTCTGCAAGGCCCAGCACCACTCTCATGGTAAAGAAAGACCACACACCGCGGCCTAGCGCGTGCAACACGGTGGCCGCACTCCAAAAAACAACCGCTAATTCGAATGCCCGTTTGGTACCCAATCGATCGATCAACGGACCAGAGATCAACTGGCCGACGCCATAGGCCAAAAGAAATCCGCTGGTGATGAGTCCATAGTCGGCATCACCAATCCCGAATTGATCTCGCACGACGGGCGCCACAACACCAAATACCGACCGGTCGATATAGTTGATGGTCGTAATGACCGCCAGCAAGATCGCAATGCGCCAACGTGTCGCCATGAGCTTCCTTATTTTTTTATTGTCGCTGTACCGGTGGCCCGTGCGCGAGCAGACCATCCCGTAAGCAAGGGGTTACGTCATCACCACACTGACCGCGAGCATAATGAGTATCCCGCCAAACAAGCGATTCAACAAGGTCGCATGGCGCTGCAGCCTCGATAAGACGGCCGTTTGCGCGAGGAGTGCAGAGACTAAGCTATACCACAGCGTATCAATCGCCGCTGCGGTGCTGGCGATGAGGGTCTTTTCTAACGCCGTCGCATCGGGCTGGATAAACTGGCTGAACAACGCCGCAAAAAAAAGGGCGATTTTCGGGTTCGACAGAGCGATCACAAAACCCTCGAGCCCCGCACCCCTCGCCGAGGAGTGGGACATTGCCTCGGCGGACACCACGGCGCTGGATTGACTCAACAAGACTCGAATACCGAGGTAAAGGAGAAATCCAGCGCCAGCGAGCTGGACGGCAGCAAACCAGTCGGGCTGCTCGATCAGCAGTACACCCAGGCCATTGGCCATCAACAGCGCCCACAGCAAGATGCCGATCCCGTGAGCCACGGCACAAAAGATGCCAGCTCGCGCACCACCACGCAAAGCGTGCCGTGCCACGACTGCCAGGCTAGGCCCGGGAGACATTGCGCCCAATAAGCACACCAGTGCCAAGGGTAACCACGCTGACCAATTCATTCGGTCATCCTATGCTGTTTGCAGGAGATTAGCCTCATTTTGCCCCGCCATACCTCCCTTCTAAAGTGTGTTGCCCCCTCCCCTAAACTGCTATATCTTCGACGTATTGGTAAAAGCTGTGCCCTGTTATTCGTGCTCGTCACGCAGGTCGGCAGTACGACATAAACTGTGCGCAAATGATGGCACGAGAAATAATAAGAGGATTGCGTTATGTTCAGGGATTCCAAAGAGCGTCAGAACCCCTTTCATACAAAAGCCATCGTCGCTGGCGTTGCTGCTGCGATCGGAGGTGGCGGTGCGGGTTTGGCCTGGAGTGCCGAGCTCGAAGAAGTCGTGGTGACGGCACGCCAAAGGGCTGAGTCATCTCAGGACATCCCGATGATGGTGCAGTCTCTCTCGGGAGAAGAGATGCAGAAACAAGGCATCACGACACTTGAGGATTTGTCACGATTTGTCGCAGGCCTCAACGTAACGTCCACCGTACCGGGACAAAATATTATTGTCTTCCGAGGGGTCAGTGATGGCGGTGGTTTCTTGGTTGACCCCACCGCTGCTATCTACTTGGACGAGCAGCCGATGTCGCATGGTGGCGCGGCGCCAGATATTTATCCAGTGGACCTCGCCCGAGTGGAAGCGCTCGCGGGCCCTCAATCAACACTATACGGTGCCTCCTCGCAAAGCGGCGCAGTGCGCGTCATCACGAACAAACCTGACCCAACTGCCTTTGAAGCGAACGTCAGCGCCGGCATATCCTCAACCGAGAACGGCGGCACAGGCTATGAATTTGACGGTACCGTCAATATTCCGCTGAGTGACAGCGTCGCCATTCGCCTAGCTGGCTTCAGCTCAAAAGATGCCGGCTATATCGATAATGTTTTGGGTAACACGGTTGTAGACTTCGGCCGAGACGGACTCGGTGGCGGAAAGACAAACAGCAATATGCTCGAGGACGATATTAACGAGCTCACTTGGCAAGGTGCCCGGGCCTCAGTTCGATGGTTAGTCAACGATAAGTGGACAGTGACAGCCACCGCGAATTACCAGGACCTCGAGGCTGATGGTTTTAATGACTACGACCCTAACAGGGGAGACCTAAAGACGGTCAAGTTCGCTGACGAACTGAGAACAGATGAATGGCATCAGACCAGTCTTGTGATCGAGGGCGACCTCGGTTTTGCGCAACTGGTATCAGCCACCTCTTACTATGACAGGGATACGCTTTATCATCACGATACGCAGTCTTATGCCGCGTACTTTAACTATGTCTATGGCTACTACTACGCAACCTATGACTTTGGCGCCGACCCTGTTGGCTACCTCACCAATGAGGAGAATAACGAGAGCTTTACTCAGGAAGTCCGTCTGTCTGGTTCTAGTGACCGGATAAATTGGACAGCCGGCGCTTTTTATCAGGATCTAGAGCAGTACTGGGACTTTTACACCTACCTAGATGACTACGCGAGCTCTCCTGCATTTGCGGCCTGGTCTTATTATTATCCAGGCATAGCGCCAATGGACAACTGGTGGTACTCCTATCAGGGTACAGAGCGAGAAGATCTTGCCCTATTTGGTGAGCTCGACTTTGACATAACGGATCGCCTCACCCTTCTGCTTGGTGGACGTTGGTATGAAGTTGATCGATCAATCACCTACGGAGTCGACAAGCCAACCGACCGCGCGTGGCAAAGACCCGACGAGCGCCAGATGAAGGACGAGGGTTTCATTCCTAAGTACGGATTAGAGTTCAATATCAATGAAGACATGATGGTCTACGGCGTTTACTCAGAGGGGTTTCGCACAGGTGGTGTGAACAGAGGCCTGAGGGGAAATCAGGGAGGGTCGGTTTTACCCGTAGCCTATGACTCTGACTTAGTTGAAAACACAGAGTTTGGATTTAAATCGGAATTTGCCGATGGACGCATTCTGTTCAACGCTGTCTACTACGAAATGACTTGGAATGACATGCAGATCGAGGTCACAGATCCGGCAAGCTCACAAGGATGGGCACCCTTCCAAATTGTAGTCGCCAACGTCGGTACCGGTGATATTAAGGGGTTTGAGTTCGAATTTAAGGCATTGGTCACTGAAAATCTGGAAGTGGGCATGAACTTAACGGATATTCAGGATGCCGAAGTGTCAGCACCTTCACAATACCCTGATGCTCGGTCAGAAACGGGATTCGTCGACTCAGGCCTGCAGCCAACGACAGCCTTACCTTTGTTCGCTGACCAAAGTTATTCTCTTTATGCCGAGTACTCAGGAATCAACTTACTTGGCGGCACCGGGGCTCTGCGGCTTCAGCATAACAGTGTTGGCAAGTCGCTGAACCAACTAACAGACGGGAACGCTTCGCCTCGACTGACACAAGGTGATTATGAAGTCACAGACTTCATTTTTAGCTACCAAAATGACAGCTGGGGGGCGCGTCTATACGTTAACAATATTGGAGACGAGCGAGGCATTACCTACCAGGACAGTTCAGACTTTGACCAACCTTTCGGTCAGAATTCGTCTAGTGTCATTAGACCAAGAAACTACGGCTTCTCGCTGAGGTACTTCTTCAACTGATCATTCTCGGATGAGTCGACTCACATGAAAGGGCGCTACGGCGCCCTTTTTTTTACCTAGTCATCTTCCCAGTGGCGAGGCCAAACCTCTAATCCATGGATCGCATTACGGATATCCATCGTCAGGTTAACCGCTGCAAGACGTTCCCCGTTTTGGATATCTATCAACGATATCGTGGACGGTGAGGAGCCAGCAGCAATGAATTGCTCATTAATAGTGCACATGCCTCGACCAAACCCCTGACGGGCGATGCGTGAGTCGTCTAATCCCGTATTGTGCAAATCTGAATGATTGAACTTAGGCACAGGAATGACGACCTCGCCATTTTGCCGAGAGACAAACCTCACAACATCTGACCCCGTATCATTAAAGATAACGCCGTCCTTGAAAGGCTGGGCGTTGTGGCATCCTCTGGGCAAGCTGCAAAACTCGGTCACCGTCAAATCTGCAGATAGTGCTAGCAACGCTTCTGTATTCAGCCCACTGAAATAAACGCCATCTTCGTTCACTATCACCATATTGAGGTGATACGAATTCGTGAGCGCTGGCCCCCCGCTACCCATCGGGTCAAAAGGCTGGCCTTGCCACTTGGTGCCATTTTTTGAGAGATATAACCCCCAACGAAAAGTCAGTGCGTTTAAGTCAAAAGTCAGAATCGAGTCGAAACCGGTGGAGGTCAGAAAAAGCAGGTGGTCCTTGCGGCATATTTCGTGGCAATGCCGAAGATAAGGATTGCGGAATGAGCTTATCAAGGAAAAATCGGGCCTGTAACAAAACAGTTCGTCGCTTGCCGCCACCCATATCGCATCCTTTGTGAACTCTATTCCTCTCAAGCCCCGATCCCAGCCTCGGCCGGAAAAATCAATATCGGTCGTATTCCAATCGACTTTTTGCTCAACGATCTGCGAATTAAAATCGACGACATAGACGCCGCCATGACTCTGGCCCTTCTCGGAACCCCTCACAACCGAGGTCGCCACTAACTTTGGAAAGTCGTTCATCAGCGATTCTCAGTCTCTCTGAGCAACACGGGTGACAAAGTCTCTTGCAAGACCTCTAGGTGTTGTTCAAAGCGACGCCATGTTCCCACTGAACTGCTGTAAATAGGCTGCCTTACCTGCTCTGAACTGGCGGTGCGCACTGCCCTCTTTGTCTCATGAAAATTAAGGCATGCGTCCTCAAACCGGAGGTTGCAGAAGTCGAGGATTCGCCTGACTTGATTTTCAAGGTCTTCCACCACCGTTTCATATTGAACTCGTAACACTTGCCCCGGTAGAACAGCGTCCCAGTGGCTCATCAGTTCGTGGTACTCGAGGTAAAACTCCCCTAGCTCAAAGAGGTCGTAAGTAAATGTCTGACCTTTCGCAAAGTGCTGTTTGAAGCAACCAAAACAGCTATCGAGTGGGTCTCGGCGTGCATCAATTATTTTTGCGTTGGGCAAAATAGTTTTTATAAAACCAACATAGGCAAAGTTATTAGGCATCTTGTCCGTAAAATAGGGGGCTGAGGCTCGGTACTGTCGAGTCTGCGCCAGATAGGCCTCACCCAGTTCTCGCAACGCTTCAGGCTCCATGGTCGCCACAGACTGGGGGAATACGTTGCCATCTCGAGCGCGGCTAAGCCCCTGTGCGATCTGCGATATATCGTGCAGCTCACTGGTACCATCTACCTGAGAGTGACTGGCCAGAATCTGTTCTAGTAAAGTTGAGCCCGAACGAGGCAAGCCAACAATAAAAATGGGGTCCGCATCTTGGCATCCTCGGTGCTGAGCTGATTCTGAGAAAAACGCTTTGTTGAATACACTCCGCATCCGCTCATGACCGACCTGAGTTTGAACAGGATCGTAAGCAATCGTATCTCTGTGCATTTGATTAGCCAGTTCATAATGCTTGAAAGACTTATCAAACTCTTTCGAATCCTCGTAAGCCTTTGCCAAAGCAAATGCAAAATGCACGCGGCACTCGGTCGGTAGCTTCTCATTCGCCAGTCGCGTTTCCATGCTCAAAATTTCATCAGACGAGAAGCGGAATGTTTTCAAATTCGCAAGGCTATAGTAGGTCTCACCATAATTTGGCCGCAGCTCAATAGCACGTTTGTAAGCCTCAATGCCGGAAGACTGATCGCCAACCGTTTTTAGAACATGCCCCAGCCCTATATGGCCTCCGGGAAGCATAGGGTCCAGCTCTACTGCTCGACGATAAGATGTTACTGCTTCGTGCGGCTGAGCAGCCATCGCGAGGGCCGCACCCAAATAATAATGTGTCAGCGCGTTGTCGGAGTCGATGGCAACCGATTCTCGCAAGACGTTGACCGCTTCTTCGTGAAGGTGCATCTCCTTCAAAACAGTGCCAAGGTCATGCCATGCGGCGCTATAACCTGGGGCCGCCTCAGTAATTTTTTCAAGTAGCTCTTTTGCGTCTTTGAAGCACCGGGCCTTGATCGCTAACCGTGCGAGTAGAAGCGCAGCATTCACATCTTGTGGATTCTCCCTCACCAACAGTTTGGCAATCTCTTCGGCTTCCCTAAACTTGCCGCGCACAAAAAGACCCGTGGCCTCATCTAACTTTGCTTGAAAAGGCGAAAGAACGGCCGCCTCAGCCAGAATTTTCTGCGCGTTGTCCGCATCGCCGATCTGCTGATATGCGCCTGCCAATTTGCTGAGAAGCGACGCATCAGCCGGCCGCAAAGAGCGCGCTTTCTCGAGATACTGTAGCGATTCCTTGGCTCTCCCTAGATTTAATAGTGCAGTACCAAGATCGGTCTGCGCATTGGGATTACCCGGAGCGATTTTGATTGCTCGTTGTAGCAAAGAGACGGATTCTTCGAGGGCGCCCTTCCTTGCCGCAATCGACCCCAGTAAAGCGATGAAATTAGCATCGCCGGGATAACGCTCCGTCATCTGCCGGCAAAGGGCCTCCGCATCATCGCGAGACCCTTCCTTTAACAACGTAATCACCTTCTCAAATGCTTGCCTAGATTCTTGCTCAGACATAGGTCAGCCTGCCGCGTATTGCTCCATAAAGTGATTGGGAAGTTTGCCAGATTTCGCCACCGCCCACACGATAATACGTTGCCATCCCATATCTTCGATGCGACAGTGTGGAACCGCTTGCTGAGTCACCCAAGCAGGATAACGGAGTTGTATTGTGGACAACGCTAGGTCGGCCGAAATGCCCCACGCCAATCCTTTTGATGCCAGAGGACCGTTCCTTCTAAGTCTGTTTATGACGCTGGTTGGCTATAGCGTCCTAGTAGCGCTCCCCGCCATTAATGGCGCCTGGGTCGAGCAGCTAGGTTTCAGCGAGGTGGAGGTCAATCGGGTCGCTTCAGCCGACCTACTGGGTCTGTTCATCGGAGCGGTGCTCACTAGCCTGCTCATCCGAACCTGGTCCAGACAAACGCTAACCTACCTAGGGATAGCTTTAGCGATCGCGGCCAATGGGCTGTGCACTCAGTATGCCGACTATCAAACGACTCTAGTGCTGCGCCTCGCGGCTGGGCTGGGAGCAGGTTTATACACCGCCGTCGCGGTGGCAGGGCTCGGCGCGCACTCCAAGCCGCGCGAGGCGTTCAATTGGATGTTGCTGGCATTCGCCATCTCGCAATTTTTAGAACTGCAGCTCATTCCGCACCTGAGCATGAACGGTGTCTATCTCTTTTTTATCGCCACCTACGTCGTCACGCTACCCTTTGTGCGACTTATTCCAAAGACTAGCGCTCCGGCGCTTATACCCGAAGCATCAAGCGAGAAGCAGAGACCTCCCCTTCTAGCTTGGGTCGGCATTGGCGCGATCGTGATTGCCTACATCAACATTGGCGCTTACTGGTCGAATATTGAACTGGCCGCAGAAGCAGCCGGACTGGACGGAGATTGGTCAGCACAAGTCATTGCTTGGAGCGTCTTGCTCTCTTTCGTTGGTTGCTTCGCCGCGATGTGGATCCTAAAGCGTTTCGACCACGATCGACCGCTGCTATTTACTTTCTGCCTAATGGTCATGGCCGTCGGACTATTGGCGGTAGAGATCACCGCGGCGCTGTTCGTATTCAGCGTTGCGATGTTCAATTTCCTGTGGATCTTTATCGATGTCTATCAGATGGGCGGCGTGTCTGTCGCGGATCGCTCAGGCAGCGCCGCCGCTTTTATTCCTGGCGCTCAGGGTCTGGGGCAAACGGTAGGCCCCTTCGCCGCATCAATCATGCTCGAGCTAGGCTGGGGATTTAATGGGATCTTCATTTTGTGCGCCACAGCGTCGGCTAGCGCCTTAGCCATCTACTTCGTGATTTACCTCAAATACCGGCAGCAACTTTAGTGACACTGCCCGAGATAAAGCGCGCCCTCGCGAAGTCCTTAGCACTGCCTACTCTGCGCATCTGGCCTCTGGTGTTACTAACACTGTTTCATATTGGCTGTCATAACCCAACGGACACAACAGAGACCACCGAAGCACAACACACCCAATCAGGTGATACCGTACTGCGTTGCGGCCTTCTGATAGACGGTTTTGCTGACGAGCCGCTTCTCGATCAAACAATCACGTTGCGTGACGGCCGTATTCTGACTGTCGAAGCCTTCCGCCAGAATCTTCGGTCAGATCAGTCGCCGCCCATGACTGATCTATCTGGATTCACTTGTCTGCCCGGGCTGATCAATACTCACGTTCACTTTGATGGCAACCCGGAGGACTCCGTCGATTACAGTATCTATGTGCGGAGGACAGCGGATGAAACCTTGCAATTGGTTCTCGACAACGCGAGCACCACACTGCGCACCGGCTTTACCACGGTGCGCCATGTAGGCGCATGGTTCCCAGATGCGGTGTATCAAGCGCGATTGCTGATTGAGCAAAGCAAAGCGTTGGGGCCCAGAATACAAACAGCAGGCCCCTATCTCACTATTCCAGGCGGGGGTGGTGACCTTACTTTTCCAGAAATCCCTCCTGATCAAATCCCGACCGAGTCGCAGCAAGGGATAGCGAGTACTCCGTCGGAATTTGCTGAGCGGGCCGAAGCCGCTATTCTTGCCGGCGCGGATTTTCTGAAGGTCATCGCCTCGGGAGCGGTATTTTCTATTGGTACTGACCCCGGAGCTCCCGAGATGACACGGGCTGATATCGAAGCGGTGGTGGCTGTGGCCAAAGCTTACGATAAGAAAGTCACCGCTCATGTCCACAGTGATCAATCGGGGCGCGACGCGATTCTCGCGGGGGTGGATTCACTAGAGCACGCTTCTCTTCTCGAAGATTCCACTATTGATCTTGCGCTTAAACGCGGCGTGGCGTTTTCAATGGACGTCTATAATGGCACCTATACCGACACGATTGGCCGTCAACAGGGGTACCCTGAAATTTTTCTGCAGCGAAACACCTACACTACTGAAGCGCAGCGGATTGTTTTCGAAAAGGCTTATAAAAAAGGGGTGACTCTGCTCTACGGAACGGATGCCGCGGTATTACCACACGATATGGGTGCCTGGCAGTTCGCCATCATGGTAGAGCGAGGCATGGCGCCAATGGATGCGATTAGATCGGCCACATCAGTTGCCGCAGCGCACATGGGACTGGCCGACGAAGTGGGAGCCATTTTGCCGGGCTACGCGGCCGACCTCATTGCGATTCAAGGCAATCCGCTTGAGGACATCACAGCCCTACGCCAAGTCGATCTGGTAATGAAAGACGGTATCGTTATCAAATCGCACGAGTCTATCAAGCATGAGGTTGAACCTTTGCCATGACTTCGCCATCATCAGCTCTCTTGTGATGCTTATCGAACTGGCTTAATTCATGGATATTGGCGTACCAATCAAAGATCTCGGCCCATACGATATCGAAGCCCTAAAGACCAAAATTCTTGGATTACCTGAGGAAAGTTGGTGGGGAAACCAGTTCCGACAACATGAGTACGAGGTTCACCAACATACTCAATCCATTGTCATGGTATTCACCGAGGGAGAGGGCTGGCCCAATATCGAAGTGTCAAAGGATCAGGGCTGGGATCTGCTCGCAGAAGAAGCAGTGCCGCTGATGCACAAAATTTTGGAGGACCATTACCCCGCCGGCGGCACCATTATTCGGGCTATGGCGGCACGACTCGAAGCGGGTGGCATTATCAAACCCCACACAGACAAGCACCCTTCTTTTCACTACGGACACCGCATCCATATTCCTATTTATAGCAACCCACGGGTTAGGTTCATGATTGATGGGCGCCCACGAAAAATGCCCATCGGACACGTCTACGAAATCAACAACCAGAAGCAACACAGTGTGATGAATAAGGGGGATGAGGGGCGAATTAACTTCATCTTTGACTACATCCCCCCGACCAACATACAGCGCTGAGCGCAGCTCGCTCGACCACGCAAAGGGCTAGTGAATATGCTTTGGAAAAGCCCTTCGCAAGAAATCTCGCGCCACTGCCCTCGCGCGCCGCTTGCTTAACTCTTTGGGTGTCACCAACAGCCCAAGATGCAAGCCATCAATCAAGGCCGAGTACCCGGTCGCCAGCTCTTTGGCGTCGACCCCTTCGTAGTGCGCCTCTGCAATAATGGACGCGAATAAGGCCTCTAGCTTTTGTGCCGCCAACCGATCGACCGTCGACACGATCTTTTGGTACACCGGACGCGCGCCGGCTTCTCCATAATAGGCGAACCACACCGACATTTTTTGTCGTTGGGTCACACCCCGACCAAGTTGAAAATCCAGCAGTGCGTCCAGTCTCTCCCCCAGATTGGCAATGGCGGTCCCCTCCATAATCCGGATTTGCCCACCGTGATACTCCTCTGCGACAAAGCGAAGTGTCTCGCGCAGCAGGTTGTCTTTGCTCTGAAAATGAAGATTCGCGATGCCCACGCTGAGCCCCGCCTCGCGGGTCACCATTTGCAGGGTAATAGCTGATAGGCCTTGCTGCGCAATGCAGCGAATGGTGGCGTCAATGAGTTGCTGACGGCGCTCAGCTTTGGGCCGAATTTGCCGTCTTTTACCCGCAGAAGGGGACTGCTCCAACCCTTTTTCAGCCACTGTGCCACTCATTTTTAACTCTATAGCGCGCTAACAGTGTACGAGCTTCAAACCGCGCGCTCAACACAGGAATGAACGATCATTCATTCTGAGTGGACGGCCAACGACGATCATGGCAACATCACTGCCTACTCTGGAATTGCTGGAGACGGTAGTGAACCAATACGATGCCATTGTCATTGGTGCGGGCCATAACGGCCTCACGAATGGCGCCTATCTTGCTAAAGCGGGCCTCAAAGTCGCCGTGCTAGAACGTAACCCTTATATCGGGGGGGCGACGGTAAGCAGAGAGCTTCACAAAGGCTGGTATTACTCAAATTGCTCCTATGTCTCGAGCCTGTTACGACCCGAGATTACGAGAGATCTTGAGCTGCCGAGGCATGGGCTACAAGTCGTGCCCTTTGGCGGTGGCGCCACCTTTATGCGTAATGGCGACCACTTCGGCAATTACAGTGACCACGACCGTCATTACCGCGAACTCGCACGTCACTCCAAGCGGGATGCCAACGCGTACGATCGCTATTCTGCAGACACCAGTCTGCAAACCAAACTGATTCGTCCTTATTTGCTGCGAACCCCGCCTGATCCCACATCACTAAAACCCAAAGATTTACGCGACTTATTAGAGTTCGCGCGCTCCTTTATGAATCTAGGCGAGGAAAAGCTCCTCGATACCATCAAGTTTTGGACCGCCAGCGTCGGTGATTATCTCAACGAGTATTTTGAGACCGATGTCATCAAGGCGCATATGGCAGGAAGTGGCATTATCGGCACCGCATTGGGGGTGTACTCCCCCGGTACAGCCTATGTGTTACTGCACCACTATATGGGCGATGTGGATGGCAATGTCGGGGCCTGGGGCTTCGCCCGAGGCGGCATGGGCGCCATTGCAAGCTCGCTGTCAAAGGCCTTTCAATCCTTCGGTGGTGAAATCATTTGTGACGCCAATGTTGATGAAATTATGGTCAAAAATGGCAGCGTTACCGGTGTGGCATTAAAGGATGGCACCGAGTATCGGGCGCCGGTGGTGGTCTCTAACTTAGACCCTAAGCGAACCTTCCTAGACATTATTAACCCCTCCGACCTGCCGAAAGATGTGCTGAAAAAAGCACGGAATTTTAAAATCAGGGGCTCGTCTGGGAAGCTCAATATCGCACTGGACGGCCTGCCCGTCTTTAATGGCCTCGATCCCAAGAATAAACTCATGGCAGGTGACCTGCACTTTAGTGACTCTCTTGAACGTCAAGAGCGTGCCTACGATGACTGGAAGGCGGGAACTTGGTCCAAAGACCCCTACCTCGACATGATGATCCCCTCGTTGACCGACCCCACCATGGCGCCCCCAGGGAAACACATGATGTCGGTATTTGTTCAATACGCCCCCCCTAAGGTCGAGGGCCGCGAATGGACGGATGAGGACAAGGATGGCTTTGAGAAATCAGTGATCGATCAGATATCGAATTACAGCCCTAATTTCAAAGATCTCATTCTCCACTGTGAAACTCGAACACCCCGCGAGATCGAAGCCGAGGTCGGGCTCACCGAGGGCAATATTTTTATGGGCGAATTGACCTTTGATCAACTCCTGTTCAATCGACCCTTCCCCGGCTATGCGCAATATCGAGGCCCCATCAAAGGCATGTATATGTGTAGCTCAGGAACACACCCCGGAGGCGGCGTGATGGCGGCACCCGGCGCCAACTCAGCGAGAGAAATTCTGTCAGACCTCAAGCGACCCAATACTGTGCCCGGAGAATATGCTGATGACTGATTATGACGCAGTGGTCATAGGTGCCGGCCACAATGGTTTGATTTGCGCCACCTATCTCGCCAAAGCTGGGCATCGCGTTTTAGTGCTGGATGGCCGGTCTGAGCCAGGCGGTTGTGCCAGTACACGTGAATTCGCGGCGGGATTTAAGGTGTCAGATTGTGCTCAGTGGTTCTCACAGTTTGATCGCAGCATCACCAAGGATCTCAATCTTCACAGTGCCGGTCTCAAGCTCAGCGACACGAAAACTACGATCTCCCTGCAGCCTGACGGAGATCATTTGACCCTCGATGGCGACCATATTACTGGCGCGGGGGTGGATCCGGTTGATCAAGCGGCCTATCGCGAGTTTCGTAAGATGATGCAGCGCTTCGCTAAGTTGATGACCCATTTGTATCGCGGTCGGCCACCCAAGTTAGTGGAGCACAATTGGCGAGACCGCTTTACCCTCATGAAACTGGGGCTTGGCCTGAAGATGATGGGGCGCGAGTACATGCGCGATATCATGCGAATCGTCATGATTAACATTTACGATGTCATGAATGAGCACTTTAAACACGATGCCCTAAAAAGCACCATAGCGCTCGATGCGGTCACCGGCACCAATATGGGCCCGCGGTCACCCAATACCGTCTATAGCTATCTTCATCGCGTCACAGGAGAATACTTGAGCCAAACGGGTATGACTCAAGTGATCGGTGGCATGGGAGCGCTCGGGGCCGTTTTAGCTGAGGTCGCGACCAAACAAGGCGCCACGCTACGACTCGATTCACCCGTGGCGAGCATCACCAAGACTGATGACTGCGTCTCCGGCGTGACACTGGTTTCTGGTGAGGCCATCTCGGCAAAACTCGTCATCTCCAGCGCCGATCCGAGAACCACCTTTCGTGATCTGCTGGGCTATCAACAAATGGAAGTGGGCATGGCTCGGCGAGTCGAGCACTATCGATCGCGCAGTGGCACTGCAAAACTCCATCTTGCACTCAGCGCACTCCCACAGTTTGTCGGTTTAACAGATCGTCAGCTGGCGGAGCGACTGGTCATCACCCCCTCTATGGATGGCATGGAACGGGCGCTGAACCCCATGAAATATAACGAGATCAGTGCCCAGCACACCTTCGATATCAGCATCCCCTCGGTCGCGGATGCGTCGCTTGCTCCGACTGATCGGCACGTTCTGACCGCGATCGTGCACTATGTGCCCTACGCGCCCGATATGGGCTGGGAGGCCGCACGACCGCTGCTTTTAACGCAGCTGCTGGCAGAACTAGAAGCCTATGCACCCGGAATAGGGTCCTTGGTCACCGCCAGTGAGCTGGTCGTTCCTTCTGATCTGGAGGCCTCACATGGTATGACAGGCGGAAATTGGAACCACGGCGAACTCTCTATTGATCAAGCCTTGATGATGCGGCCTTTCCCGGGTTCGACCCAGTATGCGACCGCGGTCGATGGCTTGTATCTCTGTGGCGCTGGCGCCCACCCGGGCGGCGGATTACAAGGCCTTCCTGGACGTAACGCGGCACAAGAAATTCTGAAGCGAGGAGCCCTATCATGAGCCTGGCAAGTCGAGACACGATGCTGCTGACCACCCCGTTCCACTCCCGGGTGGCAGCAATGTGCGACCTCAACGACTGGGGCAACTGGATGGGGTATACCACCCCAAATGCCTATTTCGATGTCGAACTAGAGTATTTTGCGCTGCGCAGCACGACCGGCGTATTTGATCTGTCACCGATGAATAAATACCGCGTGACCGGGCCCGATGCACAACGCTATTTAAACCGACTGGTAACGCGAGACATCGCAAAACTGGGTATCAATCGCGTTGGCTATGCGATCTGGTGCGACGACGATGGCCAAGTGATGGATGATGGCACCATCTTCCGGCTGGGCGAGAGCGATTATCGAATTTGTTCATACCAGAGAGCGGACGACTGGCTCGCTTGGAACACCCTAGGGTTCGATGTCACGATCGAGAATGAGTCCGATACTGTGGTCGGGTTGGCAGTTCAGGGCCCCACGTCCTGCACCATTCTCACTTTGCTCGGCTGCACCGACCTCAATCAACTGAAACCCTTTGGCATGACGCATTATACCTTTGAGGGCAAACCACTCATGGTGAGCCGCACCGGCTTCACCGGTGACCTCGGTTATGAGGTCTGGGTGCCGCCTGAATCTGCCGAGGCACTGTGGGATCAGCTGTTTGAATTAGGTCACGACTATCTCATCAAGCCCATTGGCGGCTCAGCGCTGGAACTAGCACGGATCGAGGCGGGCTTTTTACAAGCGAATACTGACTTCATGCCGTCGGAAGACGTGGTCCGCGTTGGGCGCACCCGCAGTCCATTTGAGCTGGGTTTAGCCTGGCTGGTCGATTTTTCAAAACCCCTTTTCAACGGTCGTGCGGCATTATTAAAGGAACAGGCCAACGGGTCTCGATTCCGGTTTGCACTGCTCGACGTCCACGGTAACAAACCCGCTGAACACTCTTTTATCCTAAAGGGCGATAAGCAAGTCGGTACGGTCACGTCGGCGGCTTGGTGCCCAACGGCAAAAGCCAATTTGGCCTACGCGCAAATCGAAATGCCCCATGGTGCCGTTGGCGATGAGCTGACCGCTGAAATCTATTACCAGCGGGAACTCCACTGGACTCGACTGTTAGCCCCCTGCAAAGTAATTGAAGGACCGATTTTTAAATCGGCCAAACGCTGGCAGACGCCCGCACCACCGTATTAATTGTCCAACGAACTAATCGAGAGACGCCATGCAAACCATTGCGACTTCAGTTGACGATTCCTTTGAGCGCATGCGCGCAAGGCTGCAGGCTGAGAAAGCGCGGCCGCACCATGCGATTGATCCCTATTTCTATCGTTCGCACCTAGTACACGAACAAGAACTGGAGCATCTCATCTTCAAAAGCTGGATTTATGCACTGCACGCCAGCGAGATTCCCAATGTCGGAGACTACCAGCTACTCGAGATTGGTGAGGACTCGATCATCGTTGTGCACACTGAAGACGGCACCATTCAGGCCATGCACAACGTCTGTCGACATCGCGGTGCACGCGTCTGCGAAGACCCTCAAGGGAATCGGAAAACCTACGTTTGCCCCTATCACGGCTGGGTCTATCATATCGATGGCTCCCTCAAAGTCGCCCGTGAAACTCATGTCATGCCTGACTTCGATAGTTCACAGCATGGTTTAAAGCCCGTGAACTGTGTGACCTACATGGGTCTTGTCTTTATCAACTGCGATCCGGATGCCGGTGATTTAAGGGCATCACTGGACCAAATCAAAGCGCAACTCGGCGCCTATGATCTCGATCATGCCAAAGTGGCACATCGCAAAACCTATCGCGTCGATGCCAACTGGAAGCTCGCCATCGAGAACTACTTAGAGTGTTATCACTGCGCGACTTCGCATCGGTCGTATGCGCGTGCGCACACCTTGAAAGATCTGGAAGAAAAGTCGGCGCCGGTAGTGGCAAAAATGCTCGAGCGCGCTGATGAAATGACTGGGGTACGCGGTATTTCAAATGAGCACACCACCATTTACCTCGACGCACCGAGTTTTGGCGCCTGTGCGCATGCTATGCGGTATGGACTCTTTGATGGCTATGTGACCGGCACGCAAGACGGTCGCCCTGCCGCACCACTTATGGGCGACATTCAGGATTACGATGGGGGGTTGGGGACTTTCAGCTAGGCCCCCTTAGTTTTATGCTGAATTATCCCGATCACTGCGTGCTCTATCGATTTTTGCCTCGGTCGCTCACCGAAACCGATATGGAGTTGGTCTGGCTGGTTCGTGGCGATGCAGTCGAAGGGACTGATTACGATCTTGATCGTCTCACCTGGTTATGGCATCACACCACGCTGGAAGACGAGTACATCATCACCCGAAACGCGGCCGGCGTGAACTCTCGGTTTTTTGAGCCAGGGCCTTATCATCCCGAATTCGAGTTCACATTGACGCAGTTCATTCACTGGTATTTGCACACCTTAGAAGCCAGCATCGAGTAGCTGATCTGCGCCGTCACTCAGGTCCCGATAGGCACTCAACGCTGACCTGCAATACTTTCGCTGATTGCCTGTTACTATAAATCGGTGGGAGAGTAGATTGCCCACTTGCAGGTGTTGAGCGAGCGCCAAACGCTGACAGCCACCGCCGCTCATCACGCTACTGAGGCCCACTGTTGCCACAAACGCCGGTCAATTACAGTCCCCCACCCGCCGTGAAGCGCGCACGCATCCCGCTTTTCAGCGCTTTCTTCATGATTTACATCTTTGTGTCGGGTGGCTCATTCGGTCTTGAAGCCATGGTGTCCTCATCAGGGCCCGGCCTGACCATACTCTTACTCTTAGCATTGCCTTTGGTCTGGGCACTGCCCATGGCGCTGGTGGCGAGCGAACTAGGATCCGCATTACCGGCAAGTGGCGGCTTCTATATTTGGACTCGACGCGCCTTGGGTGACTTTTGGGGATTTCAAACTGCCTGGTGGTGGTCTTTGGCGCTGTTGGTCGACACCTCAGTCTACGTGGTACTGAGCACCACCTACTTGCAGAACCAACTGGGTTTCGGCGATACCACCTACTATTTAATCTGTTGGGCAATCATTCTGCTTTTTACCCTCGTTAACATCTTGGGGGTCAAGATAGTGGCACTGAGCTCTAGCTTATTTTCTCTCTTTATCATTGCTCCCTTCATCGTACTGGGTGTGCTGGGGCTCATGAATTGGCAATTCAACCCCCTAACCCCCATCACACCGCCCAACGCTGATCTGCTGGGCAACGAGGGCGCGCTCGTTCTAGGACTCAGCATTGGGCTTTGGATGTATTCAGGTTACGAGTCGATGTCTACGCTCGCAGGAGAAATAGAGCAGCCGCAGCGCATCATTCCAAAAGCATTGATGTTGGTACTGCCCTTTGTCGCCTTTATGTACCTCCTCCCCACGGTGGCAAGCATCGCGGCATTTGGTCACTGGGAGCTGTTCAGTGTCGACAGTGGTGAAGGCAAAGTGTCTTTCGTTGATATTGGTCGCACGCTGGGCGGCACTGCACTGGGCCATGCACTGTTGGCCTCTGCGGTGCTGGGTAATCTGGCGCTTTACCTCGATTACATGGCCTCAGGCGCTCGCCCGCTCCAAGCACTTGCCGATGATGGGTTATTTCCACCGATCATATCGCGCGTCAGCAAACGCTTTGGCACCCCAATCGCGGCCATCGCGCTAGTAGCGAGTGTTAATGCAGTGCTGATCGCGGGACCTTTCCAAAGTCTCGTGATCATCGATGTCATGCTGATGGTGTGTTCTTACGCAGTGATTTTTATCGCGGCAGTTCACCTGCGGAGATCCGATCCCGATCTGCACCGTCCGTTCAAAATTCCCTTGGGAACGCGAGGCCTGGCCGCACTGATAATCCCGCCACTGTGTCTCGTCGTCTTCATGTTATACATAACCTTATTCGACCGGAGTGTGTCCTTATTTGGCTCACAGGGGATCACCCTATTCGGTCAAGACATTGGCTGGTATGGGCTTGCTGGGCTACTGGCGCTCTTGTCGGGCCCCTTGCTGTACCCATTACTGCGACATCGATACGGCGGGCCTCCTACCCCCAGCCACGAAGCCGGTAATCACTAGGCGGCAACGAACCAGTCCCTCAGCTCTCGAACCACAACCCATCTGGGTCTTCCGGCCACACACCCAAATAAGGACCATGAGCTTGAAAGCCCAGCATGCGGCGAACCGCCTCGGGTTGCGCTGCTACTTCCTCTCGGGTCAGGGTCAGGTATTGATTTTCTTCTTGCCGAAGCCAGCCAAGACAATAGGTATTCACCACCGCCTTCCTGGCACCATCGCTGAGATTCTCCCCTCCCCCATGCAAGGTTGAGCCAAGGTACAAGACGACTGACCCCTTGGGCATCACGGCTTGAACAATGTGCTGGTCACCGACTTGCTCAGGGTCAGTAATATCACACTGCTTCGGTACGACCCGTGTCGCCCCATTTTGCTCGGTAAAATCATCTAACGCCCAGAGCGCTGAGATCTGCGCCTCAAAGGGCAATAAATGACTGGGATAACAAGTGTCGTCGGCGTGCAGTACTTGCGCCGCCTCCCCGGGAAGAATCTCAATCGCGGTGGTGCTGCCCACCTGATAGACCTCGCAGTGCGGCTTTAGCACGGCATCGGCCACCGCCAACACGATGGGGTGCATCAGTAATGTCGCAAAATGATCTGAATATTTGGCGAGCCCGCCTACACGGAGCGTCTTATGACCATTAAAACTGTTTTGGTAAAGGTGCCCCTCCCGGTCAAATTCAACACGTAAATCGACATTCAAACCGGCTAAGGCCGCCGCCTCTAGCAGATTTTCAACGACGACAACGCCATCTTTGACCAACGCGTCGACAATGTTGTCCACGTGATCATGGGGCTGATATCGGTCGATTTTCATCCTCGCGCTCCGTCTAGTCGTTTGCTCAAATAGTATTGTACCCTGTCCAAAGCACAACAAAGATGCCAAAAGAAGCGCTACATCGTTAGCCCTCTTAGGCTCCCCACTCACTCTGCACCACTGCTCCATGTACACCTATCAGGACATGAACTTATGGCCAACCGCGACCAACCTATCGGCACTCACAAAGGATGACAGCACTCCAATCGGACCGTCCTCCCGAGCAAGCGGACCACTGGCAGCAACGCGTCGATCTGGCTTTGGCGTTTCGCTGGGCAGCTCGACTCAATCTACATGAGGCGGTTGCCAACCACTTTTCCGTCGCCGTGGGCGACAGCAAGACGGAGTTCTTGATCAACCCAAATCAGGCACATTTTTCACGCATCAAGGCATCGGATCTGTTATTGCTAGACGCCACTGACCCCGACACCCTAGACAGAGCGAGCGCGCCCGATCCTACCGCTTGGGGTTTACACAGCGCCATTCATCGTCACTGTCCGCAGGCCCGCGTCGCGTTGCACGTGCACCCCATCTATTCCACCGTGTTGTCGACGCTGGAAGATCCTCGCTTGCTACCGATAGATCAAAATTGCGCGATGTTTTTTAATCGCTATGCGATCGACCCTGAATATGGCGGGCTCGCGCTTGATCGTGAGGCTGAGCGCTGCTGCCAACACTTGGCAGACCCCTCCAAATGGGTGCTCATCATGTCACAACACGGTATTTTAGTGATCGGACAGACCGTTGCAGAGGCCTTTAATAGGCTCTTTTATTTTGAACGGGCAGCTGAGACCTACATCAAAGCGCTGTGGACGGGGCAACAGTTGCGCGTCATGAGTGACGACGTCGCAACTGTAACGGCCCAAGCGATAGAGGATTACCCGGAACAGGCAGAACGGCACTTTGCCGAGCTCA
>ERZ1039804.737-NODE-737-length-20213-cov-58.296458_pt1 | contig 20213 bp, 18 predicted proteins | sample MGYA00383089_ERZ1039804 | MGnify/ENA primary metagenome ERZ1039804 (study PRJEB29581, sample SAMEA5548359) | metagenome | biome: marine; feature: coastal; material: water | depth 1 m | study: Short-term variability in the microbial, nano- and picoplankton...
CAAAAAGAAGTCGATCAGTTTGCGCTAGGTGTTCGCTAGGCTGACTGCGCGGACTACCCTGGGGTAATGCGGCGAACTGTTGCGTTATATATAGGGTGTCAGATATTTTTACCAAAAATAGAACAGGGCCCCTAGCGTTAACTAAGAGCCCTGCCTAATGGAACAACGAATGCAAAAGAAGCATTAAGAGACCAACCGTCAGTCATCTGAAAGTGGACCGAAGTCGATCTCGAAGCAGTTCATATCAGAACCAAGGCTCTCGTCAATAGTATTCTTTGCGACACTAACGAGTCCTTTAGCGGCAAAGTGATTATCAAAGATGATCTTGCAGCTGTGTTTAGAGTCAGCCACTAGGATCACATAGTTTTCAAAATGTTCTCCTAGGATAGCGGTGACGCTTTGTAAATCTTTGGCCATGGTTACTTAGAGTTAACTTAGAGTCTAACTATAGACTAACTTTAGTGTAATATTCAATATTATTATTATTACTAATCACTGACTTTAGTTAACCTATAGTTACTATAGGGGGACATTTCTACCCTTGTCAATACTGTATTTCCCCCATCCATATAAAATCATTGGTTTTTTGTTCTTACATTAGTTAATATCGCTTATTGTTTTACCTATAGCCCTACATATAGGCGGTATGAATTACCAAGTGAGAATATTGGCGCCCCCTCGCCGGACCTTAAAGTAAGCCTCAGCGTGTTTCTGTAGCTCTTTCTTTATATCCTCCTCCTTTCGCTCTAGGATGCGTTCTGACGCGTCTTGTGCCATTTGCTGACTCCAGTAACCAACAGCCATCGAAAGCGCGTCTAAGCGGTCGTCATGGGTCACAGCGCCCCTATCTCGTGTTATACGTGTTAGCTGGTAGATCAACTGGTATTTCAGAGCGTGGTCTTTAGGATACACCTGGCTAGTCTCGTAGTCGTTCTGGATGACCTTAGGATCGACCACCAGCTTATGCCCGGTCATCACTGGCTCTAGTGTATCGATTATACGTTTTTCTTTCTGTGTGCTGTGTCTCACCTCTTCGATTGTGCAAGCGTGGACTTTGCGCAACACAGGCTTAAGCAGTTCGACAAACATACCGTCACCGAAGTTAGACTCAACGACGATCTCGTTGACCTTGTGTTCTTTGGCGGTCATAGAGAGAAACTTAAGGGTTTCCTCTGAGTATCCTCCCTGGACTCCGCCTGCCGCAGTAACATAAAGATAACCGTTGAGCATCTTGACTACCGCGTATCCTGTCTCGTCTTTACCGCGTCCTGACGGGTCGATAGACATAACGGTCCCTGTGTATTCTATGTGTTTACCCAGGGTCTTCATAGGCCTGTAGAACCTATCGCCAGTCATGCCGACATTAGGTATCGATCCGTCCCACTCTAGGTCCGGGTCTTTGGCCCACACGAGTCGTTCTGGGGCAAGCTCAGTGTCCAACGACATCACAATCAGATCTGAGATCTTGAGTGGATACTTTTCGACGTCACTGAGGTTAGAATCGAGCATAAACTGTAGGGCGTAGCCTGCAGAACCATAGGATACTTTACGTTCTGCAAGATCAACGTCAGAGAACCGGAGTGGCTCTGTTGACTTTCCTTTATTATCAATATTAATACAACACCCAGCGATGTGCCCATCGTATCGCTTCATGTTCTGGTCTGGGGTGACATACTGTGCAGGCCAAATGCGGGTCTGGTAGCCACGCTCAGTTAGCTGTCGGTATATTGTGTCTTCGCACTGTGGTGTCCCCAGGAAGATTACCTTGGAGTCATCGAGGGGCTTAATGATCGCATCGAACTCTTTGACTTGTTCTCCGAGCTTGTCTCGCATCATTTGGGTCGCCGAGTTGTTCGGGACCTCAACGTCATCGGCTACGATAATGTCAGCACGAGACCCAGTTAGTTGAGATGTGATACCCAGCGACTTAACCGAGGGCGCGTGTGACGCTGGGGCTGGTCCGACGTCAAACGAGATCTTGGAGAATCGTTGTTTGTCTTGGGGTATAAGATGCTTAAGGAGTGGCATCTCATGGATAAGCCTAAGAGTAAAAGTTGAGAAGTCATCTGCTCTAGTCTTTGAAGCAGAGACAACAAGTATGTTCTTTGAGGGATCGAGGAGCAACTGGTGGACAACATAAGCAGAGCAAATCCAGCTCTTACCGACGCCGCGAAAGCCTTGGATAACTGCTCGTTTATCTCCGTGCTGCATGTAATCCGCGATTTCATATTGTATTCTAGTTGGTTCAGGTAGGTTAAGTTGTTTCCACACTAGGTAGAGGAAGTTCCTGAAGTCTTTGAGTTGCCTTAGGTCAGCCATTTCGTGATCTGTTTTGGCTTTTCTTTTGAAGCCTTAGGTTAGACGCAGAGTTGTTCAGCGGGTTGCGGTCTTTGTGATCGACGTCGCGCCCTTTGATTTTCTTAAGGCCTAGCTTGCGCGCCATGAGTTTACGTGCGTTATTACGTGCGGCTCTGCGTTTCTTTTGGTCCGGCTTAGCGTGGTAGTTAGCGTATTCGCTCTTGTAGTTTCTACTCATTGGACGCCATGTCTACAATTCGGTCTACGTTATCGTCGTGGAACGGTAAGGCGTTGACTAGTTCGTGGAGTGGTGAGCTTTCGGTGACCACGGCGGACACGTTGTTGTCCTTGAGGAACTGCCTGACCGTCGATAGGTCAGCCGTGGATGCCTCTCCTGATTTGACCCTGAGTAAAAACTCTTCGATCAGTAGGTCCTGGAGTTCATATAGTTTATCTGAGCGGTCCATGTTACTTTAGTTCCTTTCTTATTTTTATTATTAAATATGTAAGCGTGGTGACCCCGACGCAAATAGCGATCGAGGTGTTAACACTTTCAAGGGTGATGGCCCCGAGGAGCCCTGTTACGCCAACTAGTGACGGTGCATACGTTGAGTTCATTATTGTCTGGCTGCTCGTGCTTTCTGTATCGCTTCGATCTCGCGCATGCGAAGCTCTGGGTTTTCTTGGAGCATCTTTGATTTCGCTACGCCCCTGTAGGCCCTGATCATGCGACGCAGCGCAACAACTTTAGGGCTGTCGCTTCCTGTTTCGTCTTTGAGATCTTCGCCGGACAATGCTGCATACTCTTTGCTTTTAAACATGCGCTCTAAGCTTTGACGCAGTGTCCGCCCTCGTATCGTGGATGTCCCGACGAGCTCTAAGAACCTATCGTAAGCCTGTTGGCCTGTCTCTGGGTTATAATATTCTTTCATATCTAACTCTTCAACACCGGGCCTCAAGAACCGCGATGGTTGTCTGAAGCCAGACCTAAGGTTAGAAATCTCGTATTCAACTGCGTTCTTAGGGTCTTCTTTAATATATAATGGATTAAATACACCAGCGAAACCCCCGCTACTAGGGACCGTCATAACTTCACCGAGAACATTACGCCTCGGAGGTAAGTTACCCCCAGCAGGTGTTCTTTTGATCATACGGTCAATGATACCACGGGCTTCACGCAGTGGCCTGTCTTCTTCGTAATTAAGTGACTGGTTGATCACGTTAGGCACAAAGCCTCCGGCGATACTACCGAGAAACTTATCTGCGTCGCGCACTGGGTCTTTGAACTTCAAGAAATCAAAGAGGTTATCAAGTCCCTGGACATAAGACTTAGACGTGATGTTGTTTGAGAACGCAAGCGCTGCAACACTGAACACTTTCTCAAGGTCCCCTCCGTCGAGCTCATTGTATGTCTGTGCTTCGTTGATGTCAGCGACAATACCAAGCATCGTAGCGATCGGATCGAGCCTGTTGTAGCTTACCCACTTGTCCCCGACTTTAATCGAATACTGTTGGTTGTTCATCTCCCAGGACTCTCGTTGCTCTTTGTTCTTAGGGCCATAGCCTGTGATGAGCCCTTGGCCTTTACCGCTCTGTAAGAAATACAGCAAGGCAGCTGTGGTGGTCACTGAGGTAGCAAGGCGTCCTCGTGTCTCGGCACGCACTGTAGCGTCAGGGCTCCTAAGCTTGGCCCTAAAGTCTTTACTGAGGACCTGTAGTGAACCAAAGGGAGACCGTGAGATACCGTAGGTCAACAGGTTCGTCGGTGTGCGCACAAACGGAATCACAAACTTAAGCGTTGGGTGTTTCTGCGTTAACATAGACAACATGTTTGACACGCTGTTCTGTGAGTCCTGTGTGTGCGTGTTGATTTTCGCCATTTGCTCAGCCTTAGCAGTTAGTGCTCCACGGTCTTTGAAGCTGAGCTCTGTGCCATCAGGTAAAACAAAGGGCTGTTGGGTAGACTTAGCGATCTCCTTTTCGATAAAGTTCTGGCGTTCTTCAAACTTTAGCTCCATCTCGTCAGCTTTGGCCTCCGCGTCGCGCCTAATGCCCGCCTCGTTAAAGATCCTTCCGGTCTCAGTGGTGTAACCTTGGACTCTATCTGCAACATACTTAGATAGGTTTTTGCCCCTGAGTCCTTTTTGGATTGCTTCGGCTGCAAGTTCTTGCTGGACATAAGCCCGGTAGTTGAACGCCTTGAAAAACTCATCGCCAGCCACGAGTCCCCTCGATGGTAGTCGCACTACTTCACCTAAGAAATTAAACGTGCTTGATATAGCATTATCACCCCCTGGAGGAGAATAACTAATAGCTTTACGAGCGCTCGCTCTGTCGTCGAAGAGCCTTGCCTCGGGGATCGAGATGGCCTCTCCGTTCTTCAGGGCCCGAGCTGACAACTTGAAAGCATCGGCGACGGCTTGCATACTAAACGAATACTGTAAGGTAGCGCGGGTGAGCGCAAAGTTACCTGACAACGCGCTTCCTAGGGTTCTCTCGACGGTCCCTACGGCATAAGTTACCGCAGAGCCAATCAAGTTAACTAGTTGTGTAGTAGGGCCTGAGAGCAGTGAGTTCATCCAGTATTCTTGCACCATGTTCATCATGTTGCTGCCTAGTCCGCCCTTAGCGATCTTATTGAGTCCGTGTTCAATGTCGTCTCCGGTCTTAGCGTTGGCCACGAGGTCCAAGAGTTTCTCGTCGCTCATGCTACCCAGGCGATGATCGCGGAACTTAGCGATGTCCTGTGGGGTCAGCTTGTCAGGCAGTGGGTCGATCTTCTTGCCTTTAATCTGTTTATACATGTATTTACGCTGGAGCATTCCTAACGAAGCAGTGCGTCCAAACTGTGCAAACAGGTTCTGTGAGGCATTAGTAAGATTAAGGTGGAAGAGCATCTCAGTGAACTTCTCATCGTAGGCGTCGGTTCCTTTGGTTAACCCTCGTGTCTCAATAGCAAGGTCATGAGCTTTGCGTGCTAATGTATTATTTAAATATTTAATAGCCATCTGGTCCTTGTTGAACTGATCGGCGTATTGATCTCCGCGTGACTTTAGTTTTTTATACTCAGCCTCAATAGAGTTCTTGTTACCGCCCAGTGCATCTGACAGATCCATTGACTCTTGGAGAATATCTTTCTCAGTTGTCTTTTTGAGCGTTCCCTTTTCGATAGCCTCAAGCGTCTGGTTGGTAGACAAGGCACGAACAAGGGGCAATAAGTCACTTTCAGACGATACGAGCCTTATGTTACTCATCAGCGCTTGCTTACCGCCTACGCTTATGTCTTGGGCTAGTGCTCTGTTAAGCTTTGTTGCTTTGGCTTCAGCCTCTGGGTTTAATTTCTGTCCGTCTCTGAGTGGCGTGTTGGCAAAGCCAAGTGATTTCTCTGAGTCAGCGTCGAGCCTAAATTGGAACTCTTGTTGCTCTAAGCCTTCAAAGCCACTAGGTTCGTCAGGCTCGTCTTTGATTTTCTCTGCTTCAATATCAGGCTCTTCTCCTGTGGCTTTACCTTCTGGACGTGGGGCCTTAGGGGCTTCTATTTCGTTTGCACCGAACAGCTCGTCTTGTGTAAGGTCAGTCTTTGACATCGCTTCTGCGGTGGCTTCCTCAGGGTCCATCCCCGCGGCCACTAGCTTCCCTCTATTTTTTATTAATTTAATACTCTTAAAGAACGGGATTAACAGAGGCGTAGCAGCAATCTCAATAAACATACCCTCCAAAACGTTCTTGAAGCGACCTTCAATTTCCGTCTCGTCTCCGGTAGCCTTAAGATACTCGGTGACCGGATTCTGGAACATTTCATACTGATACAGGAAGTTACTCAATCGTTCTTCTTGTCCGTTGAACGCCAGGAAGTCAGCGCCTGCACCAGCCGCGTAGTTCTTAACGAACGTGGCTTTCTTGGATGTCTTATTGATCGCTGCCATTTGTTTCGCAGGGATCTGGTTGCCGCGTTTCAGTAGTTGTTTCGCTACGTCACCGCCAAACATCTTTCTAGCTTTAACCACCTGACCTGCTTTACCTAGCGCACCTGCAACAGGCACAAACCCAGTGATAAACTGAGTGATACCTTCTACAATTCCCCCGGCCATCGTTGAGGAACGCCCAAGCGCTCGCTGGTCGTAGTCTGGGAGAATATCTCCGGTAGCAAAGTCTACGAAATTGTAGACCCCTTGCACTGCGCCCTCGGCCCCTCTGAACGGGGCAGCGAGGACATCGAGAAATACGTTGTCATCCTCTTCTTCGTTTGGGGGCATTAAGCTGTCTTCTATGGCCATAAGTGTGTTACGTTGTGTTTAATATTATTTAATTTATTCGAGGTAGAAACCCTGTGCCTTCAAACGCTCCGTCATCTAACAGGGGGTCGTCTGCGTCTACAGGTTCTGAATCTCTAGGCTCAACAGCTTCAACAAACTCTACGCCTTTCTCCTTAAGGATACCGTTATAGCGTGTCATTTGTTTATTCGTTAAGTCTCTACCGTAAGGTATATCATAGCGGAATTCTGGCTTTGTCTTGAAGGCGCCGCCAGTGTCGTGAACAACAGCCCTTACGTTACGTAGGGTCTTTGTGGCTCCGGTCTTCGGGTCTTCATAAGGAAGCTCAGGTATAATATACGATTTATTATAAAAAGAAGGATTCCCTGCTAATGTTATGTATTCAGCAGTTCCGTTAGCGTAGTCTTGGACAGTGCGAACTAACGACTTACCATCAGGTCCTGGGCGTGACGACGGATAACCGCCTTCCATCTTATCGCCTCCTCTTTGTGGAGAGTAGATCGTAATGTTACCTTTAGTTCCTGTTATCTTAGTTTCTACTCCAGGATCAGTCTTGATAGGTTCATCGAGATTCAACTCTAGTTGTTCTTGTCTAAACTTAGGTCCTTTAGGAATCGGAGGTAGCTCACGTTTAGGTTTAGCTTCCTGTTTAATTTCAGGCTGTTTAGGTTCTTCAGCTTTCTCAGCTTTTCTGTTTAGGATGTAGTCGCTGAGCCTCTTCTGGGACCCTTTAATTCTCTCAGGTTCTAACCCAAGCATTCCCGCTAGTTCAGTGACCTGTTCATCAGTGGCACCCTTGAGCATCGCTTTTGCTTTGTATTCTAATGCGCCAGTTTGATACTGCCCTGGCGCTCCTAGCCCTGAAAACTCAAACCTGAAAAATTCTTTAGGATCACGTAAAGCGACACCTTCTAAGAGATACCCTGGTTCTCCTTCTCTGACACTCATCGCTTTCTTTACGTCATCAAAAGTGTAACCCTGGAACATACGTCTTGCTCTAAGAATGTCGTTACGTTTATTCTGGTGTTCCTGTGCGGCTTTTTCCCCGAGCTCTGGGTTAGGTGAGTTCTTAAATACATGATAACGCTCTCTAGCTGAGGTGAGTTCGCGGCGTAGTATAGGAACTGCAGTATCGTATACAGCACCAACTTCCCCGAGAATTTCTTGCATTTGCTCAGGTGAATTAGGGTTGTATCTAATAGTATGCTCCAAGCTATCAAAGAGCTTCGGCATGTTATAGTCTGTTCGCTCTTGGTCCCCAACATCAACCTGCCGTTTCACTTCTGTTCCCGTAAGCATCCTAGCGGACGATGCTCCAAACTTGACGTTACCGACCCTAAGCATTTCTTTTGATTTGGCTTTCTGGTCGGTGATTCTATCAAGCGCTTCTTTTTTTTGGCCCTCTGTTATGTCTATTTGTTTCTTTTCTTCAGCGAAACTGTCAAGAATCTCGTCTACGGCTTCCTTAGATGACGCCATGATAACCCCCATTCGCTTCGTCATGTGTTCGGAGATAATAGTATTACGCTTTCTTTCAATATTTTCACCATCCTTAATCGTGTAGACCTTATCACCTAGAGTTATTTCTTCTCCAGGATCTAAGCGCGCCACTAGTTCCATTGCTTCAGCACGATCGTTAAGAAATTGTTGGTTCTTTTCACTTAGGATTTTCTGCAACTCGGGCCCTAGCGCAAAAGTCTCAAAGTCATCACCGATCCGCGGATCGTCGGTTTCACCTGCCTGCATCCTCTTTCCAATAAGAGCTTCACTTACATCCACCCCTTTATATGTCTCCCCTTCTAAATCAAATTGAACATAACCAACAAGTAGACTTCTTGTTTGACTGAGCATAGCCTGTGGAGACGCGTTGCTTCTTCCAGACTCTGCTTCTAAGTTATCGATGATGTCACTTTCTTCTCTGAACCCATCGTTAACGCCTTGGTCAAGTGCCTTGAGGTATCCTTTTCTCTCGTAATTACTTACGTCTAGGTTTTCAATCCGCTGTTCCTCTTCCTTTATGTCTTCAAACACTTTCGTAGAGTTCTCTGTATGTCCGCCCTTAGACGCCGCTTTGTATTTATCTTCGTATTCTATCGTTTTTTCCCTTATCCTTACATTTGCGTCTTTACGCTCTTTCTCAACAACAGTGCCCCTCATCTCTTCAAGATCATCAAGACGCATTTCGTAGAAGCTTTCACCTAAGGGTGTCCCTGATGAATCGAGGCGTGTGGTTCCGATCGTTACCCCTGCGTCTCTCATGTTCTCTAGGAACGCAATGCCGTCGTCGAGCTCGTCCTCACTACTGTCAAAGTTAAGGATACCGAGGGTAGCATCGATGACCTTTATCTGTTCTGAGCGGGACAAACTGCTACTAGAAGCTTCCCAGTGACTCTTAAGTCTCTCTAGGTCTCTGTCCTCTGCGTCGTGCATACGGGCCAGGGAGCTCGCTAAGTTCGGCATGAGCACTTCTTGTTTATGCTCTTCGGCCATAGCTGAAGGTAACGTCTGTTTTAATTTATTAATATTAACAGAGGCTTCCTGTAAGAACCCAGTGCGCATAATAGCGTTTGCACTGAGAGTCGGGTCGTTCGTTAGGTAGTCGTCGGTGATCTCGTTGATCGCGTTACTGATCTGACTGTAACTCGGCTTGTCTCCGTTTTCTCTGAGAAACTTAGTCTTAAACGATTCAATCCCCTCTTCTAGCACAGAGTTAAACTCTACGTTCTTCTCTGCGCCCAACAACATCTTGGCGCGGTAGGTTGCCACAGGGTTAAGCTCGTAGTCGGCCCTGAAGGACTTAGAGAGGTTCACTTCGGCTTCTGGGCGTGCCAACAGTCTCTCTTTTTCGGCAGGGTCCATGCTCGCGATTTGCTGCTGGACATCTAAGATCTGCCTTTCGTTCTCTGCGATCTGGGCGTCACCGTATTTTGCAATGATCGGGTTGACTTTACCTAAGGCATCTGCGAGGCGTCCTAGCGTCGTCTGTTCGGCCTTGGGTGTCCGTTGGACCGCCACAGAATACTGTCCTGCCTGTATTTCACGCGAGGTGACACTAGGCAACGATAAGTTAAAATCGACCTGCTGACGGCGTTGTTGTTGGAGAAGTTCTTGTGGTGTCATCTATTGTGTTCCAGTTTTCTGTTTTCCGATTGTAAGCTGTCTGCCTTTTGCCGTTGAGTAAGCGTCGAGGCTTCCAAGTGCCGACGTCAAGGCTGTCCCTAAGAAGTCTGGTTGGTCAATCGGTCTATTAATATTAATATAATTCTGTTGAGTCTGGAGCCCCAGGTCGCGAGCTTTAAGTTCATACGACTGGTCAGCTAGGGCTTGGCGTTGTTCAAAGGCAAAACTGTGTTCGGCTACTTGTCTCTCTAGGTCTCTCATTTCAGCCATGTAGCTCGCAGACTCAGTGCTGATACCTGCGGCCCCTGCGGCCACTTGTTTCCTAGCCATAGCCTCCATGCTCGCTCTGTTTGCTTGTTGGACCTCTTGGGATACCCTGAGTGCATCAGCGGCTTGCTGTTGTCGTGTCGCCGAGATCTGAGCCATGTATCGTGCGTTCTCAGCGATCGACGCCCGTTTCTGCGCTTCGGCCTGTGCGCGTGCTTGTTGGGCCTGAGCGCCGAAACTCAGCATACCCTGGGCAACAGGTCCGAGAACAGAAGCTGTCCCTACGGCCTTCGCTAATAGCGACGTAGCGGCCACGTTTCCGCCGAGTAGCGCAGAACCTGCTGCACCGAATGCTAATGGTAAACACATAGTAGTTTATTTAGTTGTAATAATAAATTCGTAAAAAGCCTGAGACGAGATCTCTACTTCACGTAGAAACTTAGCGCCACAGAACTTGAGCCAACGTATGGCCATCTTGTTATCTTTGAGCACCACGTTAGCGGTGACCCCAAAGGGCTTAGAGATATAGTGCACCCAGTCACGCGATGCCTTTATGAAGTGCCTACGGTGCTTAGTGACATCCGGGGTGCCGAGCATCCAGATATACCCACCGTTCTCAGTAGGCCCTGAGCCGAACATAGCGAACGGCTTCTTGTCTCCATCGAGCGCTGTGTAAGTTGACCTGTCAGTCGTCAAGGCTAACATTAAGGCCTTCTTTGGTGTGCTGCCTAACAGCGTGCACTCTAGGACATCGTGGGGCCTCAGGTTATCTTTGAGCTCATGGACGTGGTGTGTCGTCGCCTGGACGATCGAACAGTCTCCGTAAGTCCTACTAGGCTCCATATCGACTTGACCGTGTGTGAACAAAGGTTTCAAACTCAGCAGACTGGAGGTTACTAGGCTTAGCACCATCGTTTTCTACTTTGATCTCTACGTTTTCACTAGAGGTAAACACAGGGGCCCTAAAGAACCCGTCTTTGAGCTCAGTGCGTAGTGAGCTTCCTGCACCTGTGAACGACTCAGGGAACTCGTTGGTATACTGTGCTCGTTTATATGGCGTCACCTTGATCTTATAGTCTGAGGTTTTCGTGTGGTAAAGCGATAGGTTCTTAATGAACTGTGTGGCTGCTGCGTTAGGTGTGCGTGCTTGGCCTGCTTGTCCTTTAAAGACTTGCTCAGAGAACGTGTAGCTGCTGTTAAACTTAAAGCCTACCCACACTGATGTCTCATTAGGAAAAGAACCAGGCGACGATAGGCTTATGATACCTGTTGAGTCTGTGCTTGTAGGAACAAAGACCCCTTGGTCCGTATAAACAGAGAAGGCGGTAGGAACCGTGAAAGGGGCAGGCTGTGAGACAGATCCAATACCAAACGCGGCAATAGACTCGCGAAGGGGCTGTGTGGCACCTGTAGTAAACGATGGGAATTTAATTTTATCATTATAAACCATACCAGGGATTCGCATGTCTAAGTGAGTGACATTGTCATCTGGAGATGTGGTGAACGATTTGGTGACTGTGCCTGCGCTATCTGTGACTGTGTAATCAACAAGCCCTTCGTCTTCCCCATCAAAGTTAAGAGGCATGTTAAGAATGTAAGTCTCTCCAGCAGTGTCATTGGTAGCAACAATATACAGAGTCGAGTCGATGAACTCAAAGCCCTTAATGTTTACTCCAAAGTCCCACTTGAACCAAGAGCTCAACACCTTCTTGTTCTCGCTGAAGAAGTAACGATACATGTAAAGAGACTGGTCTTCGTCTTTGGACAAGATCCCTAGTAGGTTCTGTGAGAGCGACCCAGAGAAATACGTGATGTCCTTAGGGATATACCGAGGTATCTGCTCAGTGATCTCGTTGGACTCATAGACGTCTGTGGTCTTGTTGAGTGAAAACTCTCGGATACCTGTGTGGTTTCCTAAGTCAAATGGATAATAAATATATGAACCGACAGACACAGGGTCGGTCTCATCGTTGTATTCAAAGTTAGTAATGGGCTTCACTGAGACCGTGCGGGGTGTCAGTAGGTCTTCGCCTTTGAGAACAAACTGTCCGTTATTTGAGAACAGTATGAGGTTCTCTTGGGACGTAGCGGCTGCCGTAAGACTAACGACACGTTGCGCCTCAACAATCACGTCAATCGGGTCTGAGTCGAGAAGGGTTGTGACTGTTGTTCTGCCAAAGTTATACTCAAAGTCCCCTGAGGTATTACGTGCGCCTAGGCCAGCCTCCGAGAGTATCACGTTTCCTTCGCAGATAAACCCTAAGCGGTTCTTGAAGAACACACTGTTCTGTATGTTCTTACCGACAAACGAAGCGAACGGATTAGAGATATTATCTCCGACAAACCTAGGGGCTGTCTTGATCTCATTGATCTCAAACTTGTTTAATGATGTATTAGTAATTAATTGAGGAAGCGTAGAATTATCGTAGTTGGTCAGTTGTCCAGGGGCAAACGTCTCGACCCACGCACCGTTCCCTATGTCTTGTCCGTCGGTTGTCTCAAACTTAACGTAGTAGTCGTCGGCGGATAAATCTTGGTCTCCTCGGACTTTAACGCTAAAGCCATTTTTAGCGTAAAGTGGTAAATCAGTAATCGAACCGACTTCCTTATAGACAACGCCGAGTGCACCGTCGCCAAGACCATCGTGGCCTCGGATCTCAAAGTCTCCTTTGCCGGAGCGTCGTGTTAAAACGATAAGGTTACCAGAGCTCTCAATGTTAAAATCTACATTACCGTTGCTGTTATTGATACCAGCGAACTCATCAACAAAAGCGTTACTGTTGTGTGAATCACTATTAACAAGGATTCCAGCAATAACTGAAGTATCTGCGTTATGCGCATGAGCAGAGTCATCTGACGTTATAAACACATTAGTAGTAACTGTCCCCGCTGTAGCCACAGCTTCCCCAAGTTCCAGTGTGGCTAGTATGGAAATAGTATCCCCTACGTTTTCATTGTTTCCGATAGATAACGCAGTCCCTACGTTTCCTCTTGAAGCTGAGGTAACTACTCCTGTTGCTGAGTTTGTAACACCTACAATTAGCGTGGAATCGATGCCCCCTGTAGTCCTAACAACTTTTGAACTATAAGTGCTAGGGAGACCAACAACAGTATAAGTTTGGCCATTAGTATACCCTTGTCCACCGTTAGCAATAGAGCCTACTGATGTTAACACGTAATATGAGTTTCCCCTGTTGCTCGTCCTGCTATATGTGAGGTTTACCTGTGCAGCGGCTGGCGCCGTCGTAGAATAAGTAAGGTCTACTGCGTATTTCTTTTCGTAGTCGCCTTGCTTAACAAAGATCAACGCTTCTTTTTCAAATTCAGGGGAACGAGACGATTGGTCTGTCGCAACTGTCTTTGCTCGGTTAACAAGAAAGGTGCCATCAGAAACAGTAGAAGCCCTAAGAAGACCACGGGGTGTTCCTACTGACGATGGGATGTGGAGGTAAGAGAACGCTGTTGATAGTCCCCCTGAGACTCCGTTGATAGTCGCCTCGTCCCCACTGAGCACATTGTATGCGTGGATCTTAGTGCCATCGTGGATGAGAACATAGCGCTCTTCTTCACTCCTATTAATAAAATGAATAAAGCTGTCCGATGAGATCGCAGCGTCAGTCCCAAAGAGTTTCTTAACAAACCTAGTGCCGTTGCGTTTTGTTAATCCATCAACAACACTACTCATGAAGTTAACCTGTTCGTCGCATTGCCCCGAGAACCGTGTGGCATCGGGCTGCTGGCTAACCCCCTGAATGAGGTTTGGTAGTGATGTATTAATTAAAGGCATTATTAGAGTAGATCGTAGTTGCGGTTAATACCAAGGCACGAGGCAACATCGTAGTTATCAAAGATAGTCCTGTCGGCTCCTTGGCCGTCGGCTTCTTCGAGGTTATAGCGTGCTTTAAGTTCATCCCGTAGGATCTGTTGCTCAAGCTCCTGAGACCCGACAGTGCGTGCCTGGAAGACCCTTGAGGCTTTGAGTGTAATGTATCTCCGTGCTTGTTCGTGGAGATCAGTGAAATCTAAAAGGAACATCAACCGAACGTCAATGTCTCCTGTGAAAGTGAATGTGTTGTCTTCCCGGTTAAACAGTTTGCCTCCGCGTTGCACAATGTCCTTAGAGTTATCCAGGGTATCTACGTGCATAATGTCGTCAGCAAGAACGATCTCATTGCTAACATTAGGGCTAAGCGTCTGCTTATTGACCGTATTGAAGTGCCATCCCTCTGACTGAACCTCGCGACTAACTTCGTCTAACACGGTGATCGCGGTGACCGCAGAGATAGGCAGAGTGGAAGTAACAGTGATTTGAGTCACCGGGCTTTCCCCAATGTTACCCAGCATCGTATTGACGGCTTCGAGTTTTGTAGTGAGTGGCATAATTGTAAAAATGAAAAAATACCCCGTCCCCAACTTAATGAGGACGAGGCATGAATTTAGTGAGTGCTATTAGCTAGCAGCAGATGAAGTGGTGTTAACCACAACAGCAGACTCAGGGCGAAGAACGCCGAGGCCCATTGCATACTTAGCAACAAAGAGAGTAGACTGACGTTCAATCAGATACTCAGACTCAGTCGCAAGGTCGAGGAGCTTAACGCAACCAACAGCAGACGAGTGTCCAGCAACGAATCCACGGTCGTTAACGGAGCTTCCGCCGGTAGCAATACCAGAGAGGTCACCGTTGTAACCAGCGTCGTCGTTGTTAACAGCAGTGTCTGCAAATGGAGAGTTCGCTACGTTTGCGTCGTCAGCATTTTGTCCACTAACAGCAGCCTGAACACCAGCAATGTGTGGACTCTTGAAGAGCTTGATACCAGCAACTTCCACAATGCTACCTTTAGCAGCGTCAGCAGAACCACTTGAAGTGTCCTTGTTGATCGCTGTGCTATCAGCAGTAAGAAGCTTGTAATACTGGAACGGCGTCAAGATAGCAAAGCGGTCCTCTGAGGGGACTTCGTTTTCATCAAGGGCCTTCGCGCAGTCAAAGAGTGCAGCAACAAGTCCAGCAGCAGTCTGAGTGTCTGCGCCAGTGAGCTCGGTTCCTGTAGGTCCGCCAGAGTAGTTAGCAGTGCTAGTGAGACCAGCAGCGAACAATGTCTTAAGGATCTGAATGTCCATGCGCTTAGCCAGTGCTTTACCAAGCTCAGCAGAGTAGATAGAACGAAGGTCATAGTGATTCTTCAGTTCATCAATGCGTGGAATCAGAGACGAAGCGACAAGCATGTCGTCGATGTTGATTACTTTCTCGTTGTGAGCAATCTGTGACAAGTAGTTACCAGAGCCTAGGAGGTCGTCCCCGGCTTTGTGATACTTGGCTTCAGCGTTACCTGTGACAGGGAACTGAGCAGATTTACCACTAGAGATAGTGCGAGTCATGATGAGGTCTTTAGCTACGTTCGTTTCGTTGAACGCAGTGAGGATCTCACCGCTGAATACTTTAAGGAACAACGCTGCGTCAGCTGACAAAGCGCCAGCAGGTGCAGTGCGTGCCCCAGAGCCATTCACCTTACCCGGAATGGTGGGATTATTAGATAGTGCCATAATAAGTTATAGTTATAGTTTTGGTTTCTTTCGTCTGTGGACTTCAGTTTCTACTGTTCGCCGCAAGTTGTCCGACGCATCGGGCTTGGTGGTTACTAGTCTAGTCACTTCGGTTTATTAGACTCAGGGAAAATTTTAGTTAAATACATCTAGCTGTCTTATGCAGCTCCTGATGATAGTATAAGTGGTTCGGTTAGTGTCATCGTCGTCTTCGTAGGTCGGATGCCACGATGTAATATTAATAAATGTTTTATCTATATGCTCAATGACTCCGTAGACAGTGCAGACCAGGGGCTTCCCTAAGTCTTGCGCGTGGTCTAAAAAGACGACCCTAGCGATGTCTTCGAGCTCTATTTCTTGATCCGGAGCTTCACACGCGCCGCCTTCGTGTTGGCAACAAACTGCTTCCCCTTCGCACCAGCACGTTTCTTCTTGCGTGCAGTGGAGGCTCTCTGTGTCTGACTTAGGCTTTTCGCTTTCGATGATGGAAGACATCTGTCTGGATTTTTCTTGTTCTTTGAGGTTCCGCATGGTCCTTTGATTTTACCGTCAGTGCCTATTCGGACCCAGTTCTGCTTTCGCCAGTTTGCTAGTTCACCCACGTTTCTTTTTGATTTTAAGTTTAGACCGCTTGCCCTTACCGTAGTTAGGGTCTTTGCAGTATTTAGATGCCGCCATGTTAGCGTAAGCGCTCGGATACTTATCGAACTTGCGCTTAGCCCATGCGATTCCTTTAGGACATATTTTAGCCATGCTTCACCTGAAGGTTACTTTTTGTTTCACTTCTTGTTCTTCTTCTTAATCGAGAGACCAGTCCGTTTAGCTTCTTTCTTCGCTGCTTTTTGACCAGCAGCCGTGTAGGCGTATTTCTTTTTTCCAACTTTAGGCATAATTTTATATAGTTAACATTTCCAGCGTCGCAGGGCTAACGCTTTGCGTGTAGGGCGTCCCTTAGCGTCTTTCATAGGGCCCTTAACGCCGCTCATGCGTGCACAGAACGACCGCTTACGAGGACCACCACCCGGCTGGGGTTTCTTAAGTTTACTACCAGTCTTACTGTTGTAATACTTACGGCCTTTTTCTGTGAGGCCTCCCTTCTTAGACTTGTGTTCTTTCCTGAGACTGACTCCCTGTCTTTTCATTGTTATAATAATTAATAAATCCTTCTGCCAAAGAAGAACCTAAGGTGTCAAAGCTGTCTTTAAACATCTCCCAGTCTTCTTCGTTGGACCCAAAGAACGGCTCAGTGATCACTGCAGGACAATGTGTTTCTCTTAGGAACCTAGCGCCGCGGCTCTTCGCTGTCTTCGGTTTAGCCCCTCGGTCTTTGACACCGAAGGTATTCACTACTTGATCCTGGAGACACTTGGCTAACTTCTCGCTCTTCTTAGACTTGTGCCAGTAGAGCATCTCGCTGCCATGTGCCGCAGGGGTCGCCGCGTTAAAGTGTAGTTCGATCGCAGCGTTAACTTTGAGGGCCTTGAGCTCAACGCTCAGGTTCTCCATAGACTCTGCGTAGTTGTTCCCAGTATACTCGTGGACAATCACTGAGGGAACACCAGCGTCATCGAGTTCTTCTTTGATAGACTTAGCGACCTGGAGGTTATACGTCCACTCGTTGGTCTCTCCGTCACACGCAACAGCGCCCATGTCATTGTATCGACTGTGGCCGACACATATGGCTAACACTGGGTCAGCCTGGGGTAACTGTGCGTCATCAGTAAACCACGCTCTACAGCTCATTCTCTAAGTAGTTAATATAGTGAAGTAACGCAGAGATCGTTTGTTTCTCCTCTTTGTCAAAGTCATGGGAATCAAGCCTCTGGATCATCTCGGGTATCCGGCTTGGTTTCAGCGTCGTGCACCCACTTGTTGATAAGGATGCGATGACGAGTGTGCCTGCGGTTAGCAAGCTCTTTAGTGTATTCATCTCTTATAGAAAGAAAAAGCCTCCCCAGTGACGGGAAGGCTATAAGTAATCTAACGATAGACCCGATCATTTGTCTTTGGCTTTCCCTACGTTAAGAGCAAGCCAATCAACGACCTTGTAGAGCTTAGCAGCCCAACCGTCATCGGCAGGCGTCGGTGTTAACGCTGCGATAGCTGATGCTGCTGCAACGATAGCCGTAAGTGTGCTAATGAGGGTGTCTTTGTTGTCTACGATGTAGTTGATTAGGTTCATGGGGTTATTATTATTAATTATTATAGAATGTCAGACACAGAGAGCCTGCGGTGAACTTCAGCTTGGTAACCTGGGTCTTGCTTGTAACGCGGGTCACTCATGGCCTTAGTTACCATAGCCGAAGACGTAAAGGGAGCAATAGCTTGTCCGGTAGTTTGACCTTGGACTAACTGAGGGGCTCCTCCGCTAGCCGAACGATACTGTGAATACAAGCCTTGTGCTGCCACCTTAGCTTGCTCAACAGTGCCAGTCTCAACGATCTGATTGAAAGCATCAAGTGAACCTTCGTCTAGGTTCTCTGTGGCCCATTCAGCCATCGCTTGGTAACCTTCTTGACCACCTACAGCCCCAAAGACTTCGTTAGCCTGGGTGTCTGCGATAGCCTGTTGTCCTGCAATGTAAGACTCGACAAGCTGCTTTGGTAGCCCAGATTTCTCTAAGGCCTCAAAGGTCTCATCGCTTAACTGACCAGACTCCATGAACTCATCAGTGGCCGCATTGATAGCACTGACAGACTCAGGTTGTTCACCCTCAGGCTCTGGTGTAGCCTCAGGGTTCCCAAGCTTACTCTCTAGTTCCTGGTAGGCAGTCGCCATGTCCTCGGCACTAGAAAACTTCTCAGGTAACCACTCAGGGCGGTCTTGTTGGGGTGTGTCTTCTTGTTGTCCTAGCTGTTGCGCTAGTTGTTCCTGGTTATCATCCCAGGCCTGTGCCATTGAGTCCGTAGAGTCAACAGCTGCTTGTTCTTGAACGGACGGTTCAACGGTCTCGCTCGTTTGTAGTTCTGCCATTTTTATTCAGTGGGTTCTTCTACTCCTTGTTGCCTTTGTTGTTCTAAAGCTTGGTCGCCGAGTGCCTTGACGCCTTGTGGTGCCACTTGTGACATCATGGCCATCTGTTGGGCCTGCTGTTTCTCAGCTTGGATCTGCTCATCGTCTTTCACGAGTCCTGCAGTCTTGATGCCTAGTGCCGTAGCACGTCTCTGGAAATACTGGCTCACATTTACAAACTCAGCGATCGCCTGGGGTCCTACGACTTGCGCAGCGCCTGCCAAGAACAAGTCAAGTTTCTGTAAGTCGTTCCCTCGGCCTAGCGCCTCGACCCCGGTGATGATCACTGGGTTAACAATGTCCTTAGGTAACGCAGGGAGCTTCTTCTTGCTCTTCATTACGTCCATCAGTCTGTTAACAAATGGCAACTGCATCTCGTTTGATAATAATGAATATAAACCACCTAACGCTGACTCAAGCTCCTGGGATAACATCCTGATCTCTTCTGCAGTGACACGCTCAGCTTGCCTTACGACATTCGAGGTTAACAAGAAGGCACCACCGAGCCTGTCAGCAATAACCTTAATCGACGACTCAGCGGTCCTGAAGTCTGCGATCTTGTTGAGCTGTAAGGTCGTTACGTCTGCAGCGTTACCCTGGACTATTGCTCCACTCGGTGCTTCTGCAAGCGTCCGAGCACGCGTGGTGCCATTAGGATTCACTAAGAACATAACCTTAGCAGCCGCAGCAGAACCCTCAAGGATCGCCCGTGAGAGTCCCTCGAGTGACTGTAGGTCACCTAAGTATTCTTCGACATAACCACGCCCATAGCTTTCACCGTCGATCCGTGAGAACCTCAGCGGTATAAACGGGTTCTTCGCTTTGTTAACTCGTGACCCTGAGCTCTCCAATGCGACACCGTTAATGTCTTGATATATAATAAATTCATCACCATCGCGACAAGCAGCAGTATACAAGTGAACCTCATCGGTCGGCTGTCCGCCGTTAGTTGCAATCTGGGCCTTGATGTCTTCATCGAGCACGTCGTAACTGATGTTCTCTTTGGTAGCGATGTGGGTCACGTTGCCCATAGGGTCTCTATCGACGACAAAGCGATCTAGGTGGAACACCCGGATACCCCCTTCGTCAGGAAGATACAACATGACATTCCCTGTGATAATCAGGTGTTTAAGCGCTGAGTGAATCGCTGTGCGATACGCCTCGCGACTAATCTCATCCATGACTGACTCTTCAACTTTCTGGAGTGTCGATTCGATCTCTGAGATCAACTCTTCAGGTGCTCCCTCGTTAGCCAGGGCGTAACTGTCGATGTTCAATCGGAAAAACGGGGCGTTAGGCGGAAGGAGTGCTAACAGTAATTTAGAGGCGAGGTTATTTACTCCGCGAGCCCCAACGCCCTGAAAAGGTGTGTCTAGTCTGCTGTGTGGACCGTGGCCTTCGTCGGGCATAACGTATGGTAACGTTAGCTTAGAGCAGGACCGTGCGCGATCTAGGTATTGATAGCGGTGTCCTTCGAGTCTCGTATAGACCGCTTGGGCAGTGGTGAATTTCATAAAGATATAATATTAAATAATTTCCTCAGGCTCAGGCTTGATCGCCAGGAACTCTAACTGAGTAAGCTCTTGGACTCCATCAGTCCCCTCAAGCATCAGGTCATCGTTAGCAGTAAAGCGCCAACAGTCGATGGCAATGAGTTTACCACTAGCGTCCGTAGCTTCAGCCAGGTTAGCAACAGGTGG
>ERZ1039804.740-NODE-740-length-20182-cov-86.564515_pt1 | contig 20182 bp, 34 predicted proteins | sample MGYA00383089_ERZ1039804 | MGnify/ENA primary metagenome ERZ1039804 (study PRJEB29581, sample SAMEA5548359) | metagenome | biome: marine; feature: coastal; material: water | depth 1 m | study: Short-term variability in the microbial, nano- and picoplankton...
TAGGAACTAGCACTCTTATTGGCAAGTCTACTGTTGCAGAAGACTACGTTATAACTAACCTAAAACCAAATACAACTTATAATGTAAAGGTTAGAGCATTTAATTTGCGCGATGTCAGATCTGACTTTGTTACTGCTCAGGTTACTACCCCGGCAGACTTTATGCCTAAACTGCCTAGCGTTTATAGAATAAGCAAGAGCAATGCCAATGCGCCAACAACTGCTGAATTTAATTCTGCGGCTAGTCGAGACCCTAAAGAAAAAGACATAGTAATTACTAAGGATACATCTACAACTCCGCATACAACACACGCTTGGAGTTATAGCACCTCAACATCTGCATGGGTGCAAGATGACAATCTGTTAACTGGCGATCTGATTATTGATGGAACAATCGCTACAGCTAACATTGCTGATGCGGCAATTACTAACGCTAAGATTGACTCGCTATCTGCTGACAAAATAACAGCAGGGACAATAGATGCCTCAAGCATTACAGTGACTAATCTTGATGCTGATAACATTACAGCAGGTGATCTTAGTGCCGATAGGCTACAGATTGACGGTGTAACCTTAGACACTGATGGCAGTGGCAACCTTATTATTAAGAATGGCGGTGTGGGTACAGCACAAATAAGCGCGGCATCTATAACTACGGCTAAGATTGTAAATGATGCTGTTACTAATGCCCTTATTGCTACTGATGCAGTAAATCAAGATTCTATAGCGGCTAACGCTGTTACAGCGACAGAGATAGTGTCAGGCACAATTACAGCGACAGAAATAGCGGCTAGTACAATTACAGGCGCACAGATTGCGGCAGATACCATTGCTGTTAACAAGCTAACTGGTGATGTGAGCGAAGTTTATCCCATAATGATTTATGAGAATCAAACGCTAACTACTACAGCGCATAACTCTCCAGTGTTTACTCTACACGCACCTGACCTAGTATCTAAGAAGCCGAAGATCAGTTTGAGATTTGATTACACAGTTGGTAATGGAACAAGCACTAATAGAGTGCAACTAATTTCTGCTAACATACAAATCAAAAGCAAGGGCGGTAGCGCGGTTCAAATTGGTGCATCAGGCGGTGTTACAGTATCGCAAAGTAGCTCACTAGCTTCTACAATTTACCTGTCAGGCGATCATACGGGTTCAATGGACTATGTAGGTTCAGTAGCAGACAATTCTAGCGGTACTGATGCTGCCGTTATAACTGGTCTTTATTATGATGATGCTAATGATAGAACTTATATCTCTATGTCACACAGCTCACCACCATTTCAAACTGGTGAAACTTTATACTATCACCCGTTTAGATGGCTTTCAGCAGGTATATGGTACAGCATGGTAAGTAAAGAGCAGATAAGCATATATTCGCCAAGCTACACAACAGTGAAAGCGCATGAATATATTGATCTTATGTTTACATCTACTAGCACTAAAACTGATTTTAGATTGCAAGTAAATGCGCCAACTACTTATACAACTGTAACGCCTAAATTTGTAAGACTAACCGGGACAATGGAGTTAATAAGTTGATTGATATTGGTTATACTACTACAACAGGTGCAGACACTATTACTGAGTCTTGCAATTCTATTGTTGATGCTAACGATATTATCTTTGCGCTTAGAGAAACACTAAGCACTAGAGATGATATTGCCACCTTGTTTATGCAACAATTAACACCAAATGAAGATGATGAGTTAGTGATGGAAAAGTGCGCATGGCTTGATGTAATATAAGGCGTTTAGCGATAGCGCATCATTAGTGCTACAATGCAATTTAACAAGATTGGAATGAGATAATTATGAGTGCCGCAGAATATAATTTAGTAGTCGATCAGGGTTCAGATTTTGCTGTTGAATTTACGTTGTCTGAAAATGGCAGTGTAAAGAATTTGACTGGTTATTCAGCTAGAGCGCAAATGCGCAAGGTAAAAACATCTGCTGATGTATCTGCTACATTTAGCTGCTCGATTCCTACGCCAACAAACGGTGTTATAAAAATAGAATTACCAAACGCAACCACTAAAACATTGAGTGCAGGTCGTTATTTTTACGATTTAGAAATCTTTACTGCAAGCGATGCAATAGTTACAAGAATTATGCAAGGCGAGGTTGATTTAACTCAAGAGGTTACTAGGTAATGACTATCTCGGTAGCGGTTAATAATGTTTTAAACAATATATCTATATCAACAGATGATGTAGTTATATCGACTGCCGAAGAAACTAAAACAATAACTGTAAGCACTGCGATACCTGCATTAGACGGTTCAGTAGTTACAGTAACGCCTACTGGCACAGTTACAGCGACAACTGTACAAGGGGCGATAGAACAATTAGCAGGGCAAGATTTTAGACAAACGGATGCACCAACAGGCTCGCAAGTGTCTGAGGGTGATTTATGGTACGATACAGATGACAATCAACTAAAGATGTATCGTGAAACTAGCGCGAATGTATTTCAGTGGGTATCAGTTATATTAGGCGATGAGACAACTGATTCAGATACTCTGGATGCAGGTAGCTTTTAAGTATTGAGGACTATCAATGGCACAAACAATCAAGATCAAGCGTAGTACCAGTACAGCTACGCCAAGCTCACTATCAGCAGGTGAATTAGCTTATTCATCTAACAGTGATAAGTTATTTATTGGGCATCCAGACGGCTCTACAGGGACTATTACTATTGGCGGTACTTACTATACCGACCTCATTGATAGCGCAACTAAAGCCGCTAACAAGAACATCCCAAGCACAGCACAAAGTGTAGCCGCTAACAGCCTTAGCACTACTGCTGGCAAGACCTATCAGGTACAAAAAGACGGCTCTGATAACTTGGTTGTTAACGTAGCTTGGACAGATACAACTTATACTGTTGGCGATGGTGGATTAACACAAAACAATTTCACTAACGCTTTGAAATCAAAGTTAGATGGCATTGAAGCTAGTGCAGATGTTACAGACACTACTAACGTAGTAGCCGCATTAACGGCAGGAACTAACATTGCTATTGCAGGTGATGGCACAATTAGTTCAACAGATACTAACGATGATGTCAGCGCAGGAAATCTAAACACTAGACTCGCACAGCTAACCAACACAACGATTGGCGATAGCAGTGGAACTATTACTATTGATGGCAACTTAACTGTCTCAGGTACTACTACAACTGTTAACTCTAATACTGTTAATGTTGGCGATAACATCATTGTCCTTAACAGCGATGAATCAGGAACACCATCTCAAGATGGCGGTATCGAAGTAGAACGCGGCACATCAACTAACGTTTCTTTGTTCTGGGATGAAAGCGCAGACTATTGGGCGTTAAATGATGCGGCAACTACTAGTAAAATACTTACAGCAGGAAACTTTGCAAGTAGCTTTACTGGTACACTGGATGGCGGCACGTTCTAAATCTAAATAAACTCCTGCGTATATACGCATAGCTTAGGAGAGCCAAATGGCGCAAACGATAAAACTAAAGCGTTCTGCTACGCAGGGCGCAGTTCCATCTACATCTGATCTAGCACTAGGTGAACTAGCGGTTAACACCTACGATGGCAAAATCTATATCAAAAAAGACTCTGGCACTGAGTCTATCGTTGAGGTGGGAGCAAGTGGTAGCAATGCCGATACAGTAGACAACTTACACGCTAGTAGTTTCTTGCGTAGTGATACTTCTGACATTGCTTCTGGCAGTATAACTTTTACGGCTGAACAAAAGTTTGGCGCATCATATAGCGACCCTGATTCTGGCGTTCAAAGAGATGCGAAGTTTGGCACAAACGGCATAGCAGTTAGTGGCGGTATCAAAACTGATAGTTTGACAACAAGCGGTAACATATCCTTTGGCGACAACGACAAGGCTATCTTCGGTGCAGGGAGTGACCTACAGATTTACTTTGATGGAAACAATGGTGTCATTAATGAAACATCTAGCACTGGTAGTCTTTTGCTACAAGGCTCTCACACTAGAATTAAGAATGCCAACGGCTTGGAGAATATGGCTGAGTTCATCAGTAACGGTGCAGTCAAGCTATATTACAACAACGCACAAAAACTAGCCACAACCTCTACAGGCATAGACGTAACTGGCACAGCCACGATGGATGGGCTTACTGTTGATGGAAACGCGCAAGTCAGCAACATTGGGGTCGGTGGCACGCCAAACATACATGGTATTTATGTATATCATACTGACAACTTTGAAGCGGCTAAGTTTCAAACAAATTTAGGCGGCTCGTTAGCTAGATTTACAGATACAACTGCAAGCATAGAAATGGGTGTTCAGGGCGGCAAGCCAGTAATTAGAACAAGCAGTGTGGCTAGGCTGACTGTTGATGGTGCCAACGTACAGATTAATTCTGGTGCGCTACAAATGGGGTCTACTACAGTAATAGACTCTAGTAGAAACCTGACAAATATTGGCACCATTTCCTCTGGCAATGTTACAAGTGGATCTATAAATGCAACTTCCAGTAGCGAAGAAGTTATAAGGGTTAATACTACAGGGAACAGTGCCGCTATCCACTTTAGAGATTCAGGTACTATTAGAGGCTTGGTAGGTTTTAGCAACGGCAGTTCTATTTACACAGGCGCAGATGACCATGACATGGTTTTCAGAAGCGAATCCAAACTGCATTTGGTATCGAGCACCAATAATCTTGGATTAACTTTGAATGGCAATTCCGCTACGTTTTCAACTGCTCTTAATGTAACTGGCGCACTTACTAAGTCTGGAAGCACTGTTTGGAACGCAGGCAATGACGGCAGTGGTTCAGGGTTAGATGCAGATACTTTAGATGGACAACATGGTTCTTACTACGCGACATCAAGCCATAACCATAGTGGTGTTTACACTCCTTATGACCATTTTAGACATACTGGACATGGCAACTATACAAGCACAACAACATCCGCATTGCTTACAGAAGCATTAGGAGATGATGCTTTTGACTCCAAGCTAACAGCGCACAAGACAAGTTGGTCGTATGCAGGTAACGGTGACCTAACCGATGCAGGAAGATTAACAGAGTTAGCAGGAACTTCTTGGCTTTGGTGGACAGATAACTCTACCGACAATGTGCAAGGAAATATTACAGGGTTAGTTATTGCTCCAAACACAGGCGGCTCTGCTGGCAAAATGTTTGTGTATAACAACCAAGGTAGCAGTTATGCACCCGGATGGCGTGAAATTTGGACTTCTACATCAGACGGTTCTGGCTCTGGCTTAGATGCAGATACTCTGGATGGACAACACGCTTCTGCCTTTCAAGCATCTGGAACATACAACACAATCATTGGTACTGACTCTGACATTAACACCAGTGGTTCAACCATCATAGACAACATATATGTTACTGATGGCGTTATTACATCTATGGGTACAAGAACACTAACATTAGGTGATCTTGGATACACAGGTGAAACCAATGCGACAGCAGATCAAACAGCATCTGAAATACTAACTGCAATCAAAACAGTAGATGGCAGTGGCTCAGGCTTAGATGCAGATACTGTAGATGGTTTACAGGCATCTCAGTTTCTTAGAGCTGATGCAAGCGATACGACTACAGGCTCTTTAACTATAAATGGGGATGCTGTAGTTAATAAAGTTCGTTGCCGCACTGGACAGAACCTCATTTTAAACGCAGGTGAGGCTAATTCTCACGCATCAGGTCAAACAGCAGAATACGTTTACATAAACGCTGAAAACGGATTGCAAGTGACTTCATCTCCTGACAACTGGGGCAGTGGTTGGGGCGGTAGAAAAACTACAATTATTAACGATGCTAATGGCAATAGCACTTTCGGTGGCAACATAACAGTTGGCTCAGGAACTAGTAGTTATATAAACATGGTTGATTCTGATAATGGAAACAGATCAATACACTGCAACAGTAACTATATTGGCTTTTTGAAGCAAGATGGAAGTTGGGGTTCAAGATGTACAGATGATGGTAGTTGGCAGATTCTGGGCAACACAGCATGGCACGCAGGAAACGATGGCAGTGGCTCTGGTTTAGATGCTGACACTTTGGATGGTCAGCATGGTTCTTATTACTACAGTTCAGCTAATTTACCGTCAAAGATTAAAGCTGGCGGCACTGGTCCAAGCACAGAAGATTTGAACACTGTCGGCAATAACGTATCTGTCGGGCAGCTTGAATACAGAGGTTTTAATTCTTCCTCTAGCAACGCGCCACCTATGGGTGATAATGCGAATGGCGTTATTACAGTTGGACAGCACAGTGGCAACTACAACGCCCAGTTAGCGTTTTCTTCTAACGGTAATATGTACTGGCGAGATAATCCAAGTACGTCCAATGGTTCTTGGAGAAAGGTTTGGGATTCTGGCAACGATGGCTCTGGCTCTGGCTTAGACGCAGACACAGTAGATGGTGTTCACGAATCTGCCTTAATGCGTAGAAGTGCAAACAGTCAGCTAGACATGAACAACAATGACATTATAGGTGTTGACCAGATTGTTCATGAAGGCGATACTGACACTTATATGCAATTCCATGCGGCAGACCAGTGGAGAGTTGTTACAGGTGGTACAGAAAGGTTTGAGGTTAATAACAGTAATGTAACTGTTAACAAGCAACTACTATTAACAGCAGGTACAGATGCTAAGTTGTTGGCAAGTGGTCAGTATGGTCACACCTTTATGGACTTTAGAAACAACACAGACACTTCTAGCTACGGATTTATTTATCATTCTGGTAGTAGCATGGTTTATGGCACATCATCTGATTACCGTTTAAAAGAAAACGTAGTGCCTTTAGAGGGCGCATCAGAGAAACTAAAGTTAATACCTGTTTGGAGCTTTAACTTTATAGAAGACCCAAGCAGAACTGTTGATGGTTTCCTTGCTCATGAATTACAAGAGCATATCCCAGAAGCAGTAGTCGGTGAGAAAGACGGGATTGATGAAGATGGCAATCCTGAGTATCAAGCTGTTGACCAATCAAAACTAACCCCTCTACTTACTGCGGCTTTGCAAGAAGCATTAGCTAAGATAGAAGAGTTAGAACAACGTATCGAAAACTTAGAAAATAACTAGAGGTTTATGAAATGTCAGTAACATACGAACTGTTAGAAGAGTTTACTGGAACTCGTACAAACACAATGCCTGATCCAGATAATGAGGGCGAAACTATATCAGAAGAAGTAGAATGCAAAGATGTAAATGTGCGCTTTACTTGTTCAGATACAAATAAAACACATGAGCGATCTGTTAATGTTTGCTATGATGCAGATGGTAACTATGATGCTGATGCGACTTTAGTTCGTGTTGGTGAAGTTGCACAAGGTGTAGCCAACAAGATTTCTTGTGGCGTAATTTCTTAGGAGCGAACATGATAACCATAGATGATAAAACTTATACAGAAGACGATCTAAACGAAGCACAAATTGTAAAAGTGCAACGTATAGAATCTCTAAGGGGACAACTGAACCAGTTAGATATGCAAGCGCAAGAATTAAATGTCTTGATTAACGCATACGCTAACTCAATTAAAGAAAGCCTAGAAGAGAGTTAATTATGGAAAACTGGCATCTAAATAAAAGCGTACCTTTGTCCTTGTTGGTTTTAGTGCTAATTACATTTTACAGTGCAACTAAAAGCGTTACTGCTGTTGAATTGAAGACACTTGAAAACGAGCAAGATGTAGCTAAAAACGATGCCAGAATTTCTGCACTTGAAGCAAGCGTACAAGGACAGCAAGTATCTTTAGCTAGAATTGATGAAAATATACGCCACATAAGAGAAACACTCGAGCGATTGGCTGAATGATACGAATAGCTATCCTATGGCTATTTGCCTCAGTAGCTATGGCGAATAACCAAGAGGGTAGTCTTAATAACTATCATGGCAGTGGAAGTGTAGCAAACTCGCACAACACTACTAGCGATACATCAACAAGCAATACCTATAATGGCGCAGGTTCATCTAGTGAGATTCCAGTTGGCTCTGCAATTAGCCCAACCTTTATGTCTAACGGTTCTGACACTTGCCTAAAGGGAACAGCAGGTTCAGTGCAGACAGTTGCTATCGGCTTTAGCTCAGGCGGTTATACCTTAGATGTAGACTGTACCCGGTTGAAGTATTCAAGAATGTTATCTTCGCTAGGGTTAAAAGTGGCGGCAGTGTCTATGTTGTGCAACTCAACAGAAGTTTACAAATCAATGCTTTTAGCGGGTTCACCATGCCCGTTTATTAGTAATGGGAGACTAGTAGCGGGGAAAAGGGGGCTTATGCTGATAAAGCAGAACCCAGAACTTTACATTCCTGATTACAAGGAAAGCCGAAAATACTATGACGGCATACTCCAAATTGGAAAGGTGAGCAAAGATGTGGAAGAAGATTACATTTCTATTAGCGATAAGTTCCGCAGTTCAAAGCAACGAACTGGACAATCTGATTGACAGTAGTTCTGCAATAGTAGATCAGATTACAACTGGCATAAAGCTAGTAGGGGCGGCTACAGAATACGCGCATACTGGTGGCGGTTTGTCAGATGGTACGCTATCGCGTACGGCTCACATAACAGCAGAGCAGGTTGATGCCTATAACTCTGCATTGTCTAATATGTCTACTTACCAACCTTATGGCGATGTGCGCGAAGTCTTAAATGATATGGCTATGGATTCTCTTGCCGAGATGGACACAGCCATTGATACTTTTGTTGATGTAACTATTGACCTAGTATCAGTACAACAAGTATCAGAAAAGGCTGAAACTGCAAGCACCCCCCAACAAGAGGAAGAAGTACAGACCTTTGTAGTAGAAAATCAAGAGATGTTAACTATCACTCAAGAAGATGTAGACACATACAATACTAGTGTCGATCAGATTGAGACATCAGCTAACGAAGCATCAGCCTACCTAGCGGTAGCCAACAGCGAAGCGGCAGACTTTCTACAGCAGTCTATAGAAGACAACAACAGCACAGCAGATACGGTTAGCATTTTTTACGACTCAAATGCACAGTGGCTTTCTATGGGTTATGACATGACAAGGAATCTAACTATTGTTACTCTTAACGGTGGCAATGACTTTGGCTTAGATATGTACTACAGCGAGGCAGATATTCTTGCACTAGGTACAGAGACTGAATTTTACAGAACAAGCCCTGTTGCTATGGGTTATGATTGTTTCTTTGAGATGGAATGCGAATAATGATTGAAGACAGTGAGCTAAAGATAGGCGGTCAGACCTTCAAGGGAGCGTGGATCGCGGTGGTTCTGGCGATTGGCTCTACCATAGGCGGGGGCGTATGGACTGCATCTAGCCTTTATTCACGACTAGAAGCAGTAGAGGCTGTTAGCGTTCCAGATGTAGCACCTTTACACAAATCCATACAGCTTATAGAACAACAACTTAAAGACAACGATATTAGCCATTTAAGCGCGAAATTAGCTACTTTAGGTACAAACCTGACAACTATATCAAGTCAGCAAGAAAAGCTGTTAGAAATCACTACAAGCGTAAATAACCTAGAGAAAGATATTGAGGCAATGCGAGCTACTGTTAAGCAAGCAGAATTGATTAGTGATAACATAGGCGATGTAGATGATCGCATGAAAGTTATCATGAAAGAAATTGACGATATATGGCTTGGTTTAGATGCAGTAGCCATGCCGTTATAGGAGAGACTTATGTGGATGAATTTAATTGCCCCGGTAGCCAAGTTAGCAGGTGGCTACATGAAGAACAAAGCAGAAGAAAAACAAGCTAAACACAAAGCCAAAATGCACATGATTAAGAATGATGCAGACTGGGAATCTAAAGCTGTTGATGCCTCTGCTCACAGTTGGAAAGACGAGTTCTGGACAGTGGTTCTGTCAGTGCCTATATTTATGATTGGCTATGCTATTATCATCAACGATGTCACAGTTATTGACAGAGTTGAACAGGGCTTTGTGGCTCTTAGCAATCTGCCTGAGTGGTATCAGTATCTTTTGTTTATAGCTATTAGCTCTAGCTTTGGTATTAAAGGCGTTAGCAAGCTAATGAATATGAGGAAATAAAATGTATCAATATCACAAAGACAGACCAACGCCACATCTGTTTCACGATATTGTCAAAGGCAATATGTGGGATTCAAGACCACTTAATATCTTTGGTTTCAACAGAACGGTTGGCACTAGCTTTGAGACTCTTTGGGATGATGGCGGGAACTATACATTCCCTACATCAGCCGTACAGATGACAGCAGTATCATCATCAGCAAGCGACACAATGGATGTGCTTATTTCTGGACTAGATGCCAATTACGCAGAGATTAGCGAGACAGTAACCCTGACTGGAACTGTTGCAGTAACTACTAGCGCATCATTTCTACGCATTAATTCTGCAATTATCCTTGCAGGTTCTAACGTAGGCAACATAACTATTGCAAATGGCGGCACAACCTATGCGTTTATCGGTGCTACTTTAGGCACTACGCAATCTAGTGTTTACACTGTACCTGCAGGTCATAGTTTATATTTGCTGAGGATTGATGTATGCTCAGGCACTAACAATGGACAAAAGTTCTTAACATTTAGGAATGTTGTATCTACTAGCGCAGGTCGAACTTTACGAGTAGCAGAAGCGACATTTTCAACAAGTCAGGTTAGCTTTGATCGCCAAGTGCCGTTTAAAATAGGCGAGAAATCAGACTTTCACTTTGAAGCTAAAAGTAGTTCGAGTCAAAACGAGGTGAGCATTTTCTTAGAAGCTATACTGGTTAAAGATGATTAGAGGTCAATATGACAGAAGCAAAAAAGGCTAAAGCAAAAAAGCCAGAAAACGTAGAGAACAAGTATTTCTCACACAAAGAATTGAAGTGCAAGCACACAGGCGAGAACAAGTTTGACCCTGTATTTTTAGACTTGCTAACCAAGATCAGAATCGAATGTGATTTTCCATTCGCTATATCGAGTGCTTACCGATCACCACAGCACCCGATAGAGGTGCGCAAATCTCGTTTAGGCGCACATACTACAGGCAAGGCAGTAGACATATTATGTCGCGGAGAAAATGCCGTAAAACTAATTTCTGTAGCTGTTGCGTTTGGCATTACTAGAATTGGCGTACAGCAAAAAGGCAGTGGTCGATTTATTCATTTAGACGTATGCACTCAAGAAGATTTCCCAGAGATTGAGAACTACCCGGAAGAAACAATCTGGTCTTATTAATTTCATAGTAAACTCCCTTGCCTCACTAATGTGGGGCTTTTTTTTGCCTAAAGTTAATTTAATTGTTTACATTTGTTAAGTAAACGATTAACCTTTGATTGTCACTTAATCAAATAAGGTATAAAAAATGACAGATATTAATAAACTTTCTGACTACGAGCGCGGTGAATGGGATTGCGTTCATGGTCATCAAGCAAGAGATTGCGACTCAGATGAATACTACAGAGGCTATGGCGAGACGTATGCTAAAGAAGCCAATGCAACTTGGTACTCTGAGCAAATCTTTGAACCATTCATAAAACAAACTATGGGAGAAAAATACAATGAAATCTAACGTATGGAAAACGCTATCTGCTATTGATGTGTCGAACCACATAGACACTAAGGGCGGATTGCATTATCTATCGTGGGGGTGGGCTTGGTCTACCCTTTGCGAACACTATCCTGATTCTAGCTACAGCTACACCGAGCCTAGATGGTGCGACAAAACCAACACTGTCGAGGTCGAGGTTACAGTAACAGTTGAGGGTAAGGCAGTTACAATGTGGCTACCTGTTATGGACTTTAGAAACAAGGCTGTCGAGAACCCAACAAGCAGAGATATATCTGATGCGCGCATACGCTGTTTAGTTAAAGCGATTGGAATGCACGGCTTAGGAATGTGCTTGTACATGGGTCAGGTTAAGCCACAGAAAGTAACTGATGCGACAAAGGAAAAGGAAGCCTATCAGGATATGATCGTTGACCTACTGCCTAGCGTTAAAGCTATCAAAGACGGCATAGCAACCAATGATTACTCAACAGCAAACGAGGCATGGAAAGAACTCACAGATGTTGAGAAACAACTTTTATGGCGCGCCCCAAGTCGCGGTGGAGTGTTCAGCACTCAAGAACGCGCTATTATGAAAACCACTGAATTTAGAGAAGCCAACTAGGAGAAGATGATGAAGAAGTTAATTATAGTTTTAAGTTTACTATCAATGAGTACAGCAGTTTATAGTTCATGCTTTTGGACTAAAGTTGCTGAGATCAGAGGGCAAGGCGGTGTTGTCTGCACATGGCGATGTGGCTTGGGAACAAACGCAATACACACAACAACTAGCGGCATTTCATACTGCCCAAGACCATTTTAGGAGAAGATGATGAAAGTAGGAATCAATGTAAGAATAGACGTAACTAAGATCGATAAATCACGATTGTATAAGGGTGCTAAGGGAACATACTTAGATCTGACCACCTTTGTTGATACTGCTGTTGCTGACCAGTACGAGAACAACGGCTTTATCAGCCAGAGTCAGACCAAAGAAGAACGCGAAGCTAAAAAGAAAACACCTATTCTTGGCAATGTAAAAGTGTTCTATACAGACAGCAGTTCACCTGATGGCACTAGCGAATATGGTAACTCTGGAAAAGTTAAACAAGTAATGCAGGAAGCTGATTTGCTAGAAGATGACATTCCGTTCTAGTTAAAAACCCCGCCCCGAAGGGCGGGTAAACCATAGGAGTGATGATCGGGGAAAACCATCACCGACAATTTAACACATAGGAGAATGGAATGATAGATTTTGGCGAGTGTTTAAAGAAAGCACAGCAAGAAAAAAACGTAAATAGCTCACAGCTTGCGCGACTGGTTGGCGTACACAGACAGCAGGTTAACATCTGGCGCAATAAAACCAACGTCAGGTTAGATACTGCTATCAAGATTTGCAGTGCTTTAGAATACAATTTAGATGAGTTTATCGGGCTATAAAAGAAAACCCCCTATAAAGGGGGCTTTACAAATGCAAGTATTATTGCAATACTCTATGTGCGGATAGAGAAAGGTAAGTCTAACACAGTATTTCACTGTCTTGTAACATCTCCTTTCTTTTTTTCGCGCTTTAGTTATCGGGCTAGAGGCTGGCGAATCTCTTAAATTAAACGCCAGAGCGAAGTTGACCCTCTTGACATAGCCCCAAAAGCAGATCGGTTTCTGCTGATGGATAGATTAGATATTCGATACGATAACGAAATAACCGCGAAGTCGCTTTGCCCTTTGATCGAATTTTTAACTTTGCGTAGTTAAAGGGTGAAACGTGTTTAAATAAAAATGTTTACACAATAACTATTAACATAATCAGGCGAGGCTTGACCGAGCCATAGGAGAAATTAATGTGGATAATACCGAAGAACTACCCACTGTACTCAGCTTTTGCTCCGGGTATGGTGGAATCGAAAGAGGACTTGACCTTATTGGAGTCAAGCATAGAGTCATCGCTTATGTGGAGATCGAAGCCTACGCGATTGCGAACTTGGTTGCTAAGATGGAATCGGGTGAGCTGGCTTCAGCACCTATTTACACGAATCTTAAAACCTTCCCATCAGAAGTCTTTCGAGACCGCGTTGACATCATCACTGGCGGTTATCCCTGCCAACCATTCTCAGCCGCAGGAATGCGAAAAGGAACAGAAGATGAGCGACACTTGTGGCCGCACATTAGGAGACACATACAAACAATTAGACCTGCCCAATGTTTCTTTGAAAACGTGCAAGGACATATCTCGCTTGGACTCAGCACAGTCATTAGCGATATGGGAGAAGATGGTTACAGAGCAACGTGGGGAATATTCTCAGCGAGTGAAGTTGGCGCAAGCCATGAAAGAAAAAGGGTTTTTATATTGGCTGACACCACAAGCAGCAGATTCAAAGAACATGGATACAGCAAATCAGATGATGCTATCAAAGCAAGTGAAATTATGGCCGACTCCATGCGCGAGGGATTGGCGAGACGATGGATATACGAAAGCGGCTCGCGAAAGAAATTCTCCGAACATATCTTGCATGGCCAGACGTTTCCCAGTGGCAGAGGAAGTAAACCCTACGATTGGGAAAGGACACGACTTAAACCCAGAGTGGGTCGAGCAGATGATGGGTTTGCCCACAAAGTTGACAGACTTAGGCTCTTGGGGAACGGAATAGTGCCACAAACAGCCGCAAAAGCATGGTATATTTTAAACGATAGAAATCAAGGGGAATAAAATGACACAGATATCAAGAGTTCTACAATACTTAGAAGATGGTAAAAAACTAACCTGCCTAAATGCTTTTAATGAGTTAGGCATCACTCAGGTAGCCGCTAGAATCTTTGAACTTAAAGAGCTAGGGCATCCAATTCAGAAGAATATGATTACAGTGACCAACCGATACGATGAGAAGTGCAGTGTCGCGGAATACTATATTGGAGAGAATCATGCTTCTAAATAACGGTGATACCTACGAAGCAGATCAAGCAGACATTATTCAGTGGGAAAAAACTTACCCTGCGATTAATGTTTACCAAGAACTGAATGCAATGGAGTCGTGGTTAGATGCTAATCCTACGCGCAGAAAAACACCAAAAGGCATTAAGAGATTTATCAATGCTTGGTTAGCTAGAGCGCAAGACAAGGGTGGCTCACCGACAGTTAGAGCAAAAACTGACAGCATTAGAAACAGGTCAGTAGAAGATGGTCTAGCTGATGTGAGTTGGGTTGAAAACGTAGAAGCAAAGAACAGAGCCATTAACCACTTTATGGGTAAATATGGTTTTTACTGGGATGGGGAGAGAAAGCATGAAGTATAAATTTAAAGTAGATTATATAAGCGAAGCATACATAGAAGTTGAAGCTGATGATGTAGAAAAGGCTAAAGACAAAGCAGACGATTTTGTATTTCAGCATGGTATAGAAAGTTTATATGTAGACTATGCTAAATATGGATTTGAAGAAGTTAAGGAGATACCAGAATGGGTAATATAAAAAAGGTTTTATACAGGGGAAAGCATCCAGAGTTAGTTAATGGTGAGTCATATACTTATGATCATTATGCAAAGGTTGCGGGTGTTGGTTACAAGTGCATGTATTCGCGTCTTTATGGAAAAAAGTTTGTAACTGATAAAGAACTCAGACCACTCAAAACACACAACATACCAAAACGATGGAGACCAGAATGGTCTGGTGAAACAGATATAGTTTATAGTAGATTTGAAAATCCAATAGAAGAAAAATCACAAAAATGGTTAAGTCGTTCTTTATGACTGAGGGGGCATTTGTGAAGTTTAACAACAAAGAAGAAGTCAATAAAAAGGTGAAGTTTTTGATTGAGGATATGCTCAAATGGGACTTCACCACCCCCCTAGCTGTTAAGTTAGAACCCTACCAGAACCCAAGAAGCCTAAATCAGAATGCCCTGTTGCATATGTGGTGCAGAGAGATTGTTAAGGGTATGAAAAAGAAAGGTTTTGAGGTGTCAGAGGGCGACCCGGTAGAAGCATGGAAGCTCTGGCTAAAGCGTAGATTCTTAGGCACAGATAATTTTAGAATCAGCAAGACCGAAATCAGTGGTCAGGTGAAACGCAGTAGCCAACTAGGAAAGGGCGAGATGGTGCATTTCTTAGATCAATGCTATCATTGGGCAAGTGAGCAGGGGATAAAACTAACCATACCGCGTGAAAGCGAATATGCGGAGTTAAAAAACCAACAGGAGCAATAGGGAATGGATAAGGTCGACCCAAGAATACTGCTAGAGCTTGATATACCAAAAACCGAAAGACAAATTGAATACCTAAAAGCTGTCATAGAGTGCGGTTCGCAGGGAAAAGCTGCTAAAAAGCTAGGAGTTAATCGTAGGGCGGTTGGTAAAAGCATCAATTTAGTAGAGCGCAAAGCCGCAGCAGTCGGAGTTGCACCCCACCGAGACTTAACACGCCAAACCGCAGAGGGATTTGAAGCTAAAAGAATCTCGACAGCATACAAAGACGATGGCTCAGTTGCATTGCAGTGGGTTATTCAAGAACCACATAAGCGCGACATGAGGGCAAAGATCGAAGCCTTACTGGATGGGTTAGCTGATGATCTAAGTGGGCTAAAAAAACCACAAAAGCCCCCTAAAGAGGTAGATAAAGACTATTGCGCCATGTATATAATAGGCGACCACCACTTTGGGATGCTTGCAGACTCAGATACCAAGTTTGATGACAATGATTGGGATGTTAAGATTGCTACAAAGATATTAAGCAACTCAGTAGATCGGTTAGCGCAAAGAGTAGGTAACGCGCATACAGGTGTTCTGGTTAATTGTGGGGATTTTTTTCACGCTGATAGTAGTGCCAACACCACTACAGCAGGAACGCCAGTAGACGTTGATACACGCATTGGAAAGACCTTTAAACTGGCAGGGCGGTTGTTTCAGATTCTTATAGATAAGATGCTAGAGACACATCAAGAAGTTGTCGTAATTAACGTACGCGGCAACCATGATTCTGATATGGCTTGTCACCTATCAAGTTGCTTAGAATTACTTTACGACAGAGAGCCTAGAGTTGATGTGCTTAAAAACTACTCAAAGTTTCTGCACTGGGAATGGGAGAACAATTTATTTGTCTACCATCATGGTGACAGGGTAAAGCATGAGCAAATCTTACAGGCTGTAGTAACCAACCTAGATGAAGAATGGTCGCGCTGTAAACATAGATATTGTCACATGGGACACATACACCATCAAATGTCTAAAGAGATAGGAACTCTCATTTTCGAGCATTTTTCGAGCATGACTTCTACCGATCAATGGCACAGTGATTCAGGCTATAATGCAAACAGGTCGATGACAGCGATTGTTTATCATAAAGACTATGGTGAAGATTCGAGAGTAAAAATCAACGTGGATGCAGTCAAATGAGCAGAGTAATTAAATTCCCAGAGGGCGATGATGATGGAACTGATGACAACGATATCCGAGTTACTAAAGAGTTCTGTTCTACTTGTGGTGGCGGGCTTGAGTTGTGGACTTCTAGCGATCTTGTGGCTTACGGTGTTTGTTCTTATTGTGATATGGGAGTTGGTTCACAGCCCATTATACTTGTTAAGACTACTGAGCATTAAATGGCAAAGCGCAAAAAAGCAACAGTAGCTCAAGAGGTAGAGAAAGCCGCCAAGCTATTACAGAGATATGTCAGGCTCAAAGCCTCAGACGATAACGGCTACTGCCAGTGCGTAACTTGCGGCAAGGTAGATCACTACAAGGCGATGCAAGGCGGTCACTTCTACAGCAGACGGCACACAGTTTTTAAGTTGTTCGAGGAAAACATTCACCCCCAATGCCCTGCCTGTAATGTTTATGGCATGAAAACAACCAGAACGCAGGAAGCCTATCGCATATACATGGAAGATATGTACGGAGCAAGACGAGTTAGGGCGATGCAAAAGTTATCTTGGAGAGCATCCCCTAGGTTCAACCGGGTAGAAGTCATCGAATTTCAGAGGGAATTGAAGGAAAAAATCAAGGAAGAAGAGTACAGAATAGGCGAATATTAAAAAAAGTTATGCAAAGTGTTGACAATGTATAATGTTTCCTTCACACTAGGTACATATTAATCAAACTGGAGAAAACAATGAAAGAACAAATAACTGAACTTGTCGATGCGCGTTTTATCTATAATTTTTGTGTGAGTATACCTGATGCTAGAAAGCATTTGAGCAATCATTGGTGGATTAATCAGCCAAAAGATTATAAAAACGCTGTATGGAGTGAATTAATCAACCTATGCGAAGAACATGGGTATTTTAAGGGGGTGGTGTAATGAACGATTTATTTCAGTTAACTCACATGGATATTAAGCGCAGAGATAGCCAAGCTACAGAGAAGCGCGACAATATTAAGGGCATTCTAGCGGCAGTTACTTTGTTTGCTATGTATGCAATCGTATCATCTATGGACTACCAAGACTGCCTGAGAGGTGCTACGTCATGCTAGAACAATATGAAGCATTTATTTATAAGCACTACGACATTCTCAACAAGGAAGATGCAAGATTATCTGACTTGCCTGATGAGGCTAAAGACGAGGCAGTATACATTTGGCTCAACAGTCATAAGACTTGGTTTGAGGATATATATCCCGCAACATTTAGCAGAGGCGTAGGCAAGATAGCTACAGAGATGCTGTTTGGTAAAGCACCATCAAGCAACAAGATAGTCGCTAACCTATTTGTCGCAATGGCAGAAGATGCAATAGAGCATGATAAAGATGATCTATGGTGGTCAGAAGCGTTAGAAACGCACCTAGACAGCTTGATTAACTTAGGCAACTTTGCAGATGAGCTAAGGGATAGAATCTATCTATATTTAGAAAATACCCTAGAAGATGAAATCTTTAATGACTTATCACACCTAAACATACAAGGCGAAGAAGATCATGGCATCTATCGCTGTCGAGTAAATGGGAACGCATGATGACTGACCTATCAAAAAAATGGAAAGAGTTGCGGGATACCTATCCACCTTTGGAGATACCGCACGACAAAGAAGAGCGCACACAGTTTGAAAACTGGGTTGCAGAAATGGGATTCGATGGGATAATAGAGCTTAACGGAGTTGAAAATGACAAAAACAAAAAGAGCAGTCAATGAGCTAAACAAGCAAGCAGACCTAGCAATATGGAAATCTAAGATTGCAGGTATAAAATCAGACATAAAAAGATGGATATTTAAGAAATTAGATTTATAGAACCCCTAAGTAGCAAGGCATCCTCCAAAAGCCTGATTACCAAGTTTGGCTCACTTGGGCTACGAAACGAGCCATTAACTCAGGTAATAACCGCCATAGCCATAAAGCATTAGATAGCGATCTAAGACCTATATATAATCCTGCCTTAACAACCTGAGACTCCCTATGAAAACCATCCTTATACTGGCGATAATCGCCCTAGTATTCATTGCCTATGACGATTTAGGCGGCCGATACATGAGAAAAACCGAACACTCTGAAAATTAATTGCTTGACTGTAAAGCATTAGTTATAGTATATAGGCGATAGATAGAACCAATAATGAGGTAACTACTATGATGAGCCTAGAGCTAACTAACAAGATCAATACTTGTAAAGAGAACGGATGGACTGATCTGCTGTCTAAGCTAGACGAGATCACCCAAAGCCTAATCGAGAACCCAAGTGCCGGGCATCAGATCAAAACAGCGTTAGTCTTTTGGAAAGATGCGGTTGAATGCCGCACCAAAGGTCTACCCCCGCAAGAGCATGATATAATAATCAAGAACCCCAAGATGAATGTCAGAGATACGTTCGGAGCAGATATGTAAGATGGGAAGACCCAAGTGGATTCCAGATGCAGAGATATGCGCTAGAGCCTCAGAGATGGCTTCTAGGGGCTTAACTGTAGAACAAATAGCAGATTGCTTGGGTGTAAGCAGAGAGACTATCTACCAAAGACAGAAAGAGTATCCTGAGTTTTATGAGTCTATAAAAAGGGGAAGAAGTAAGGGTATGGAAGAGATCACTAATGCTTTGTTTGAGAAAGCTAAGGCAGGTGACAACACATCTATGATCTTCTACCTAAAGACTAGAGATAGAGAGAACTGGGGCGAGCAGTACATAGAGCCAGTCAAAGAGATACCACCAATTAATATAACTGTTCACCCTGATGCAATTAACAAAGCCGCAGAGTGAGATATTTTGCTCACCCTCTAGGTTTAGGGCGGTTGTAGCAGGTAGACGATTCGGTAAGACGTTTCTATCAACCGGGGAGATACTTAGAGCCGCTATCGGGGGTGCTAATAGAAACTGTTGGTATGTTTCGCCCACATATGGAGCGAGTAAGGAGATTGCGTGGGATATGCTTATACACACTATCCCAGAAGAGTATGTTGCCAAGACCAATGAGACAGCGTTAACCATCAAGCTAATCAACGGCAGTGTAATAGCTCTTAAAGGTGCAGAGAAGCCACACAACTTACGTGGTAGAGCATTGGACTTTGTAGTGCTAGATGAGTTTGCAGATATGCGACCAGAGGCATGGAATGAGGTTCTAAGACCCTCTCTATCGGATAGGCAAGGTCACGCACTGTTTATCGGTACGCCTAAAGGCAGAAACCATTTCTATGATCTATGGGCATCAGGTTTAGATGGTGCAGAGGGATGGGATTCATTCCAGTACACAACACTGCAAGGCGGCA
>ERZ1039804.742-NODE-742-length-20169-cov-18.004077_pt1 | contig 20169 bp, 7 predicted proteins | sample MGYA00383089_ERZ1039804 | MGnify/ENA primary metagenome ERZ1039804 (study PRJEB29581, sample SAMEA5548359) | metagenome | biome: marine; feature: coastal; material: water | depth 1 m | study: Short-term variability in the microbial, nano- and picoplankton dynamics...
TTATCGATATGTGTGTAGGTAACACGTTCATTTCCAATCCATACTGCACCTAGTTGATCTGGAGTTGCATTATACAATACTGACCCGCTTGTTACTGGGATCGAAGTATCAGTGAGTGTGATGTCGCTACTTAATGTAGTGTTAACATTAATTACCACTGCTTGAGTTTCACGGTTACTGTCCATAAACATTCTGAATCGTCTACTATTTGCATCTTCAGTACTACCAGTAACATTTGTTGTTACACGAAGCTCTAGTGCTTCATCAAATTGTGCTGGATATAGTTCTGTGCCGTGTCCTGCATACTGTGGTTGTAGGAACCCTTGAGTTGCATATATATCAGTAAACTCACTATCACTGCCGTCAACACTGATATTGCTGGCATCCACTGTTATTGCAGTACTACTTATCTCTGCTCCACTTGCTGTTTCTTGTGTTGTAAACAAACTAGTATCAGTATTTGTACCAATTGCCCAGTTTGACCCGCCTTCTAATAATACACCATCAAATCCAGTATTTGCATGGGCATTTAATTTTTCTGTAATGTTAATTCCATACATAATCTCCTGTGCTGTTACTGTCATTGATTCCAATTTGTCACGCTGTGTATACAAATTACGTAACTTTGTGTGGAATGGTTTGATATCGTTTATGTAATCAATCACATCATCAATTCTATCAAGCTCAAATAGTTTGGTATTCTTGTCTAGACTATGTTTAATCACTGCTTTAATATACGTTGATTTAAACGCCCAGTCAAGATTATTCTGCTCACTGTTTACATAATTTAGCATTGTAAACCACATATCAGCATATAATGGCTGATATTGTCCTACAAAAATATCAAATCTTAGTGTATCCAGTATTTCTCCCAACATCGCACCTGGATCGTGATCCCACAATGTAAAGTCCCAATTGCCAGTATCCCAACCAAAATCTTCTTTATTGTAGTTCCAGAGCAAACTTCTAAATTGTATTGTGGCTTTTTCTTTATACTGTAGTTCCCAAGTTGTTCCGTTATATTTAAACACTTGTTCTCTGTTAACACCATCACTATCTTGGCTAGTTAACACTTTTGCAGTTTCACCAACCACACCAGGCACCAGCCCTAATTCACTTCGTAGTAATATAATTCTATCAGTATCTTGTCCTACTACAAATCCAGGAACCATCCAATCAGTAAACAACCAATAGTCAGTAATGTTATATGCATGTGTTCCACTAATAATTGTTGAGCTTAATACTTTATCCCAATCTTTAACAGAATCAACTAAGTTTATATTAATTAGCTGACGGTTTAGTTTATCCACTAACACTCGTCTAGCTTCAGGCAAATATTTAATCCAACTCTGTCTTGGACGTATCATATTACCGTATTGTGCCAACGGATGTAAATTTGTATCTGGTACCGGATTAGGGTATGGTATCTCAACAGTTAGTTGATTGATATTAATGTCTGTAACATCAGGGTTTACTATTCCATCAAATATTTGACTCCAAGTATTTCCTGAATCAGTTACTGGATCATTGCCAGTATTAGATGTTGATGCACGATAAAAGTTTCCATTGGAAGTTTGTACCAGCGTTCCAGAAACATATGTTGCTGAATTATTCCACACACTATAAACTTCAGTGACTGTGTTTTTATCAAAACTTGCAATACTATCTCGCAATCCCATGTGTAACCATTCTGGAATCACAGTACTAGGGTCTCCTTCAGTAACTAATGCATATTCGCGATGTAAATCAATATCTTTATTAGCAAAGTTTAGTTGTAATGCACTTTCACCATTATTAATAAATGTCTCTAAATTACTGACCATTATACTATTTTGTTCATTAGCATTAAGGTTACTGCCACTTGCTGCTACCCAGTTATATCCAAATGCACCAGGGTTTATAAGAATATTAGTTAGTTGAGAAGTTGTAAACTGGCGTCCTTCTCCCACTTTTGTTGTTTTATCCTTGACCCAGAAGTAATAGTATGTTTCTTCAGTTTCAGACTTACTATTATATTCAGTGATCTCAGTCCAATAATATACTGCATCACCAAATTCGCCATCACGTGTAAAAGGTACACCACTTAACTGTATTCCATCTATCACTGTGCCAGCACGTACTTCATCAGTATACTCATCTGGTGTTACATTACTTTTTGTCCACTCGTAAACATCAATACTACTGGTAGGGAATAGTGTTGCCCACCATCCTTGTTTGTATGAAATATCACCTTGTTCATAGTCATAATATACAGCGTTGCTTATATCCCACCAAGTTGAACCAACATACTGTTCGTCCCAAAAGTTAACATCAGTAACTGAGTAATATGGATCAGTAGTATTTGTATAGTTAGCAGAATCAAATGCCATTTTATATGACAGTTCTTTATCTACTACACCTGGTATGATACCAGCCAATGGGTGAAATACTTCCATTGTTTGTGTGGTCTGTTGTGTATGTGTATTGTATAATACAGCATTTTTAATTTTAGTATTATCTATACGTCGGGCCTGATCTCTTATCTTTTTAAACTCAATACCATTATCGCCTTGAACTGCTTGATATACTGCTCCAAGTTTAGTACTATTACTATTGACAATTACATTGTCTACATATGCTAGCATACCCACACGCCAGCCTTTAAGTGTGTTGTAATACTTAAGGTTAGTTAATGAATTTGTTAGGTCTACATTTGTGTTAAATCGTGTTGGTTGTAAGCCAAGTAATTTGCCGCCTGTACCTTTTTGTTCAATATATTTGTCTATATAAAAATGAGTTTCATCTTCAGTTGCAGTAACTTGGTGTATACCATCTGCACTTGGAGAACACACACTATTGATAATAACTACATAATCACCTATAGATAAGTTATGATCTGTAGTTGTTTGAATTAATGCATCATCACCTGTGCGGTTACCAGCACATATTTCAGCAATTTCAAAATCATAGTCAAACGTTTGATATATATTATATCCGCTGGTTCTAGTGCTTTGATCTTCAGTAGTACTTCCTAAATTATCCAAAACCCATATACTTAATTCAGCATTTGCTGGGTCTTCAATTTGATTCCAGTCACTAGCACTAAATGTGTTGATAACTGTTGTATCAGCTGAACGTGTTCCAGTTGTAAATCCAATTTCAATGTTAGCTGTTCCAGAACCAATTGCTAGTGTATCGTTAGTACTAGTTAAAATTAAGTTATTGTTAACATTAGACGCCAGTACTCCACTGATTGATGCGGCATTAATTTGATCTATAATATCAAAAATTTGTAAAGCAGTAGTTGATGTAGTAACCGAGGTTGTTGCATTAGTAACACCAACACCTATACCAACACTACTATTAGCTGTACCAGAACCGATAGCTATAGTTTGGTTTATACTTTGTATACGTAACTGTGTGCCATTTACTGATGCACTTACTCCGCTAATATCGGCTTCATTTATTTCTTGTACAATTTCACTAAGGCTAAGTGTACCACCACTTACTACAATTGATGTCTGTGAGTTGAATACTTGACTGTTTGTGCTAAATCCTACTTCACTATTACTGCCAGCACTACCAATTGTTAGACTTGAATCTCCAGCACTTGCTACTTTTGTAATTACCAATTGGTTATTACTGTTCTTACTTGGAGTAATAGTAGAATTACCAGCACTGGTTAATGAACTTTGAATTTCAGTAATTATTTCATCAATATCAAATACACGTGGTACTGTGGTATTCACTGTGGCAACAATTGACCCAGTTAGTATACTTCCGCCAATTTTTACAAATACTGCAAAGTCATCCATATATGTACCAGATGACAGTGCATTTACTGATGTATTTCTATCACCAGTTGTTGGTAAACTACTAGTGGTATAACTTTGGTTTGTACATGCATTAACAATATCAATATCGTTTTGTAATACTGCTGTCATCTCAGTAACATAGCCTGCATTGGCGCCAGTTAATTCGGTATCCAAGTAAGGTATGTTTAATCCACTGTTGGCAAATGCCCCAGTGTAATAGTTTCCAATCCATGTGGTCCACGCACTACCGCCTTCAACCGCAGTATATGCTACACGCAAATCTTCCAGTGCGTTGATTCTAGCAACTGCTATGGTATTTTCGCTTGCATTTGTTACAAACGCTGGTGAAAATCCTTGTTCTAATGCACTTAATGCACTAATATTGGTTGTAATACTACTAGTTTGTACAAAATCAACAAACACACCATCAATAAGTAACCCTTCACCAACATTACCAGTAATAGTAGGATTACCAATATCGCCAGTTACTTCAATTGGTGAATAATTTGTTGTAGTTATAGTTTTATCTAAAACTATGGTTGATCCATCAATGATAAGTGTACTATTGTTAGCCGCTGTTGGATTATTAACTGACCCATCAATGTTAATAACATCATATGCAGTAGTAGTACTTGTTTTGCTAAATGTAACTGTTGTACCGTCAATTATTACAGTATCTCCACTGGGTACACTAGGGAAAATTACACTACCACGTAACGTAATTGTATTACTAACACTACTTAATCCAGTGGTTGCAATATTTAACTGATAAACTTTACCATCTTTACGTACCATATCGCCTTTTTTGTAAGCAATCACTGCACTCCAATTGGATAGTTTAGCATAGTCCGCAAAAATATTGTATGCACTACCAATATCATCAATACTTTTTAATTCATGTTTGGCTTCTCCAGCTAGTGGTAGCCCAGCGGCTGGCAGGAAGTTTTCAAACTTTTTACCAGCAGTTATACTATTGCCGTTGTTGAATTCTATTGGCAATAATTCAAAAGGCTTAACTAAATCACCAGTAATTAGTCCTGTACTACCACTGTGATAATCTATAACAAGATCTCCAAGAGAGTCACTTACATAACTATCATTGAATCTAATTGCTTGCGGGTTAGTTTTAATTAAGTCACTATCTAATTGAACTTCGATAGGATTGCGTTTCTGTGTATCGCCATAATCACCCAAGCGTATCATCCATTCCTCATGAGTATTGTGTTCTGGATTAGTGCCAAATAAATTTTGATTGCGCATAAACGCATCAAGTGCTATAGTAGTACCTTTCATTTTACGTTGGCCTTTGCCGAAGTTATATGCGGCATTGTCTTCAATAAATGTATTGGTTAGATAGCTTCCTTCAATGTATCCAGTATTAAATCTTGCTGTTTGTCTAGTACCTTGATTGAGTGTTTTACTGTCGCTATTGATATTATCACGTTCAACTTCACGCACACTTGTTTCCAAGTTACTCATAATACCGTCTGATTTAACCAAATAGCCTGGTGCTTCAATACGACCGTTCCAGTTACGTGTGCGTTCGCCTTCAAGTTTAACACGTGTATGTGCAATACCAGTTACTGGATCATGTGTAATATCATTAAACTGGCTAAGGTTGTTTAGCGTAATGATATGTTCATATTCAACAATGTTTACATTGAAACCAAATAGCTCTTTAGTAGTATCTTTTAAACTAAATTCAGTTGTTGTGTCGTTACGTAACACCAACATCTGACTTGGTTTAATTTGTTTGTTATCACTGTTAATAATATTAGCAGTTCCATCATAGTTGTAACCAACATAGTCTACATACCCAACTGATCCTTGAGTAAACTCTAGTGTTGTCAATATACCATTAATTTTTAATGGGGCTGGCTGATCAGCTAAACTCCATTCCATTGCCGTACGAGCATCTTGTAACCAACGCTCTTCAACTCCAAATCCCTGGCTTTCGTAATATTCACCAAGTCCAAGTATAAAGTTAAAAAGATCCTGCCGTTTAAGGAATGTGTACCCATATGAATATTTTACAGTGTTGTTTTTATATTTTTTAAATCGCTTGACATCCAGGTTACCAATGTCTATCTTAGTAACTGCGCCGCCTTCACTTACTGGGAAAACAGTAAATGTTCTGTCTGTATTATTAAATCCATTCACTGTGTATCCAGCATCACTTTTTTGTATTGTAATGCCAGAGTAGAATACATTTTTAATAGGCGAACTTTTAGTTAGCACAATACTAAAATCTGGTTTTGGAAGTTCTACTGGTCCGTTCTGGTAACTACTATCTAATAATACTGTAATAATATTTTTATCAGTGTAACCGCCAACTGGTATCATTAGTTCACTTTTTAAATTAGCAAATGATTCAATAATTGTATCAGGAGTAATACTAAACGTACTTGCCCATTCCACTACTAAGTTATTAAACCCTAGTATTACAGGTTGTAAACGTTGAGTAAATCCACTGGCTTCAGCACCACTTGCGCCAATTGGTCCATTAACTGTCAAACTAACATTGTCAGTATACCCAGCAATTGCAGATGTTACTGCTATTGACATCACTTTACCTGCACTTACTCTCACAGCGTATTCAGTGGATCCAAACTTAGTATTACTGGTTGCAACACTGGTACTGTTATTATAACCACTACCGTTTGAGTCCACAACCACACTAGTAATTGTCTTGTTGTCAACCAGTTGTTGATGCATATGTGTATTTTGTAGGTTACTTCTAAATCTGTCTGAAGTAACTACTAGTTGTTTTTGTTTTGTATTAATTGTACTGATAGCACTAATATTGTTTAGTCTATAAAAGTTTTCAAATGTACGAAATGGCTTAAACAATAATGCACACTCAGCTAAAGCAAATGCATGTAAACTTGTTGATCGCCAAATATCTTCAGTTGGCCCCCAGTCATTGAACTGAAAGTTTTTAGTTTGCTCAATTGCTGTAGGTGTGGTCACTACGCCCGCAGTAACCGGACCATTAAGTACCCCACCACTGGTTACAAGTGTATTGTTATCCCAATCATATGCACTACGATTATATGCAATATCAGTGGTACGATTGGCCGATGTTGGATCACCAACTTCACCAACCTTTAAACTTTTAATTAGTTCTGCACGTTTGGTAGCATTAGTCCAGCTGTAGTTTGCGTCCCACCATGATGGTTTAATGCGGTGTCCTAGCATTTCCCATGGATGTGTGTGTGGTCGTGTTGTACCGAAATAGTAAGAGTATATCCCTTTCCAGCCGCCAATATTGGCACCAACACTTGCATAGTTCCAAGTAAATTCATCTCCAGCATCATAATATGCGGCACTGTTAAATCCTACTAAATTATTTTTAACTGCGTAAACATTATACCAGTCGTCAAGTACATCTGCCATTTCAGTCCAGATATTACTTGTTGTGTAATTAGCGTTTGGTAATACATCAGTAATCTCTCTGGTCAAGTCATAATGTGTGTTGACAAGTCCACTGGTAAACCTATATTCTAATTCTAGTAAACATGCTGTAACGATGTCAAAATTGGCATCTGTCATGTCATAAAATTCAGTACCAACACATGTATGCTGACTGTTATCATGTCCGTATAATATTCCACCAACAACTTCAACAGTACTAGGTCGCATTAGTCCAAGTTTAACAACACTTGGCGGTACATAACTATATCCAGTAAAATCATGCCAGTGTATTTCCAATTGTGCAGGTGTTGAATTACTATCAAGAGTTGCAGCAGTGGTCAGTGTAAGTTCATCAATATCAAGTGTATAGTCTTGACCACGTTGTAGTGGACGCCATACATAATCGCTTCCATTATAATCTTTTAAGTATACATAAACATGGTTATGACTTTCATTAAATATGTTGACATTATTGTTTGTATAAAATATAGTTGTTGTATCAGTAATGTTTATAGTTTGTTTACTACTACTATTGTAATAAACCATATCACTTTTACTGTAATTAAACGTAAGATTTTTACCAATGTTAATTTCAGTTAATGCAGTATTAACAATATCACGAACTGTATCTGTAGATACACTGGTATCCCACAATTGTTTTACTTTTGTTTTAAAGTATCCTTTAAAATCATGATAGTCATTACCATTTTTTCGTAGTGCATTGATAGGATTAGTATATGGATTGTTTAGTAAGTAGCTGTACTTCATTGGACTAGCTACTTGTTGACGTATAGTTCCGCCACTAACCGCAGTATTAAAAATCTTGTGTATATTGTTTTCACCCAGTGCATCGCCAGTAAATCCAATTGTACGATGTATTTGATCATTGAAATGATTTGATATATTACTAAAACTAATTGTACTGAGTATTTCGTTAGTTGGATTATACTTAAAGCCTGGTGATGTATCAAACACATGCTGTGATGTGTTGATGTTTCTAGTATTAACAATATATTCAACTTCATATACATCATGTTCAACAGCCGCTGAAGACATAGTAACAGTAGTTCCACTCACAGTGTAGTCAGTAGTTTCCTTGAGAATATCTCCATTTTTAAACACAGTCAGTTGCTTATGATTATTATTGTTTATAAAAATACGACCAGCAAATGTCGGTGTTGCCAGTGCATTTCCATTGGATAAGTATCCACTACCAGCATATGCAGTATACTGGTCAGCATCCATATAATATGCAGTACTGTATGCATAGTTAGCACCAAATGTAACAACCATGTCATTACCACTGGTTGTTATTGTAATATTAGGGTCAAGGCCGCCATATGGGTTAGTTACTTTAAATTGTTTATTGGTTGCTGGTAATGCTTGCTTGAATGTATACGCAACATCACTTTGCAATGTTAAATTTGGATTAGTTTCACTGTACTCAACAATGTCATGAATCATAACATTACTAATTCGGTAACCATTTGAATCATGCTCTACCCAAAACTCTGGATTAATTTCCAAGTCCGAGCTGGCTAGTTTAAATTTTACAACTTCATCAGATGTTGCAATATGTGTTTGAATTAATGGAGTTCGTTGGTTTCCATGTATTTGAGACCATCCGTTAATGTATGTGTTATTAACAATATCTTTAGCAAAATAGTAACCATCAATCTCTCTTGCATTTGCATCACCAACATCAGTTTGATATCGATTAACGTTTAATGTCATTACAAAATTAATATCATTATTATTGTTTTGTGTGTTATACTTGGGTGCAAATCCAAGTTCAGGATCTACTACACCAGCAGTATTAATTTCGTATCCAAAAAACTTATCGCCAGTGTAATCATCATTTTGATATGTGTCTATTTTTAAACCCTTGTCATCATATATTTCAAACACAGGAGCATCGCCACGGCTTTTCTTCTGCTGTCCATTACGCCATCTACTGCCATCCCAGTGTAACTCAATACCTGGATATTCATTTGGTCCGTGCAGCGCAAGTACTTTATCTAATGTTGTATAACTGTTAGGCGCATGGACTTCAGTAAATGTAATACTAGTTTCTACGCCACTTACTTGGTATATTCCATTACTATAAGCACCACCATTTAACACCAATACATAATCATCATTAGCCAATCCCACTTCAGCATTGGTATATGTACTCTGTCCAATTACACTAACACTGGGGTCAACATCTACAAGTACATGATTTATATTTTTAATTAATCGATGTCCACTATCAAGCAAATCGAGATTGTCTTCCCAACAAATAATTGGACGTTGTCCACGATTTTCTGTTGTGTTAAAATCAGTAATAACTAAGTTATTATATTCTACTGTGTTACGTATTGCATATATGCTGTACCATTGATTTGCACGACACCATGCATTTTGGTCAACACTACTACGATCTGCTACTACATATTCCTTTTCAGGCATCTTGTAATCACTATAATCCCATAAGTTGCTGTCCCAACTATCTAAATCCCAGTCACTTGGTAAACGTGGTGTATATGGTTGTACATGAAAAAACTGTACCTTATCGTTTGCATCAATGTGTTCAACCAATTTAATATTAGGTGTACCTACACCTTCAACCCAGTATGTTGTGTCAGCTGAAAATGCTCCACTTGAACTACTTACATTACTACCACTAAAAATAACTCGCATACCACTTAATAATTCTAGTGTTTTTCCATTTGCCAACGTTGGTGTTGTATAGTTACTTAAACGCACAATATTGTCAATGTCTATTGTATCACTAGCAGTTGGAGTTATTACGCATGGCGGAATATCTTCCATTAGCCAATAATAGTTTCCATAGTTAACAAACATGTCTGAGTTTAATGGTAAATCCAGGGTGTATGCTACTTCAGTTGTCAACTGATCAATTTGTGTAGCATCACTGCCCACTGTGGAAAGTAGATTTAAAACACTGTTGTAGGACAATGCCTCATCAGTATTGATTCCATCTTTATGGCTAATACCTGGTGCTAGTTGATTGTTAAGTCTTTGTGCTGATGTTTCAGGATTAAATAAATCCTTGTTATAACGAAAGTCTTTTCCTTTAACACGACCCCAATATGTATCCAATGTTTCAGTACTACCACTACTCAGTAACTGATCAAGTGTTGTACTTAAAAATCGTTTGTTGGTATCTGTTTGTAAAATTCCTGGTAGGAAATCTGTAACATTACGCTTACCAACAAAAATTTGATCTTCGCCACTTTGTGTGAAGTTTTGTAACTTTTTAGGTTGTGCTGGATACTTTGACATTTATTTTTTCCTTAGGCCGTTGTACTTGTTCTTAAGTTTGCGCCAGTAAAGCTAGCAACAATTTCGATACTATTTAAGTTGATATCAGGTATAAAGATTTCATCACTGTTGGGTGTTACCTGAAATAAATTACCAAATGCACTATCTTCCTGTATTGGTACAATAACAATACTGCTTATAATACCCAACAGTTGGTTGTGTACATATGCACTTAACTCAGTAAAGAAGAATGTTTCACCAAACTCCCAATTATCAACACTAAAAAATTTAGTTATTGCATCTAACACACGGCTTTTAATTTCTGTATCAGTTAGTGTTGTGCCAGCAACTTTAACCACACGGAAGGTTGCTTGTAAACTAGTTTCAGCAGTATCTCCAAATAATGGCTTGTACCTTGCGCTTCGATATATTAAGCTGTCACTAATACTTTTTTTGTTTTCAATACTAGCAAACTGTGTTTTTAACTCGTCGCTAGTTGGTGATTTTGGTATAGTATTTTCTGATCTGTCATTACTTAACCAATTACGATAATCTAAATCGTATGTATTGGTTAGTACAAAAGTATCAATAATATTACTAATGCTTGGATCAATTCGTTGCTCACTATCAGCAATTCGTTTCCACTGGAATAACAAATCCTTACGTCCACTAAGTGGCCCAGTACTAGCAGTAGGATCAATAACTGTATAATCGAATCCAGACTCACTGGTTGTTTTTGTAGCAACAGTGTCAGTTCCAATTAATTGTTGAAACGCCAATGGATTGTCTGGATACAAGTCGTTTTCAATACTGCTGATAGTTGCAATAATTTTATGATCATCACTGTGTCCATCACGCTCAGTATAATATCTATATCCGTAAAAGTTTAAATCATTGCCTAAACTATATGGACTATTATTACTACGGCTGTTTGTTTTAAAGATTCGTATAGTATCACGTGCTGGTTTATTAGTATCAACGTTAAACTTAACATTGCTATTTTGGTTATAGAATCTAACATCATCAGTACTACCAAATATAATACGGAATCGTCTAGTAACCATTACCCAACTATTACTGCTATAACTAATTTTTACAATCCAACTGTTATCTAAATTATTTCCAGTAGTACTACCAGCGTAATCAGTACTATAATTTGTTGTAGAATTAACTGTGTCTGGTGCTACATTATTAGTGGTGATAATTTTCCACTGGCTGTTATCACTATCAAATCGCAATCCAAAAGTATTTTTTAGTGTTAGCTGTTCAACAATATTTGCTTTTTCAGTAGTGGTAAACTGTGTATTGTATGCAGGGAATATTTGACTAACACGTGCAGAGTTAGGCACTGTTTTGTTTAGTACAATTGCACCAGATCCAGCACTATCACGACCAATTGGATTTCCAGTAATATCGTCGATACCTAAACCATCTTCTACAATTTTAGTTACTCTAGCCCATACTTTTTCTGCACTAGTTGCTGTAGCTGTAGCAGACGCAAGTGTTCCACCACCACCAGTGATCTCAACTGTTACTGGATTAGTGTAACCTTGTCCGCCACTTACAATTGTAATACTTGTTATACTGCCTGCAGTAACCACTGCATTAGCGGTTGCGCCACTGCCAGTTCCTTTAAATGTCACTGTTGGCGCACTAGTATACCCGGATCCGCCATTTGTTATATTGAGTGTAGTTCCGGTTGTACCTAAACTTCCACTATTATATGGACTTTCAATAAATTCTACAATACTACCCAGTTTAATTTCGCTAACTGTAGTACTAGCACTACTACCAATTCTCTCTACTACACTATTACGTGTAATATAACCAGTATTACTGGTGCCTGGTGTAGTGTTTACTTGGTTCCACTGGAAACTTGCAGAATCACTAGTGAACGCAACATTTACTGGATTATACTTTTGATAAAACAGGTTAATAGTTTCTGGGTTACTGATTAGATTAGCAATATACTTGTCAAATATTTGATCCTCAGATAAGTTAGTGGGTAAACTCAATGTAGTTCTGTTTAATGTGTTTTCACTGTACATATATCCATCGTCAGCAACTATGTTAACATTTTGATACTGTGCAGTAGGGTCGTTAATATCAATAAATCTACTGTGTCCACTGTGTGTTCGGTTCACACTTTTAATCTTACGAACATTATTTCCAACTGTAAGTGGAAGTACGCTGTAATCTTCAGCAGTTACCATACGATTTTGTGTTGCAAATACTCTTCCAGCATTTGTTTTTATACTAGTAACAGTTTCACGAACACTAGCATTACTTACTGCTTGTTGTAGTTCGGCATTAAAGCTAGCAGTGTATTCATTACCGTCACTTGCGTTGTAAGTAAAACTAAATGCAACAGTACCAACATCGTCTGTATTTAAGGTATAGCTGCTGTTTAAACTTGTACGATACCAAATGCGTAAAATACCACGTGGCACATCAGCAAAGATACCATCACCAAAATTAACACTAATACTATCGTTGTCTTGTGTTTTAACACTAAACAGCGTTCTTATTTTATTTTGTATAGCACTAAAGATTGCACTAACACCAAACGTTGCGTCTGTTTTAGTCCAATTGGCCAACACTTGGCCGTCTGCATCTACATTTTGTACCCATACATCCTGGTTATTAATATTTGAATTGTTAACTGCTAGACTTAAATTGCTTATAGCACTGTCAGCAGTATAGTCAGTAAATTGCAGTGTTCCTTGTTTAAATCCAACAAAGAATCCTGTATTAGAACTTGCAATACCCTGGTTATCGTTTTTGTATACAAAGTTGAAAGCTGAATCAGGTGTTGGACTAGGCTCACTAAGTACACCTTCAGGATCAATATATTGATTTATTACTTCAAATGGTTGAGTTTTTCCGTTAACATTTGCTTGGAACGGGAATGTAACATTTTGGTTTTCAGCAATATTTGCGCTGTACACATCATTTTTAATTCCACCGATTGTTTTACTTGCACTGGGTTTACCAAATTGGTTAGTACTAGCAAAAATTTCATTCATTATCAAAATAAAGTTCTGGTAACTGTTTGAATCCAAGTCGTCAACAAAATCAACTGTTTTTCCTTTAAGGCTTGCACCACTGACATCAAATACATTTTGTGTTGTTTTTACAGAGTTAATTTTGATTAATCCGCGAGCTGCTAAAGCTCTAGCTGGATTGTATCCCAAAAAGTCTGCAATACGCAAAACGCTGGCACGGCGCTCTGCTGTACTTAAAAAGTTTTCTCTACTTGCTAAATCTACACGGAAGGCTAAATTGTGTCCCATAAATGCAAGCATTTCAATCAATGCTACAAATTCACTTGAACTAATCCAGTCATTGTAGTTTTCTGGATAATTTTCTCTAATATAATCAACCATTGCTGTACGAATCGTATCGTAATCATATGCCTGGAAGTTTGCCTGTGCAAAGCTATCGTAGACTACTGTAAAGTCTTCCGCAGCAAACAGGTTTCGTTGTCTAATACTCTGTGCCATTATAAGTTCTCTTCTTCCGTTTCAGCTGTAAACTCTAAATACAGTTCATCCACTGTTAACGTATCTTTGTATGTTAAGTTAACCACACATGTGATACTGTGTACACCCACTTGTACATCTAAGTTGTTCAATATCCATCGCGGATCATTGTCAATAATATCTCTTACATCATCTTCCACCAAGTCAATCACAAGATCGTCCAGTGGCTCAAACACCAAATCTGGTAATATACTACCAAATTCAGGCTGACCAAGTCTCTCGCCTTTTCTTGTGTAAAAGTGATTCATTAGATCACGCTTTGCAAGTGCAATGTCTTCCAATACAACATTACCAAAACGTACATCTACTGTGCTATAACCTTTAAATATCGCCATACTACTATTTATAACTTTAATAAACTGGTACTTTAATAGTTAGTAAATCATCAGGCCAATTTAAAAATTCCTGCCAAGCTGGGTCAGGAATCGTTAGTTTGTAACATTTACTCTGCTGATATATCTGATGCCAAGTTGGTCGTATTGGTGGCCGCATAGGAGTTATATCTTGCCGGCTTCCCTTTTTACCATTACAGTGATTACATGCCGCTACCATGTTTTGCCATGTACTTTTACCGCCGTGTAAACGTGGAATAACATGATCAAATGTTAATTCATGATGATAAAACTTAACTCCACAGTACTGACACCGGTAGTCGTCCCTGATAAACAAGTTACGTCTACTGAGTTTTGCATGTGATTTACGCTTGTGATAGTGTGTTGCTACAATAATACTGGGTACATCAAACTCTACACTGGGAGATCTAACTTTCCAGTTGTCGTGTGTTTTAAAGATATAGATGCTGTCTTTATAGTAGGCGCTTATGCTTTCTTTCCAACTGAGTGTGCTAAGTGGGCTTAACTCCATAGGTTGGTAATCAGCGTTGAGCAAAAGAGTGCTTGCCATACTGTGAGTCCTTTGTTATAGATATTTATAGGATTATATTTGACCGAATCTAGCGATTAGCTCTCGTTGACGTAACAATGGCATGCCAGGTATAAATGCTGTAGTTTGTCTGTAATATCCTGATTCACACTGTCGTTTGCTAAGTTCAGTTTTAATAGTTCCGCTAGTATACTGATTTAGTGCATATGATATTCCTTCGTTACGCAAAAATACTCTATCTTTACTAGTGGTGTAATCAGCTAATTGTAATACTCTAGCTTCAGCTCTGCGCATTGTGGGGGTTACTTTCCCATCTGCAATCATATCAGCTGCCAATAACCAACGTTCATTTAAGATTGCAGTAAGTACATCATATGTGCCTACATCACTGGTTACTTTCTTCCAAGTGCCAGTATTATAATAAAGACTAAACAGTGTATCATATTGCGCTTGTGTAGCACTAACAAGTGGCAGTGTTTGCTTAAATTTCCACTCTCTATCTTTTAAATCATCTATCCAAGCACTGTATGCTTCTGCTTCCGTAAACCCTATACCAGTTGGATCTCCAACGCCATAACCAATTTTAAAATTTTTGCCGTCTTGAGAATATCTAAACATACGATATTGATAATTTGATAACATTAACTTTATCATATCATCACTAACATGTAACTGATTTATAGCAATAAGGAAATTTACAGTCCAATCGTCTTTAATTGTATATGTATCCCATGCAGTTCTGCGGTTTGATGTTACAAAATTAAGCATAGCCGTTCGCCAAATGTTTATCTAGTGTGCTTTTAGCGTATGCTGGTATACCAGCATAAGTAAATCCACTTCCCCAGGCCTGCTGTCTGCCAGTTCTGACATCAAAATGCATACTTTTATCATTATATACCCCAATACCAGTTATGCCAACACTACTAGCAATCGCTACTAATTCTAAACGTTGTGCATTGGTATAATTAGATCCTCGTATATCAACAGCATTACCTTGCAAGTGTTGGGATTTTTTAGCTCCCCTTGCTTTGGCATTTCGTTCTGGACTACGGTAACCACTGGTAATAAGCAATGGCTGTCCGAATTTTCTGGAAACTTCCTTAACTAACGTAATTAATTTTGGATTTACTTTACGGTCTACACCAGCGGCCCATCGAATTAATCCGCTAGCATCATCTTGTGCATCAGGGAAGTCTCCCAAATCATACGCACCAGTGTTTTCACCCGAAGCTGGATTTGTTGGAGTTTGATAATAATACGTATCACTTGCAAATTGATCAGTAGTACCAGCAGGGCTACTGGGGTCTACGACCTGAACATCTAAATGTCCATTCCATGGCTCATGCTCAGGTACTCTGGTTGCAATACTATCTTTGGTTGCTTTGTTTCCTGTATGCTGTGTTGATGCGGGCGTTGCCGCCGCCAACGCCGGTGGACCATTCATATCAATACGAGTAGCAGTTTCTCTATAACTTCCTGCAACTCGTAAATTTCCATTACTTTCAGTTTCAATTTGTAAATTACTGTGTGCTTTGATATCTATAGTACCAGTACTAGCATGCATTTTAACACCAGCAACTCCAAGACTTTTTATATTTGTTCCAAGTTTACTTTGCATGTTGATGTTGCCGTCTGCATTTATATTAAAATCGCCAGCAGTATTAAAGTTGATAGAACTTTGTGCATATACATCTAAATCACCATTGCGATTCATTTCGATCCAACTATTACCATCTCTACTAATAATATATGTAAATCCATTTGTGTCATCCATTAAGATCTGCGCACCGCCAGCAGTACGCAAGCGTACTAGGTTACTTGATTGATCTTCCTCGCCGCCATCATCCATAACAAATGCATGACCATCTGGTGTACTTACTCCCATTACTCGACTTTTACTATCACGTCGAGGGTTACTAAAGTTTAGCCCACGTAGTCGATCCTTTTCAAGTCCTTGCATTTCAAGTTGTTTGGCTTGTGGGTGTGCTTCAGGACGTTGATTTTCAGACGTTCTAGTTTTTGGCACTTCTTGTACAACTGTGAAATTTCCTGAAGAATCTTGCCCGCTTTGTGGTCCGGCCATACTGCCATTTCGAGTTTCATCAGGCAACACTCCCATTACAATACCTACATTGCTATCCCCACTAAATGCAACTAATACTTCAGTGTCTAAATCTGCAGGTGGTCCTGTCATTCCATAACTGCGCTGTGAATCTCCGCCAGCTGGTGTTGTTCCGCCAAATGGACTTAGGAATCGACACCAAACTGCGCCCAAATATTCACTATCCCTATCAATTGTACTAACAAGTTCAGGATTTAACATTCCATAAAAACGGGCAATACTTACTTTAACTCGACCCATTTTTCTAGGATCTTCGTTATTAATAATATATCCTCTGTATACACCTGCAGGAATTTTGATTCCTTTTTTTATAACATTTTGGTTATAAGAATCTTTAACTCTATTACTAAACTTGTTATTACTTGCGTGGCTCATCTAGGGCCTCCTTGTTCTTGTATTGCTGCTGGATCATTTGTAGTTACTTGATTGGCATTTGCAGAATCTGCTACTACACTAGAATCGGAAACTATTTGTGGTTCCTGTAGTCTACTTAGTACTGTAGCAGTATTGGTGGCCAAATCCCTAACAGCGTTAAGATGTTGAGTAAATAATCCGCCATTGAATCTATTAATTACATCTATAACACGATATGTTCCACTTAACGTATAATCATCTCTGGGCATTCTTCTACCAGCACTATCTTCTGGAATTGGAAACTTAACATTTAAGAAAAACAAAATACCGCCCAGTTCATAGTCAGCTAACTCATCACTGGTTGAACTAGTTCTATAAAAACTATTAGGCATACCCATCCAATATGGGTCTCCACGTACTCCCATCTCAATTCCTACCATATCAGCACTGTTTTCTAAATTACTTTTTACAGCACCAAATTGTAATGTACCACCAGATGTGTCATTCTCTGGCCCGTAAATATCACTATCGTCAACAACATCTCCAGCAAATCTTACCGGCATACTACGTGTTCTAGATGCTTCTTCTGCTGTTAAAAAATTAGCACTAACGTTAGTGGCGTTATTACTAGCTGTTCCTTGATTAAATTGTTCTAGACTTTCAGCAAGTTTATCAGCTATTTTTACTGATTGATCCTCTAAATCGCGAACTGCGTCAACAACACCGCCACCAAAAAAGGCGTCCGGCGGTACACCGTCTGCAGAATCTGATGTTAGTCGTTGAATTTCTCGATTGTTGGCTACCTGTTCAGCTTTTATAGTAGCTATTTGATCATGAACTGTTTCTTGGTTGCCACCTGCTCTTGATGACTGATTATTAGGATCTCCAATTTGTCCATTTCCTACAACACTTATTTCATAGTATTGATTATTGAGTGTTAGATCCAGTTGCATAATCTCAGTATTTAGACCTGTAAAAATATAATCGTAACGTTTACTTAATAATTTTTGTTCAAACATTTTATTTATTCTAGTGTTCTGTATAGTACTATCAGTAATGCCTTCATTGTATTGATAACTATCCATAATACGATCAACTATAATATGCTTTTTAATTTTGAATGTAATTATCTTTACATAATCTCCACGCAGAGGGTCGAAATTACCAAAATCAACTTTTGATATTACCTTATAAAATACTGGAAACTTATCTAAGTTTTGATCAGCAGGGTCACCTGGTGCAGGCTTCATAAAGCTGCCTTCATCATTTACAATTTTTTTATACTCTGCAGTTGATTGTAATACCATACTGGTAATGTCTGCCAAGTTACTGCCGTTGGGAATAGTAAAATGGATCTTGTCTCCAATTTTACTTGGGCCAAGAGTTTCCAATCCCTCAGCAGCCTGTTGTATTGGCCATTTTTCCCATTCGTCTGTACCGGTATCAGTATCAAAAATAATGCTATACTTATCTGCGAATGCAGCATTAACATTAAACAATAGTTCATTTTCTAAACTTTTCTCATATTTTCGCATAAACTCTGATATAAATTCACCAACAGTAGCAGCCTCTAATGTAATTTGACTTTTAATAACTTGCTCTAGGTAACTAAACGCACCTGAATCGTTCTCAACAGCAGCAATAGAATATTGTGCTCCTCCTGCATCAACTGACATTTGAAAATCTTGAAATACAATAGGGTATATAAACTTTAAAGGATGTCTCTTTGCACTACCGTTTGGCATTCTTCCAATAAATTGTACTGTTAAAAAATATCTCGCCATCAGATGATTTTGTATATTCAGCTGATTTGCACTCAGTGCAATACTTTCTAAAAATGTAGTACCATTGGGTTCGGATATTTTAATAGTAAACATATTAGCATATGTGGCACGAACTTTATTATGTCCAACTGTAAATTGTTGTTCTACATCAGCAATATTATATCTTGATTCCTGACTATTATCAGCCATGAGAATTGTCTTACCACTACTAATAGCTGCATCAAGAAGTCCAACACTATCAGGATGCACCATGTGTAGAGCTAAACTATAACTATAACTGTCATATTGATTAAGTGAATTTTCTAAGTAGGCCAACTTAAACTCCTATTGAGCTGGTATTTATTGGTACACGGAGAGTTACTCCAGTCTTAAAATCAAAGATTGGATCAACAATCTTATTGCGATTGAATAACACAAACACCCACCAGTAGTCTGCGTCACCGTACAACTCAAGTGCAAGTACATCTGGACGTAAATTGTGCTTGGCAGTTAATGTTATCTCTTTTGTATTTTCATAACTAATAGTTATAGGTGGAACATAAGATTCCAAATACTTGCTGTTTGCTCTAGTTTTACTATACACACTATTTTTTTTGTATGAAACTGCCATTAAATAAATCCTTTACTATATAGTGTTCCATCAGCAAATCCATTCAGTGTAAACTCACTTTTTGTACGTCGAGGACTATACTGTACAATTAGGTCCATAGCAATAGTAGCCACTGTGGGCATTTGTACTATAGATCCGTTAACTGTAGCTTCCACATAGTCTACATCATCTGGAAAACTTTGTGTAAATCCAGCCACTAGCACTGGTACACGTGAATAATTAGTTTCACCGTATGCGCTAAATTCCAATACCGGAGGCGGTGCACCACGATCTGGATCACTTTCCCCAAAATTCATCTTGGTAGCTACTCTTAAAAAGTGATATACTCCAGCCAAGTACTGTACTTCTTCAGTTGTTTGTTGATAAAAATTTGCCGTAATTTGTATTCCTGGAGGACTAC
>ERZ1039804.752-NODE-752-length-20010-cov-6.744425_pt1 | contig 20010 bp, 9 predicted proteins | sample MGYA00383089_ERZ1039804 | MGnify/ENA primary metagenome ERZ1039804 (study PRJEB29581, sample SAMEA5548359) | metagenome | biome: marine; feature: coastal; material: water | depth 1 m | study: Short-term variability in the microbial, nano- and picoplankton dynamics...
TAATCTCGTATAAGATAATGTGTCTATCTTAACGGTAGAAGGAACATCTAACCAAGGGCCTGATAATGGCGGTGGCGGTGTTCTTTGTATTCCACAACTAGCTACAGTAGCAATTAGAGCAATAAGGACAATTTTCCATAGTTTCATTATTTAATTTTTTCACAATCGTTTACAGTTTCTCCAGTTCCACTGGGTGATTTCTTTGTACCTACTTTTCTATAACCTTTCCAACAGCTAGAGTTTTTAGAATTAGCTCCTTTAAACGCTGGTCCTTTCGATCCGCAGTACTTTTTTAATAATGGTGATTTTAACATATTTTATAGTTTATTAGAATTTTTTAGTTTTAAATTTGTTTCCAAAAGATTTAGTTGAAAATGGATTTATAGATTTTCTTTTTTTATTTTTTTCTTTTGTCCATTCTAGCTCCCATTTAGCCCAACCTAGTATGTTAGCAATTCTCATCCACTCTTCGTTTTCTGTATCAGAAGCATCTTTTAAATTAGTGATTTTTCTTACACCTCTATCAAGTGGTACATTTGTACTAGCACTTATAACTTGACCTATAGCTAACCAAGCTGGGTTATCTAGTGACCAACCTTTTTCAAATATTTCTTTTTTATTCCAATCCCAAGTTCTACCCGCGGATTTTAATTTACCTATTTTAGAAGATACTGGTGGTGAAATATCTAGTAATTCTATAGCTGCGTCTTGCGCTTTTGCTCCTTCAGCTAATTTTATTATAGCATTTTTTAACGTAGCAACCGCAGCGCCATGAAAACCAATTCCTCTAAGCAAAGAATCCGCCATACCATTAGCTATTCCAATATATTTTTCTTCATTTTTTTCTTCTTCTGGCTCTTCGTCTCCAAAAGCAATAGCAAATAATGCTTGTTGCAAAGCGTTGAACACTATATTTTGTACAATTCCATAGTAAATAATTTTTGATATATGTGTTCTTGCATCTCCTCGACCGTTCTTAAGATCGCTAGCAGCTTTTTGCATCATTCTAGCATATTGAGCTGGAGTATTTGCAAAAGCTAATATAATACGTCCCATAGGACCAGCTTGTTGTTGACTAATTCTATCGGGTCTACTTGATTGTTGTGATTCTTCAGCAATTTCTCTAAAATCTAAAAAGGCTTTTTCTTTAGCTTGCACTTCATCTACGCCTTCTTTTATATAAGACTTTATTCTATTTCTATAAAATGTAGCTCCACCTGATGCGATAGCAAAACTGTCCGCTATTTGCGTAGGTAAAAAACCTAGTTTTAAAATTTTATTTATAAAAGCTTTAGCTTTGTTTTTAGATTCAGCAGCTATTTCAGCAATATCAGCTTCACTAACATTTATCTTTAAACCATTTCTTCTTTCTACTAGATAATCAGAGTTCATTAATTCTACAACATCTTTCCAATACTGAGGTTGATTAGCAAAAGCTTTAGCAGCTTGTAACATGTTGTTATCTGACCAATTTACAAAGTTTACAGAAGATATTGTTTGAAGTACAGCTGATCGCATATTAAAAAACATGATAGCTCCTACAGAACCATTGATCCAATCAATAAATCTACCAGTTAGTGTATCGCCTTTAAAACCTCTATTGCTACCGGTTTTCATTCTACCAAGTATATTTTCTAAAGCTTCTCTATAACCTTTACCGTATGCAGCTTCAAGCTTGTTCATGTTGGTTTCATTAAACACATCATTAACATTAGCTTGCCACTGCTTTAAATATTTTGCTCTAACAACTGTATTTAAACCTGAAAGTAAATCTGTAGTTATAGTACCAGCTAGCCAACCATCTTGAGGCTTAGGGTATCCGTTGTCTTTGTTTATAGCTATAAGTTCATTTGCAAAAGTAACTAAGTTAGAATCTTTTTCAACGTAATCATTCAAAATTTTAGCATCAGCTTTAGATAAACCCGGAACAGACATACCTTGTTGTGTCCATGTATAAACTCTAATAGCATTACCTAAAGTATAAGGTTCTCCTATTATTCTTTTGCTTAAATCTTGAGGACTAACTCCTAGTAGTTTTTTAAGAGATTTAAAGTCGTTAGCTAAAGCGACTCTAGCGTTTGATATATCTATATTTGCTCTAGCAAATGGATCTAAAAAGTTTTCTTTAATCCAAGCTATAGTTCTATCACCCTGTTTACCTTTACCAGCAAAATACCTAGTTAGTCCAACAAAATCTTGAGCAGAGGGTGGTATACCTAGTAAATCAAATTTACCTTTATCAGCGCCTACAGCTCTGGCTTTTGTTTTACCATATTGTTTTTCTTTTCCAATACCCGTTGCTTTTTCAATTATTTCATTAAAATCTTTATTTAAATCTTGTTCTTTGCTAAAAGCTATTCTAGCATTACTAGCTTGCTTATCAAGTTTTTGCATTTTATCTAACACAACACTGTTAGGAAATATTTCGCCTTTACTAAAAGCAGCGACTTCTGGTAATATATTATTATTTACAAATGATGCTTTTTCAATTTCAGTAGAAATACCAAGTAAATTATTCATTTGTTCTCTAGCATTAATATCTTTTCTTAGTAATTGATCTAATATAAGCTCTTGTTGAAAAGCTATATTTTCTTTATCAATTAATTTTTTATCTATATCAACATTAAATGTTTTAGCTATAGTTTTGCCATCTATAGTTATAGCATTAGGGTTTAAACCACCGTTATTGTTATTTACTAACCTATCAAAATATCTTACTAAAGAAGGAAGTGCAAAACTCATATCACCGTTTTCAACAGCTACTTTTAACGCATCTGTGAAATCTTTAGTCATTACATTTCCAAAGTCAAATTTATTACCAAACTCACCATTAGTATCTTTAAGTTTATTGTTGTTAATTTTACTTAAACCAACCATAAAATAATTAGACTTTAAATAAGGCATCCATTTTTTAACATTAGCAGTTGTAATCATTGCTGCCATAAATTCACCAGCTTGGTTCTGCTGCCAAACATGCTCTTTTTCTCCTTTATAATTATCTTTTATAAACTTGACATCTGCACCTCTAGGAAAAGCAAGTTGTCTAACAAAATGACCACTATTGCTAGAGGCTCCATTAAAAAAAGCTCCTATAACAGATGCTGCTTGAGGATAGCTTTTTAACATTTGTTGAAATTGAAAAAGAATATATTCTCCTCCATCATAATTATCATTAAGTAAATCTAAATATTCCTTACTACCAAATTTTATTGGATTTTTTTTAGCTGTAAATTTATTCCATAAATCTTGACTAGCTACAGACACTATTCTTTTTTCTCTATCAGTAAAATTTCTTTGTTTTTCTTTGTATATTTTTACAAGTTTAGCTCTTTGAACACCAGTCATATAATGTCCTCTTCCAAATTTTTCAGATCTTGATGCAAAGTTATTAGAATTTAGTATATTAACTGGTAAATATTGAGGAAATATGTTTTCAACTACTTCCATAAAAAAAGCAACATCTTGTTTGTTTGAATTACTTAAAACTCTAGGCTCAATATTGTTTTGTTTTAAAAATAAATTAAATAAATTATCTATACCTGCTTTAGCAAAGGCTACTTCGCTTATACCATCTCTTACTTGCTCTTGAGCTAAAGCTTTTTGAGCTATAGTAAGATTAGGTCTTGAATCAATCTCTTGTCTTATAGCATAATTAGTTATATTTCTAGACGTTATTTCTAGTAAACCTTTTATTGCTTGAGCTGCCGATGTTCTAGTATCAAAAGTTTCATTTTGTATGCCAAAAATATCTAAAAAATAATCTCTAGCTATTTGAGGTCTTTTATCATATTGATTGCTTTTGCTTGTACCAGCCTCATTGTCTATTTTTACAGGTTTGCCATCTTTGAATTTTTGTATATAAAAAGCGTCTCTTATTAGTTTAGGTAAACCTACATTTTCTCCACCTCTTTTTATAGTTTTAAAAGTGCCATCTTTGTTTTTTCTTTTAGATTCTAAATTAAAAACAGTTGTGTTACCTTCTGGTAATAATCTTATTAATGTGTCAGCATTTTTTTTAATCCACATCTGTATTTGCTTTAAGTTTTTTATATTACTTAAATTAAAAGATTTATCGGTTATTACTTTAATATCTACTCCAAATATATCAGCAAAAGCTTGCGCAGCTAATGTTTGTGAAGATCTATAACGCATGTCTAACAAATCTTTATCACTCATAGCTTCAACTACAGCTTGTGTTTCATTTAAAAATGTTTGTGTTTTTTTGTCCTGAGGTAATACTTTTACAGGATTAACGGTTCTTTTTATTGTTTTTTTAGTTTTAATTTTAGGCTCTATAGTTACATCAGCAACTTGTTTAGCTTTTTCACTATCTAAACTTTCACTTTCTCTAGTTGTTACATCTAACTCTGCAGCTCTTTCTAATATTTCAGCTTGTCTTAGCTTTACTAAACTACCTAATCTAGTTGTAACTTCTCCTTTAGCAATATCAAAATCTTGCAATAATTTTGTTTTACCACCTCTTTTACCTGTACGACCTTTAGCAACACCAAGCATTTGCTCTTGTATAGCATCTTTTACAGATTGAGCTGAAATGCCACCAGGTCTTTGTTGAAAACCCATTGCTCTTGAAATAACACCAAAATTATTTTCAATTAATTGATTTACGCCAAAACCTAAAGTTCTTTCATCTATATTAGGATTATTTATTATTTCAACAAGCTCGTTATTTGTTGTGTCTGTAGAAAATAAAGTTACTTCATCATCAATACTAGGTTCATTAAAATATTTAGAATTTTTTAATTCTTCAGAAAATTTACCAGTTTTAACAGATTTTTGATACTCTCTTAAAAACTCTTTTAAATCATCTTTGTTAGCAAAAGTAAATTTTTTATTTATACCTAGTTTCTCACTTATAGCATTCAACACATCTTGAACAACTACTTTTATTTTTTCAAACATACCAGCTTGATCAATTAATCCTGACTCATATATTTGTGTTAAGTACTCGTCTGGTCTAGCTTCTAAATATGGTACAGTTTTTCCGTCGATGTTTAATGTTAATTCTTTATAAGGAGTCATTTTAGAGTCTAATAACTCTTGCTGTTTTGCATCTAAATTATTAGAAATAAAAGATTGCATTATATTTCCAAACGCACCTCTGTCTTTTAAAACTGATTTAACTATTATACCATGCAATAACTCATGAGAAGCTGTTTTGATTTGACCACTTTTATTTAAAGCTTCTTGATTTAAATATATAGTATCACCTTTTAAAAAACCAAAAGTATTTTTATCAAAACCTTTTCCAGCAATATTAGCTAAAGCTTCAACATCTAAATCTTTTTCTAGTTTTAAATTTAATTCTTGTATTAAACCTTCAGTACTAACAATATCTTCTTCTCTTTTTCCTTTTGCTTCTGTAATAATAGTTGAAACAAAAGACTCAGCGGCTATTTGCTTTAAACTTTCTTTTATTTGTTTTTGTTGATTTTTAACGTTTTCAGGTATTAAACTAGTATCAGCGTTTTTATATTGATTATGTATTTGCTGTTGTTTAACTAAAAGATTTATAGCTTTTGTTTTTTGTTTAGAAACATATTGCTTAGGAACTTTAACACTAGCAGATCTTATTTCTCCTAAAGCAATTAATCTTTCTCTTTTGTTTTCTGGAGTTAATCTTCTATCTTTGTTAATAGAGTTTTCTATTTGTCTATAGTAATTTTCTGTAGCTTCAGGATCAAATTTTCCTGCTATAATAGAAGCAGTATTCTGAAATTCTGTTAAGCTTTGTCTCGCAACACCAGCTCCTAAAGGAAACACAACACCCATTAAACCACCTTGACCACCAGCTTCTAATATGTTTTGAAAATTAAAATAGTTTTTATTACCAGAAATACTTTGTCCTGTTTGTGAAACTAATGTTTGACCAATTTCTGTTGCACTCTCTATTAATCCACTTTTTAAAGCGTTCAAACCACCTTTAAAACCACTTTGTAAAGCTTTTTTAAATTCACCTCTTATTAAAGACCCACCAGCATCTTTTACACCATTTAAAGTAGATCCAACTATTGATTTAGCACCTACTCTTTCTAATGCAGCAGATATACTACCTGTTGCCACTGATAAAAAAGCTTGGTCTTTACCTTCACTTATTAATTGTAGTAACTGTTCTTTGGTTGGCTCTTCTTCTTCTTTTAGATTATATTCTTTTCTAGCGGCAGCATAGAGATTGTCTATATAGTTACCTCCAGTTTCTTGTATCCAAACACCTAAACCTTTACCTAATAAAGCTAAAGCCAATTGTGGAACTTGTTCGCCAACTATACCTCCAAAATCTTGCCAAGTTAAACCATCTTCATCAAAAATCTCTGGTTGCCTAAAAAATGATAAATCTTTTTGTATATCTTTAATTTTTTCTATTTTACCACTAAACCTTTCTGTTTCTTTATTTATTTTATTTTCTAAATATTCAACAGCTTCTATTGCGGTTCCTTCAAAATCCGAAGCTCTTATTACACCTGCTCTATTTGCGCTAATTTGTTTACCAGTATATTTTATTATTTCTTCTTTAGTTACTTCACCCGACTCTAAATCTTCTTTTAATTTAATTAATCTTTCTTGATCTTTTTTTACTTCGTCAGGTAAGTCACTAAGCATAACATCTATACCTTTTAAAGACATTTCACCTGTTTTAAGAAATTTAGCTAAACCTTCTCTAAATGCACCGTATTCATCAATTCCTAATGCTTTTCTTCCTAAAGTTTTTAATTCATCAGTGCTAACATCTAAAGCTAAATCAGTGTTAGCTTCTAATATTTGATTATAAGTATTATTATTGTTTAGATAACTTTGCATTTTATCATTAAAAAACTTTTCATATTCTTCCATAGCTTTAACAGCTTCCTCGGGATCATTTGCATTGTATTTCGCAGCTAATCTTATTCTTTCTTTTTCTAATTCAGGTTTTATTTTTACAGCAGCTTCTGGTATCAGAACTCTATTTATAACTTCATCATTTTTCATTAATTCATTAAAAAGTTTAGTTCCTTTTTCAGTAGCTAAACTTCTTTGTTCTTCATCAGTAATAGTGTTATCAGCAACACCTTTGTAGTCTTTATTAAATTTATCTATTTTAGATTTATTTCTTTGTGTTGCGCTTACATAATTTAGATCCGGTGAAAACACATTTTGTGATTCCAAAGAACCATTTTCCGAATTCAAAACCGTATCGGATGCTGGTTCCTTTACTGCAGTCGCATCCATTACTACAGTTGTTTGCTTTACTTTTTCTACGCATTCTCCTGTTTCTTTGTCTTTTTCAAAACCTTCAGGGCATTCTTTTTCGTTTTGATTTGAAAACAAAACGTTTAACTGTTCTTCAGTAAAGGGCATAATATATTATTTAAAGTCTATTTTTTAAAGCTAATAATTCTTTATATTCTTCAGAGTTTTTTCCACTTTGTTTTTCTGCTAATATTAAAAATTGATTTAATAATTCCTTGTTTGTTCCCTTAAAACTAGGGTATTGTCTTTTAATTTGATTTAAAGTTTCAGTAACTTTTTCTAAATCATAATTTTCAGCTATTTTTAATTTAGTACCTCCTCTATTAGTCACCACGTTTCTATCACTTTTACTTTCTTTTATGTCTGAAATTAATTGAGTTGTGATTCCAGTAATTTGTTCTGGCGTAGGTGTAAAGGTTTCAGGAAGTGGTTTTTCTTGAGTTCTTTGTAGGTCTATAATATAACTAACAACTCCTCTATCATCTTCCGTATTTCCAAGTGTAGAATCTTGTTTTGCTAATTGCCTTACTACAAACTCTTCTTGAGCTGGAACATTTAAATCATATTCTGTAGGTACTAAATTACCTTCTTTATCTTGTTGATAAGTAGTTAAAATATTTGTTTCCTTATTATAATCAGCATTGTTACCAGTTGTGCTTATATAAGCAGCTGCGGGATCTTTTTTGTAATTTTCCCACCACTTGTTGCCTTTTGTTTTAAAATCAAAACCTTTATTATTATTATTTTGATTTTCTTTTTTTTGTAACACAGCTGGATTAATACCTTCTTCAAATGTTTTTTCTAAATTTTTAACCATATATTTAGTTACTAATTCTAGAGATTTTTCATCTAAACTAGTTCCTTCAGCATTACCAATTTTTAAATCAGGATCACCTTTTTGTCTTAAAACATTATTGTAATAACTTTCTATAGAATTAAAACCACTACCAGGTCCATCCATTAAACTACCTTCATTAGAATAGCCCGATAATGTTGCTAAAACATTTGTTCGCATATCGTTTCTAAATAATTTTCTACCTTCATCACTAAATTCATAAAACTCAAAAGTATTACTTCCAACATCTTTTCTACCACTACCTTTTAAATATGTAGCCATACCTTTTGAAGTAACTCTTCTTGTTTTAGCATCTACAACTTGTCCTTCAAATAAAGCGTTTTCCGATTCAGATGTTATACCTGGTATAATAGGTAAGTCAGCTGACATTAAAGCCATTAAACTTTGTTGATAACCACCTTCTTTACCAAATTGACCTCCTGTAGAGTTTAAAACAATATCAAAAACCCCGTTATTATTAACTATGTTAATACCTAAATCTGAAGGTAATGTGTCGTTATAAGTAGACATAAAAAATTTAGCTAATTTAGGATCTAGCTTTTTCATATCTATACCACCTTCACTACCAGCTTTACCAGTAACACCTAGTTTTGAAAACAACTCTCTTTTTTCTTGAAAAGACTCTAATAAGTTTTTCATGCCTCCACCTTTAAAAAAAGTTTCATACTGTGCTAATTGAGATTGCAACTGTGCTCTTTCAGCTGGATTTTTAGAGTTAAGTAATTGTGCTTTTATTCTAGCACCTTGATCTACTAAACCTGACAAAGCAGGTTGTAAAGCAGGTTGTATATCAAAATCTTTAGAAGCAAGGTTTGCATTATTTAAATAATCTAAATTATATTTAGTTACATCATTTAATAATTTAAAGTTTTCTTCTTCTTTCTTTTTTCTTTCAGCTTCAGCTTTAGCACCTAAAGTATCTATAACACCAGCTGTAGTGTTTGAAATATTTTGTATAGCACTAGCAAAGTATTTTCCACTTTGTGAATCTACATATGTAACTGGATTTCTGTAACTCATAATTTATTTTTTAACCTGTAAAAACACCTGCTTGCGGACCAACGCTCATTGGTGTGTAGTTAGACGTATTTATATTAGTACTAGTTGGTATTGGTGTTCTAATACCAAATTCAGCACTACCCATATTAGTATAACCGCCAGTTGTTGTTATGTCATTAACAGTATTTACCAAACCTCTAGTTTGTTGGCTAGAAGAACCTAGAGTACCGCTAGTTATTAGTGATCCAGCTATATTGCCTAAACCACTAATCATGCTAGAACTTATAGCGGCTCGATCTGCAGATGCTTGAGCAGCTTGTTTTTGTGCTCCACTAATTTGAGCAGATACTCTATCTAACTGTTCACCTTGTCTTCTTTCTGTTGCTGAAAATACAAATTGTTTACCAGCAACATCTGCTTGTTGTAATCTTTGTGCTTCACTCATACCAATGTTTTGTATTCTTTGAGCTTCTTGCATTTTTAGTTGTTGTAAATTAGATTCTCCTTGTGCTCTTCTTATTTCGTTCTGTGCTTCTTGCTGCTCTATACTAGCTGAAACACCTTTTTTACTTTGTAAAGCGGCTTGCGCTAGAGCAGTTGCACCACCAGCACTAGCTCCCGTAGCTCTAAGCGTGTCTAGTGTATTTGCTAAAGCAATATCTGCTTCTTCAATTTGCATCTCAGCAGCTTGTGTAGCTACACCTAAACTAGCGTAAGGATTTGAAACCATACCACTTAAATCTTTTGCCATACTTGAAATATCAGAAACACCAGCGTATGGATTTGTTATAGCTTGTCTACTTTTTTCAAGACTATCAAGTTTACCTTGTAATCTTCTTTTTTCAGCCATTGCTCTTCTTTCCCTACGTTTAGCAGCTCCACCTCCAAAAAGACCTCCAATAAGGCTTACTGCACCACCTATTAATGCTGCACCAACCGCAGGAGCTATTGGAGCCATAGTAACGCCATGTGGGTTACCAAAAAACCACTCGTATATTTGTATTAAAATTTCTTCCATATTGTTTAGTATGATGATTCTACCACGTCTGATGACACAGAGAACAATTCTTTTTTAGTTGTAGGATAAATTGAATTATTTAATTTCATTTTTACAGTTGAATAAAAACCTTTTATACCTGACATATCTGCTCCATATAATATTTCACCACTTACTGCAGGTGAATTATTTATAAGATTTGCAAAATATTTATCTTCTTTTTTCTTAAATGTGTTGGACCATATCTGAGTCTCTAAGCTAGCTAAATTATCTTGAAATACATATTTACCTATTGGTAAAGTTTTATCATTAGAACTAGCTACCATGCTTTCTAACTCCCAACCTAAAGCACCTTCATAGTTAATTGTTTTAAAGTTTTTAACAACTGAAGGATTAGAGTTTAGTATTATAGTTACATCTGAATCGTAATTAAATCCATAAAACTGAGCATAGTTACCTAAATAATGTTGATAAAGTTTACCAGTGTTAAATGTATAAAATACATTACTTAAGCTAAAAGAATAATTAGGTTTATAACTAGAAAAACTAGTCCAACCTAATACACCTTCGTCAAAAGTAACTGTAGAAAAAGGTTCTGTCCAACATATTATAGTTTGTAAAGCTGGTATTGGGTTTGTTAGGTTAGCTACAAAAGAAGCTGGATTAGATGTTTGTATAACAGAAACAATAGTTCCATAAAATTCTCCTGTTATTTGACCTGATGTTGTATATTTATATATATTATCTCCAGCAGCAATGTCACCTATAGTAGCATTTAATGTTACAGTTACATTACTACCTGTATTAGCAATATTTTGACCATTTTGGGCTATGTTACCTGTATTTCTTTCTTGTTGTGTAGATACAACATAGTTTTTAGAATGTGAGTTCCACCCTCCAACTACTCTAGCTGCATTAGCTAGTTCATCTCTAAAAAAGTCGTGCATACCATAAGATGATATTTCAGTTATACCGTCAGCAGATAATCTTAGTACACAACCTCGTTTTTTATCTGTAAAGTATTTTCTATAACCATATACAGCAAAACTTTCTGGGTTTGTACTTATACCATACTCACCAGCATAAGCGACTATTTGACCTATAACTTGTAATGATGATGTAATAGATGCGTTACCTTCTGCTGAATATATAGCGTCTTTATCTATTAAAGCTCTACTAACTTTGTCTTCTTGAAATATAATTAAGTTAGTATCTTCAGCATATAATTTTTGTATAGATCCATTGGCAGGATCTGCAGATCTAACTATATCTTGGCCAACAGAAAATTGATTAGTATTGTTAATACCAGTTCTAGAATTAAATATACCAGAATATATAAGAGAACTTATTCTATGCTGTTGTTTAAACGTATCTTCTACTATATAAGCTTTTACACCAAAATCAACAGATGTGTTATTGTAACCACCTCGTATTCTAGCTTCTTCTATATACCAGTCATCAGCATTAACAGCTGAATAATCTTGTGGTATGTTAGCATCTGGTGCTACTCCTATAAATTTTATTTGATCATTTAAAGCTACTGTTTGAGCAGAACTTATTGTAATGTCTTGATTATTGGCCGCTACAGAAACTACAGTTACAGTTCCTGTAAAAGCGGTTGTTAAGTTAGTAACTACTTGACCAGCACCTATCTTGTCACTAGCAACTTGTAAGTTTATTATATTTGTTGCACCTGCATTAGCTGCAACAGTTACAGTCTCTATATCTGTAATACTCTTGATTTTTTTTAACCAGAATGTACTAAAGTAGTTTACTTCTAAAGTCGCTGCCATAATTTATTATCACTTGTTTTTAAATATTATTACTACGGTGAAAATGGGTATAAATATATGTTAGGCGAACAACCATTTGCAGACGAGCAAGCTTCAACATAACATTGTGTCCAAGGGTTTGGTTCATATACTTTTGCATCACTAACGTTAAACCTAGTAGAAAACTTATATTTAACAGTACCTCCATTGTTGTAAGGTGAAGACCCAGATGTTATAAACGCTTTATAATTACTAACACCACTACCAGCATCTGCAAAAGAAAATACAGTTGACAACGTAGAGTCAGTATAAAATTGAGTTACATATTGACCGTAAGGCACGTGTGAATAACCGTTTGGTAAACCACTTATAGCATTAGGACAATAATAACTATTTGAACCTGTGTTTTCTATAGAATACCTATAAGATTGTGCCGTACCACTAGTTGTATTTACACCGTTTTCTATTACACAAGTGCTGTAATATAAATCATTTGAGTTAACCCAACAAGCCATTGTTTCACTTTGTGTTGGAGCTGTTACGCTTCTAGCGTCAAAAGCTGCAATTGCATATTCACCTGTTTGATTATAAGCTAAAACTCTTTGATCATAAAATACACCAAACGTACCTGTTGCACTTGTTGTAAGATCTACTTTAACAACACCTTGACTAGGCGTTCCAGCTGAATTATTAATAGTAAAATTATTTATATCAGCAATAGCGGCCCAAGCAGAACTACTATTTGATCTATGCCACACTCTCCACGTAACATCTGCGTCTAAACCTGCTGGACCAGATGATGACCACGTAAAACTAGCATTCATAGATAAAGACATCGTACCCTGTGTCAACGCATTACCTATTTTAAACAATGTATCTGTTTCAGAAGCATCTCCTGTTTGTGCTGTAGTAGGTGTAATAGGCAAATCACCAGCGGTTAACGTATTGTCAGATAAATACCAAACACCTGTTATAGGTCCTGTGGCTTGCATTTTTGTTATTAATGCTTTTTCTATAGGTATACCTGGAAGAGCTGTGTTTATAGGACCAGTTATACAAGTTGATTTTATACCTGAGTTAGCAGGTTGAGGACCAATAATAATAATTTGATTAGCAACAGCTGATAAAGCTCCATCAGCTGTATCACCGTTTGCATCTTCTATTTTTAAAACTAAAGTGTGTTGACCACTAGGTGTATTATTAGCTGTTTGACTTAAGTTTCCATTAGTGGCATCAATAACAAACGAAGGTTGACCATTTGCACCATTAGGATTACCTGAAACAATAGACCATTTTAATTGCTCTGTGTTTCTTGTAGAGCTTGCTGAACCATTTTTTGACAACGTGTCTTGGCCTGTAAATGGATTACCAGTTTGATCTACTGTAGCTTGTATAGTTGGTAAAGGCGATTCATCAAATGAAGGTGCAGAATTAGATAAGTTAACACTTAAAGTTAAAGTTAAAGACGGGTCAAAAACCTTAGGATTTGTTGCAGAAGTTATTTGTATCGAAAAAGTAAAGTTATCCTGTGTAATGCTATCATCTAAATAAACGAACTCTTGTAATGTTTTTATTCTATAAGACTTAAGAACTGGATCTTGAACTAATTCAAATTGATTACTAACATCTCCATTTCTAACAGATACAACACTCATTGTTGCTGTAGTTGGATTAGCAGCGTCAAAAGCAGCTCCTGTGTTTGATTGTGGAAAGAAAGGATCAGTTATGTAATGTCCACTAGCGTCGCTTTCTAATAATTCAATATTAGTAGCTGTAAAACTTGTTGGGCCATCAAAACCTGTGATTATATCTATATTTAAATCAGATAATAAACCTACTGTACCAGTTTCCCAAAATATATCTAACAGAGAATCAACAGGTTCTGTTTCATATATAGCTAAAAAAGGTCTCATTGTAGCGGTTACATCACCTATAATGTTATTTTTATTTGTAGCTAATCTTGCTATTAAAGGATTAGTATCTATTTGATATAGATTCAATTGGCCATTTGTACCCAATGTAGCAAAATCCATATTTGAATCATCAGCTGTAGAAATACTTATAGCGGTGTCAGTATCTATATTAGGATAATATTGAATATTTGAAGCGCTGTTATTATTAGAAACCCTACCAAATAACTGAACAGAACTTCTAAACTGTTTTTGATCTGGTCCAACCTCTGATAAATCTCTAGGTATTTTATTTATGTTATCATTTATTAAAACTATATTAGCTGTAGATCCAGTTGGATCAGAAGGGAAAGGAGGGTTGCTACCTCCTTGTTGATCAGGGTAACCACTTAATATACCTGGCAAATAAGCATTGTAATAATCTTGCTCTGTTTGTTTAACCACCACCTTGTAAGAATACCAACCAGTAGGGTTTAAAGTATAACTATACTTTGTGTCAGGTGATTCTGTACTAACAGAATATAAATTGTTATTTATAGGTTTTTTTGTATAAATTATATAATCAGGAGTGGATGTTGCATCTATTTCTACTATTTCTACGTAATCAACAAATTCACCTCTTAAATATTCACTAACTGCTGGAACATTAGTTACACTGCCAGTTACTGTAAATTCATATTTATAACCAGCAATGTTTAAAACAGGTATAGTTGTTGCTGTGTTTATATGAGTTAAAACAGACATATCAAAACCACTTCCTTTTTCTTTAGCATATAAACCTGGTTCGCCATTACTAAAATTAGGCAAACTATTTACGCCAGAAACTATTTGATTTGTTACATTTAATTGTAAAGTATTTCCAAACCAAGATAAAATATCTTCTGCAGATTCATTATAAGAATTAAATATAGTAGAACCTAGAAATGTATTTATAATAGTTTGTTGTACTGGTGAAAGAATAACAGGTGTTTGTCTACCAAACTTATCACACAGTATAAAACCAACTTGATAGTTTCTATTTTGTTTTAAAGAGTGGTTAGGGTATTCTACCCAACTGTCACTTATAACAGAATCACCCTTATCAACTATTTTAACATCATAATTAATATTGTCAGGCGCTGTGTAAGTGTCTCTAAAGTTACCGTATATAATTCTATTACCTGCTGTCTCTTGAGACAAAGCTCTTACCGGAACCTTATCATAAACCCTTGTTGTTTGATCAGTTGGTAATGTTTTATAAGGTTTTCTAGACTGATATTCATATGTATATAAATTATCTACGCTTTCAGCATTTATAGCACTTATAGGTATAGTTTCTAGAACTTTTACAACAGTTTGATCTGATTCTTTATATAGAATATCTAACGATGTTATTTTAAAACTTGTTGATAAATCATCTTCATGGTCCGGTAATGTTATTAACAACTCTATATTGTTAACATTGTTTTCCATCCAAGCAACTATAGTACTTCTAAAAGCTTCGTCTTCATCACCGTTTTTAAAATAACCTTTTTGTTTAGGTATATAAGCTATTTGAGTAAAAGGCGCAAATATAGAATACTCACCATCATCAAATCTATATCTGTAACTAAATCTTACATATCTACTTTCTAAGTAATCTGGATCACCAGGCCAAGTAGCACTAGATGATTCGTTTGTCATTGTTGACATTAAAAAAGTAAATCTATCTCCAGCAATAGGAAGTGTAATAGCTGATGATAAAGTGACAGTAGTATTTCCTGTAGCTGTAACTACATTAGAAACTGTTACAAAGTCAGAAGGTAAAACTTTAGGTGTACCAGTAGAGCTAGAACTAACAACAGACATACCTATTAGTATTTTTGAGTTTTCAGCAACTACAATTGTTGTTGTTGTTGGAGCTGGACTTGATTTTACTGTTGCATTAGTTTTTTTAAGTAAAGATATAGGTAAGTAAGGATTATATTTAGCTACTGAAATTTGAACCTCATCGTTATAATAATTATTAGGTTTATTTATATTAACTTTTCTAGGTTGATTTCTATTGTCTGTAAAAAATAAAAGCTCCTCTATTAAACTAGCTTGTATAGGGTTTGTAGTTGAAAAATTTAAAAATACACCATCAGCTATAACTTTAGCTGTGTTAGAATTTTTCGGTGTCCAAGAATATATTATACAGCGGTTTCCTGAAGGAGCAAATGTAGGATTAACTGTTGGATCAACATCAGTATAATTTGTTGCAAAAATAAATATAGTCTGTGTATATTCGTCAGTTAAATAACCTATAGTTTGTATATTACTAGGCAACGCTGGAGTTATAGTAAACGTTTTTTCAGTATTACCTAAAACAGTTTCTAAAGCACCTATGTCATCATCTTCTGATTTACCTACAGATATATTCTGCGCATCTCTGTATTCACCATTAGGTATTAATCTATCGTCCAAGTCTTTATTCATCTTGGATCTTAGAAAACTGTTTTTAATTTCTGCCATGTTTAGTGTTTAATCCATTTAGATTTACCTCTCATAACTTGAACTATTTGGTCAAGTTTAAGATTAGATAATCTTATTTTAGCATTTCTTAGTTTAGCACTTTTCTCTTGTTTAAATCTTCTTACAATATACTCTTGTATACCAGTTGATACAGATAATATAGAATATATTATGTAAGCATATAAAGCTTCTTCAGCTAGTTTAGGTATTCTAGAATCAAGATCATAAGCGTTACCATCAGATACGTATTGTAATAATATTAGTTTGTTAGCTAAATTACTAGTAAAACTAAATGTACCTTTTCTTTCATCTATTTTAAACCAACCATTTTTTTGACTAGTCTGTGGCTCTAAACCATATCTTTGACCCAATGCGCCATCTGTATAGTTACGATCTAAAACATTAGCGTTATTTAAATCATTATTAAAACCTCCACTTATATATCTAGGATTTGTTTTATCCCATGTTGCATTTGTTTGAGACGTAACCTCTGTATTACTATCAAAACCGTCTTGAATAGGCTTACCTTCATCATCTTGTGTGAATGTGTAGTAAGGACTTTGATTAAGGTTGTCAGTTGGGTATATGATATGTAAAACACCAAGTTCATCTACCCATGAAGCTTTGACATAATTAACATAATCTTGAGGTATAGCTAAACTTAAGGTAGAAGGAACAGTTAGTTCAGTTGATTTTACACTTTTTAAAGTATCATAACTAAATTCTTGTAAACCACGCCTGGCATGAAATATAACGTCAGTTCTTTTTACACTTGGTATAAGTTTGCCAGCACCTACATATGCTATTAAAAAATTATCTATAACATCAGTTAACCTAGTGTAAGCATATTCTCCGTGATTATTTTCTATAGCAGACTCTATTAATTGTATTTTAATATAAGAATTTGCAATTAAATAAGAGTTTACTGTTATTATATTTCCAGCCTCACTATAAGGTTCTGCAAACTTAAATACTAATGCTGTTTGAGCAGGAGGTATTTGAACAGTTATTGTACATGTAAATGTTGTAGTTGTTAATATTTGTTTTACAGTACCATATGTAGTTGTTCCAGCTGTGTTTTGTATTAACATACCAACAGCTATATCTGAATTAGCAGTATTAATAGTTAAAGTGCTTTCACCTACGGGAACAACAGTTCCATTACTTGTTCCTGTTGTTTTAGTATTATTAGGCGTCATTTCTGTCCAAGTTAATGCATCTGGACTAGAATATAAATGAAAATTATTTAAACCATATTGGCCATTAGCATTATCAGAACTTCCAAATATTAAATCTGTATTAAAAGTACTAGTAAAAGTTTGACCTGCACCTGATGCGCTTATATAAAACTGCTGTGCTCCAGCGTAATACTGTCTATTAGTTTCGGTTATTAAACCACCATTAGGTATAGGCATAAGTTAGCTTTTTTGATTTTGTTGTTCTTGCGCTACTTGTTGTGCAGCGACTTGTATTATTGTAGGGTCTTTTACTACTACTCCAGCGTATAATAAAACTTTTAAAACTATCTCTGTTTGTTCAGCATCATGTAGTTCAAAATTAATAGATGTGTCGGGATTATATACGTAAGCATTTCCAGAAAGAGTAAAATTCCATACTGGATCCATAGGTTTTCTTATGTAAGTAGCTTGAACACCTGATTGAATTGTTGAAGGATATACAAAAAGCTTTTGTCTTTCGTATATGTATATAGGATATGTAGTTGTAGGTGCTGTTAATTTAGAGCTTAATAAATGATATAATTCACCTCTATCAACTCTTTCAAGCTCTTGAGTTGGTAAAGCTCCTTCGCTATAAATAACAGTTCCTAATCTATAAAAATCATCTTGTGTTGTTACAACAAAAATATCTATACCAGCAGCTGGCGCAGCATTTAATGTTAATGTTGTTCCATTTATACTATAAGCTGTGCTAACTACACCATCTAAATAAACAGTTGTAGTTCCACCAGCTAATTGATTAGCTGTAATAGTTGTTATTGCGTATGCTTGTTGATTTTGTAAAGTCACAGTTGTGAAGCTAGCTTGTGAAGATCCTGATTCTGTAGGTAAGCTAAAAGCACCATTAGCATATGTAGTATTGCCTATGGTTTTAAATATAGAGATTTTTTCATCAAGATTTACGACTCTATCTGCGTAATCTGTATTTGTTTGTGGAACACGTATCTGCTGATTAAGATCTTCAAAGTATCTTTCAAATATCTCTAATTGAACCTGAGTACCTATTTTATTAAACTCAACAGGTGTCATGTAACCTCGTTGCTCTTTATTTAGTATTAATAAAACGGTTTGATATACAGTGTTTACGTTTATTGCCATTTTAGTATTTTAGTTAATAGTGATTAGGGCCACGCAAGTGACCCTTCACTATAATTATAGTCACATATTATTGTAACTTTTTCTTAATTGTTTTGAAAACTTCAACACCTTCATCAGTTTTAAACCAAGCGGCTAACGCTGAATAAGGGTTTTCATCAAAAGGTATAGTCATTAGTTTCCTATCGTTAGTTCCCCAATGGAATGTTCTTTGATCTTGAGCTAATTTTATTATATGTTGTTCAGTAGCTCTTATACCTATATTTCTTAAACCTACGTTTTCATCACTAGCTACAGATAAAAATGCTGATGGATTTCTTCTTGCCATGAGTAATAAATCTCTTCTTAGTTCTTTAGAACTTAATGTAGATACCTTTGATCCTAGTTCAACTCTTAATACAGCTTCAGCATGGTCTATATCCATTTCTTTTGCTGCAATCATAGCATCTAATTCTACATTAATGTCTTCAAGTTCATCTTCAGCGACTACCTCGGCTTCCCACTCAGAATATATAACACCTTTTTTAGGGTGATATAGTGATAATAGTTTTTGTAAGTTTTGTTTTTGTTTTGGAACAGCTAAAACACCATCTTCAAATATAATGTGCCCTAGTGTTACCTCTCCTTTTTGTTCTTGCAAAAAAGGTGAGTTTTGATTCGTAGCATATCTTAATTCTTTTTGTTCTCCTGTTTTTTCATCAAACCATAATAATGGATGTCTACCAGTGTTTTTAGAATTTAAAGTATATGTTAACGGTTCTTTATCGTGTAATAGAAAGTATCTTCTATCTTTAATCTCCCATTTAGGGGCTATTGTTTCTTTTGTTTTTGACATGATATGATATAATATAATTAATAAAAGTAATAATTACCCCCGTTAGTTCAACGAGGGTAACTACTACAGCAATCTTATTGTTGGAATAATACGAAATTATTCGCGGCTTGAGTAACCAAACATCTTTCAGATAACCAGTTAACTTGCATCGCGTCAATGTTAGTAGTGTAAGCACCACCAGCAGATCCTGTGATCCAGTTTTTGTATCTTCTGTCTTCTGTTTGTGAAGCTCTATATCTAACGTGTAAGAATGGTCTTCTTATGTTAGTACCTAATTGTTGGTCATACACAGTTGATGTTCCAGCAGGTATTAATACACCTTCTATTCCACTTACTGCAACTCCACCTCTTGTAGAAGCGTCGTTTAAGTATTTCCAGCTAGTTTTGTAGAAGTCATAAGAACCTCTTCTGAAACCAGAGAAACCTAAATTAAGTGCCATGTCTTCAGAGTTTTCAAATAAACCGTAAGCAGTTCCGCCTACAGCTCCACCTGAAATTTGTCCTAACATATCATCAAAATCTAAATCAAGTCCTCTGTTTAAGAAAAGCATGTTTTCTTCAATAGCTCCTTGAGTATCTAGATTTTTAAGT
>ERZ1039804.753-NODE-753-length-19975-cov-281.882631_pt1 | contig 19975 bp, 28 predicted proteins | sample MGYA00383089_ERZ1039804 | MGnify/ENA primary metagenome ERZ1039804 (study PRJEB29581, sample SAMEA5548359) | metagenome | biome: marine; feature: coastal; material: water | depth 1 m | study: Short-term variability in the microbial, nano- and picoplankton...
TATTTTATTATTTTCGAAATGGATCCGTTATTATCGTATCTTTTAAAAGGTAAAGATATTTTACTTTTTTGCTTGGTAGCCACAGGTGTATATCTATTTTTATTGCAAGCCATTATAGCTAAGCCAGAACTTATAGACGCATCATGCTTTGTTCTGTTATTTATATTAAACTTTGCCCAGTCTTCTAAGGTTCTTTGCATGTACATATTACCATACCCTTCCCCTGTATAACCAACGTGGGTTTCTATATAAGATTCAATAGCAGCCGCGTGAGCTTGTTTTATATCTTCACTTGAATTTGGTATACCTCCGATTTCTCTTTCTGTTACCGATAGTTTATTCCAAACTTTATCTGGCCTGTTCATACTATACCCTCTATAACCTCTTCTTTTAAAATGATACAGTAACCTAGGCTTATTGTTTTCAGCTAATAATGGCATACCATAAAATACACAAGCCATTAGCACATCTTCAAAAAACATTTCGGCTGTCGGAGGTCTTGATATGTACTCTAAGAAAAAACAATTAGGTGGAGCGTCTTCCATACTAAATTTTGTTAAACCGTGCAAAGCGCCATTTGAACCTCTTTTATCTACTGTGCCCGATATATCGTAACTATCACAACCAAAAGCGCCCATGTGTTCATTACCGGGATATTTGGTTCCATTCTTTATTATCACCTGGTTTTGCAAATTATTAGGAGGAACCCAAGATATTTTAAATCTACCATCTTTATTAGGATAAAATATAACTCTAGTATCTTTTATTCCGTTCTCCCAAGCAAAGCTACCTGTTGTAACTACAGCGGTGTTTTTTAAATCTTCGTTATAGTCTACTTGTTCATATATTTTAGTAAGGTTAAATATAGACTCTTTAGCTTCATCTCTAAAAGCGTGTTTTTCCGTTCTTGGAAACTGACGGTAATATTCATTCAACCCGTCTTGATCATTTTTTAATCCGTCTACTTCATTCTCCCAATGCTCTATAACCCCGTAATCTATTGGTTCTCCGTCGACTCCTTTAATTGGTTTATCTGGTGTGTTAAATACAGGTAGTCCAAAAGAATCAATGAATCCTTCGTAGTTCCATTCCATAGGTATGAACAAAGAATATAGTCCTGAGCTAGTCTGTCCATTGCGGTTTCTTTTTGTAACATCTGAAGCATAGTATAAGCTTTTAAAGTTATTACCTCCTTTTTCTAAAGCGTTAGATGTTGAACCCATCATACACTTACCAATAATTTTACGTCCTAAACGCAAACAAGTTTTTGTAACTCTCCAGTTATTTAATATGTTATCTGGTCTTTCCCACTTACCACTCTCATCGTGAACTAATAGTTTTAATTTCTCACCATCATAAGAGTTATCTCCTGTGTTTTTCCAGTCAATAGTTGTGTCTAATCCTTCTAGTTCTTTTTGTGTTTCACCTTCGTTAAGTTTACGTCTGGTAAGCCTTGACGCGGGTACCCTATAGGCGAGCTCCGTTTTTGGCCTGTCCATTCCATCTTGTATAGGTCTGAAAAAGAACGGGTAGTTACTAGAAATGGGTACAACTTTATCTGTGAACATTTTCTTCGCATCGGCTCCAGATTTGGACAATATCCCAAACCGTGAATCCGTTGATATGGTTGCCATATTAACCGCCTCCCCAGACGCCATGAATGAAAATCCTGAACGTCTATTCTTGAGATACGACATTCCATAACAGCGGTTGTCAGCTTTACACGCTTCCCAGAATATGAAGAATAACCTGTTGGACTCCCTAAAATCTGGTTTCCCAACGTCAATTTTGGTCCACTGCAAGTACATGTAATGAGTACCAGTAATGTAAGTTGGATTACCATTATTATAAAACCAAAAACCTTCTTCCCTTTTTTCAAATTCCTTATCTATATATTCGTACCACTTTTCTTTAAAATCAGTTGGGTATTTTTCCCAGTCAAAAACGCTTTTTATTTTTGTTAACTCTTTTGGATATTCTGAAGCCTCCCAGAACTGTTCCTCTTTCTTAACAGAACGTTTTTGTATTTCTTTTGTTGCTTCTGGTAAAGCGATTCTAAGATTTTGGATATTATATATTTCTCCAATCTTTCCAGTTTTGCTAATAACCACGACGTCATGATCAGCATTGTAACCATACTCCCATTTTTTATAGCGATTCATTCGCTTTATTACTTGAGGCTTTATGTAGTTTTCTTCTACACTATATAAAGTTTGATTGTACATCTTATTTAGATCTACGTTCTGCAAAACCTTTAAAAGCTTTTTCTTCTTTTTCTTCTTTAGGTTTATCGTTTAACTTATCCTCTTCTTCTTGTATTCTTTGTAATATTTCAAAAGCATCGAAAATAGCTAGCTTTTTTGTAGCTGCAGCATTTTTTAATCTATCAGCAGAAATATCATCATCGGAATCTACAATAGCTTCTTTAGCTACTTTAATTAATTCTTCAACGGCTATTTGACCAGCTAGGATAATATTCTTTTTCGTTTCCTTTATTTTCATACTTAATTACAATATCATTAGATTTCATACAATATAAACGCTTGTTATCAAATACAAACTCAAACTCAGAGTTAGGCGTAAACCCTATTAAGTCTCCTGGGTTTATTTTAAGCGCTTTTAAAGACTCGTTGCTGTACTTTAGTATACCAACAAGTTCTTTTTCTTTTTGACTCTTTAAAACGTCTGTTTCTACTACAGGCGCAACGAAGCAATAATCCATATGAGTACACCATTCTCCGTTTTTATAGTACATATATATTTGGTCAGGATTGGCAAAGTACATATTATTTTTAAAAAATGTAGAGCTATTTCTTTCTGTCCCTCTAACGTCGTACCATCTCCTAAATATATTGTGATGCACTATTACTTTATCCCCTGGTTTTATATCTGTTTTAAAAGCAGAAGGTGTTGAAACAACAACAGCCTCTTTGCTAACAGATCTCCAATCTTCTACTTTTGTATTAGTAATAAGATTTTTATCGCCTACCTTTACTTGATTATTATATCTATCTTTTAAAGGTTTTATAATAAATTGCCCTAAGCTATTCATTAATATTCTAAGTCATATTCAACTGATATTGCCATGTTAGAGTTAAACTTTTTCCACGGAAGCACCTCATTGTTTTTTTCAATGTAAATGCTATACGAATTATCTTCCTCGTTATGCAATATAGCTTTTATAATATGACCACCATACACCGACTGATTAACAGCGTAGTGCATGGCGTCATTTTTATAATCTGAACCAATACTTATTTTTCTAACTATCTTGCTCATCTTCCTTTACAACCTCTGTGTATTCGCCGGTTTTTAAATCAATATTTATTTGACCATAAGATTCCTCTAAGTCTTTTTTAATATCTTCCAACTCGCCGTTAATTTGCGCAAATGAATGTAAAAATTCATGCTTTTTAGCTTCGAGTAACCCTATATTATTCATAATACTAGTTACTTCGTTTTGTTTAGAAACTATTGATTCTAACTCTTCTTTTTTAATTTTTGACATAATTTAATTTAATTTAATTGTTATCTCTTTATAATTACCTAAAATTCAAGTAATTTAGTTTTACTTTGTTAAATTGTTTTTCTTTTCGTATGATCTCGCTCCTACTAATCCTAACATTCCAAATAGTACTTGCATTGTAATAGTTGTATCTATCTGCGGGAATTCTATCTCCCATCCGTTTACTGTAAACACAAACCTTAATAAAGGCTCTATAAAAACAGCGTATAATAAACCTAATCCACACACCCAACCTATAAAAGGTCTCCACCCTGCAACAAATACAGTTCTATGTGTAGCTTCAGCTTCGTTTATTTTAGTTTGAACTTCTGCAAGTTTACCTGCTATTTCTAATTTTTTATTAGGATCAAGTTCTTTACCTTTTATAGCTTCTCGTATGTCTTTAGCTAGTGAACCAATACCTTTAGTTCCGCTACCTAATAATCTACTTAACCAACTCATAACTTAGCATCTCCATCTTTTAAGCGCAGCTGCTTTTCTAGTTGGCCTACCTTTTTTATCTTTCATAGGCCCTGGCATTCCGCTCATACGTGCGCAAAATGATTTTCTTCTTTTAGCGTCTTTGCTTCCGGCTTTAACTTTACCCGTTACGGCAGTTTTTAATTTACTACCAGGATTTTTCTTTCGGTAAGCAGCAACACCTTTTTTAGTCATTCCAGCGCCTTCCTTTGTTGATAAAAAGTTTCTATCTTTGCCTTTAGTTGTTTTCTTTATTTGTTTTTTAGCCATATCTATTAATGTTTACAACCGCAAGGTTTTTTAGTATTTACTTTTTTTTTTAGTAACAGTTTTTTTACCTGTTTTTTTAGCATAAGCTTTAGCTGCTGCTTTTCCTTTTGTTGTGTACGCGAATTTTTTTCCTCCTACTTTTGGCATAATATTTATTTTTTACGTTTTAATGATGATGTTCTTTTACCCATACCCACTCTTTTCTTTTCAGCTACTGCTTTTTTCTTTTCAGCAGGAGACATTTCTTTCCAAGTTTTAGGCGTTTTACCGCTTACTCTTTTACTTGGTCTACACTTTTTCGTTTTTTTGTTTTTAGTAGAACCGCATACGTTACCTTTTTCATCTGTCCACTTTTCTTTAAACCAACGTTGAAGGCTTGCTCCTTTTTTAGTTTTTCTAACAGCCATTACTTTCGTTTTTTACCTTTAGCTTTTCGGCATTTAGCAATAGCTCCACTAGCATACGCAGACGGAAATACTTTATATGATTTTTTTACTTTGTGGTAACAAGAGTCTTTTTTAGTTTTTGATTTCATATTATTTTGTATTTAGTTTTGCCGTTTTCTTTATAAGCTTTTAAACAACGACTTCTATTTGATTCTTCTGAAACATAAGATACATGTACCCAATCAGGATTTTCATCGTCTCCGAACTCCCATATCATTTGATCGAAATCTAAATTGTTTTTAATGTAGTTGTACATTTCAGCGTTAGTTTTGCGCCCAAAAGTATCATCTATATCTATAGCTCTTCCTTCACAGTGTTGTGACTTAGAACTTCCGCCTATCGCTTTATTTAAATCAGCGCTTCTAAAAAACGAATTAATTCTTATTGGTCCTCCAACCCACTTTCTAAGAGGTTCGAATATGTTTTCGGCTATTACTTGCATGTTGGACATTTGATAATCACTAGGCGTGTTATTTATATCTAACCTTGTAGCTGTCGAACTACGAACACCTTCTTTGTAAGATATGTGTTTACTTACCATTTTTATCTTTATTCATTAAGTACCATCTTTGTAGAGTGTATCCTATTGAAACGCTTAAAAGTACTATTTTTAAAGCGGCATCTATATTTGTAAAACTTAACATGAAACTACTTCCATTTAGAGCATATATTTTTATATCGGTAAAGTTCATTGAATGTATATTTTATAAAGAATTTATATCTTGTACAATTCTTTCTTTTATTTCTTGTTTAAGCCCAGTAGTAGCCATTTGTCTTTGTTCATTAGTGCCAAATACAGCAGCGGCTTTTTCTTGGGTAGCCGGAGGAAAAACTGGTGAGGACGCGGCAGAATTATAGGAATTGGACATGGGAATGTTAGGTGCTGAAGTAGCTCCTCCCCCTGCTAGCCTGGTCGGGCCCCCTGGTATAGCCGGAGCGGGATTGGTATAACTGTTTAACAAAGCTTCTCTACTCGCGGCCACTTCTTGTATTTTTTGCATGGCCCCTTTTAATCCTCCTCCAGTATTTGCAGCGTACCCGACACTGTTACCGCCTCTATTTATTGCTCCTAATGCTGCGCCAACCATAATTTTATTGTTTTTTATTTATAACTTTATTTATTGCACTAGCTAAACTTTCTTGCTTTTGCTTATAAGGCCCTCTATTCAACCCTACGGTTCCACCACCTTTAAACGTAACTGTAGCGCCTGAGCCACTTTTTCTAGGTTTTACGGATATAGCGTTGGGATACGATTTTTGTATACTTTTTAACGAATAAGGATCGTTATTATTTTTTTTATTTTTTGGATCTGGCATAACTATCTGTTTTTATCTTTATTAACGTTGTTTATTGCTGTTTGTAAAACTTTATCTGTGTATGTTTTACCTCTCATAATACTGTTTCTTTTTTCGCTAGTTGGAATATCTTCTTCACCTAGCATTATTCGATACATTCGGCTTATTAGCTGTTTACACTTAAAGGATACTTTGTATATATGATATTTCTGAGTGGTTCTATTGCGTTTTCTCCACACAACAATCCAACCCTCTTTTAGTAACCTATTCCATCGTCTATTATCCCAGCTATAAGCGTATGTACCTATTTGAAAATCGTGTTTAGTAAAATAATCCATGCAATCAAAGTAAATAAGTAGTTCAAGATCTGCATCATTTAAACCATTATTTCTACATGCCCATTTACGTATTACACGGTAATGTTTTAATAAATTTAATTCTTTTATATCCTTAGCGTTAACTCGCATTATAAAACAACAACTATATCTTGGTTTTTTATAACATACAGCCTTTCATTGTCAATCTCTATTCCATGACCTGCATTTCTATCAAAATATACTGTGTCATTTTCATTAACACCTACAACCTCTTCGCCTATAGATATTATAGTAGCTTTTCGATATCTTATATCTTCTCTACTTTTTTCATTAAGAATCAAACCACCTTTTGTTTTAGTGGTTGACTCTTTAATGATTTTTATTATTAAGTTTCTACCTATTGCTTTCATCTTCTACTCTTAAGTTATTGATTACACAATCGGTTGATAATATAGTAGTAGCAACTGACGCTGCGTTTTTTAAAGCACTTTTAGTAACTAATAAAGGATCTATAATACCTTTTTTAATCATACTAACGCTTTTACCTGTTACAACATCTATACCTTTACCTTTGCCTTTTGGATATACTTCATCCAAACCGGCGTTTTTTAATATAGTTAAGTAAGGAGCTTTTATAGCCTCTAATAATACTTTTTCATTTTCGTTAGACGCTTTTACTGCTGTAGCTGCGTTTAACAAAGCAATTCCCCCACCTGGCACGATACCTTCTTTTATAGCTGCTTTTGTAGCGCACATTGCATCTTCCACTCTATCTTGCTTTTCTTTAAGCTCGACTTCTGAACTTGCACCTACTTTTATAACCGCTACTTTACAAGAAAGTAAACCTAATCTTTTTTCTAATCTGTTTATATGACCCGGTAAAGTTTCTTCCTCCAGCTCTCTTGTAATCTCGTCAATTACATTTTGTACTTCTTCCGTAGTCTCTTCTACCTGTATAATAGTCTCCTCACTGTTTGTAATGGACTTTAAACAAGTTCCAAGCAATTCTACCTCTATCATATCTAAATCGTCTCCAAGGTCTTCATTTACGACCGTAGCTCCGGTTAACAATGCTAAATCTTGAAGTTTTTGTTTTCGATATATACCAAAATCTGGTGTATCTATAATATTTACTTTAATATTACCTTTTAGCTTGTTCATCGCTAAAGCAGATACAACTTGTTCGTCGGCTTCACCTATAATAAGTAAAGGCTTATTATTTTTTATAACATATTCTAATACACTCTGTATTTTACGTATGTTTTCTATTTTATTTTCAACTAGTAAAACCAATGGGTTATCTAGCACTGCTTCTTTTTTACTTTCGTCTGTTATAAAGTGAAAGTTTTTTAAAGGCTTATCAATAGCAGCTCCGTTTATTACTTCGTAGCTTGTATTGCTATCGTTTGACACTTCCATAGTAACCACTCCGTTTTTACCAACTTCTTTAAAAGCTTCTGCTATAACGTTGCCTAGATCGGCGTCGTTGTTAGCAGATATAGTTGCAACATTGTTTATCATATTACCTTCTACTGGTACAGCTATTTTTTGTAAGTAGCTAATTACTTTTTTAGTAGCATCTTCAATACCTTTTTTCATTTCCCTAGATCCGCTATTATTTTCAGCATATGCTTTAGAAAGAATTGAGTGTGCTAGTACCGTAGCTGTTGTTGTTCCGTCTCCAGCTTCTTTAACGGTTTGTCTAGCTGCTTCCTTTAAAAGCGTTGCACCCATATTCTCAATAGGATCTCTAAGTGTTATTGAATTTGCTACCGTTACACCATCTTTAGTAATAACTGGTTTTCCTAATTCGTTTTCTAGCATAACACACTTACCGCTAGCTCCTAATGTAGAGCTCACTGCTTTTGTTAGTTTGTCAATACCTTTAAACACATTATTTTTTGCCTCGTCGCCAAAGCTGAGGTTTTTTACAATTGCGTTACTCATTTTATTTAATTATATTTAATTTTAGTATTATAGTTGTATTATTACATGTTTCCCCTATAAATTACTATTTGTTTAGCTATTGCTTCAAGCTTTCTATTTCAAAACTTAAATCATCTATTTTATTATTTAATTTTTTAACTATACTTAGCAGCAAACCAACTGTAGCTGAATAGTCCAAAGCTTTGGTACCATTTTCTGTCGTTGTTACAGCAGAAGGCAATATTTTTTCTATTTCTTGAGCCATAAGACCGGCGCTTTCGGTGGTATGTATATCTTTTGGTTTTAAATTTTCTAATTCATTTACGGGGTTTAATAACTGACTATATGTATACCCATTTATCGTATCCAACAAATCTAAATTAAAATCAATAGGTTTTATATTATATTTTTGATTAATATCTGATGATTGTACAATACTGCCATTGTGGTACCAAACTCCTGAAGAATCCAACCAACTAGATCCATTTCTATCCGCTCTAAAATATTGCGAAGCGCTTTTAACTACCTGAAATCCACCTGGCGCTATTTCTGTTTTATTAGCATCCGCTACCAAAGTAACGTTGCTAGAGGCAGCCGTAGGTGTTAAAAAAGAACCTGAAAAATTAGCACTTGCTTGTGCGACATTTCCGTCAAAGTTTGCATCAGCGTTGGTTACATAAAATTTAACGTAATAATTATTTGTATTAGACGTAAAAGATACACTAAACGTGTCAGTAATTGTTAAAGAAGGCGTGTTTCCGCTAGTATAAAGTTTATTTTCATCGTACGACTTTTGAGTGGTGGCAACAACAGCATTAGTACTTGAATTGTATACATTCATTACAAGCGTACCTCTAAGCCTAACGCTCCATTGATTACTATAACTAACAGTAGTGCTTATTAATGTTTTGCTAGTAAGACCAGCTGTTACTCTTACTGTTTCTCCGTTTACAGCAGATGCTGCAAAATCTATTTGACCTGAAGAAAATGCTGGATCTGTTGATTGAGCTTCATATATATAGTGATTTTGATTAGATATCGGTACGTTTGTATTAGTAAACGTATTAATAGTTGTTCCTGTAATAGAATTTGTACCGGTTACAGTAGTACCGGTAATATTACTTAAACTACTATTATTATTTATATCAACAACAATAGCGTCGTTTGTATCGTATATTTCTAAAGCAGATCTATTTGAGTTTAATCCTATTGCTCCCTGTGATGATTCTTTATATATTCTACTAGGTGATATTTCCCACCCACCTAAAGTACCTCCAGCGTGAGAACCTGTAAAAGAAGATGTTCCGTCGGGTGCTATAAAAAACTTTTCAGCGTTTATTGCTCCTAAGTCTAAATTTATACCTGTACCAGAATTTGAAAATGTATTCCAATTGGAATTACCTGAAAAAGCACTATTCTTTATTACACCAGTTGTTATTTGTCCTCCACTAATAGTTGTAGTCGATGTAAATATTTCTCCCACCGTATTTATGTAACTTTGCACATCTTGGTCAAAATCAGGCATAGATGAAGACGTAAACACTACATCTCCTGTTAAATTAATTTTACTATTCGTTGCGTCTATAGAGAAAGGCGTAAGTGTACCTGCTCCGTTTGTAAACTTAAATTGATCAGCTGCAAATTCTATACCAGAAGTACTACCATCTGATAAAAGTTTCAAGCCAGCTATCGAACCGTTTGCGTCAACTGTTACCCCGTATGATGCTGAAACATTATTATTAATACCTACTATTGATTGTTGATTTACTGACACCGACGCTGTGTTGGCTCCTACGTTTGAAGTTAAAACACTTACCGCAGTAGTTCTTGCTGATGTTTCGTCGACTATTGCCTGATCTACACGTGTAATGTCTGCAGTGTTGGCTCCTACTGTTGCGGTTAAAGCACTTATAGCAGTAGTTCTTGCTGATGTTTCGTCGGTTATCGCTTCATCTACACGTGTAATATTTGCGGTGTTGTCTCCCACGGTTGCATTAATTGCAGTAAGTTCTGAAGAATAAGCATAACCATCACTTGCAATAACTGTTTGTATAGCCTGTAGATTTGCAGAGCTCAAACCAGTTGGTACTTGTGGATTAGCGTTGTTTAATGTAAACATAGCTTCCAAGTTAGTTACTCTTGTAGCAAAAGCTTGACTTGTGCCTGCACTAGCGGCCGCAATTTCATTAGACAAAGCTCCTGAAGTTCCCGTTATAGAGCCATTTGTAAAAACAAACTGAGTTTCTATTTCAGTTACACTGGAAGCTGAGGCTAAATCTGCTGTAGCTGTTGCTATTTGCTGAGTGGTAACAGAAGCCGTAGAATAAGAAGTTAACTCTGTACCTACGTATGAAGTGTAATCTGCTGTTAACGAAATGTTTAAAGCCGCCATGGCTGAATTTATATCTGCTGTTGTTGTTATGCCAAGTAATGCAACAGAGTTAGCTACTGCTTGAACAGAAGAATCCGTAGCGTATCCAGCTATAGTAAATGTGTTATTTCCAATAGTAATATATTCCTGAAGTTCTGAAACGAAGTCTATAGCAGACGAGCTGCCGCCCAACTGAACGAATCCAGAAATGTAATCTGTTACCTTTTCTATAGATACGGAAAATGTGCGTTTCTTTCCTGTAGTATTTGACAAGAGTAGTACATCATTTCCTTTTAAGTTTTCTAATTCAGGATAACTGTATATTGCAGCCATATATTATTTTTTTTTCTAGTGTTTTTTATTATTACAAATTTGACGTATAAATAAATTTTTTATTCACCTTCTTCTTCAGGCTCAGAGCTTGCGGTTTGCCAAGTGAAATACAAGTCTTCATTTACTGGTGTAATTTGAGATTGTATATTCGCAGCAATACTAGCTTGCATTTGTTCTACGTCTAAAGAGTCTTCTAACCATCCGATAACAACAGCTTCAAAAGCTTCTGTATCTTCGTAAGGGGTAAAAGAATCTCCAGCTACATACGTGTAACCTTGAGTTCCAATATTAGTTGATGAATAAGTTTCACCATTAGACTCTTCAGAGCCAGTGTATCTGTAATGCACTGTGTAAATTACGTTTTCTTCACCTTCTGCTTGAATGTGAGCGTTCATTGCTGGTATGTCCCATTTGTAAGTAATTGCCATTATTTAATTGTTTTCTAATGTTTGTATTCTTATTTCTAATTGTTCTATTTTTGATATAGCTTCCTGTAGAGCGGCTGTTAGTAAAGGTACTACTTTGGATTGGTCTACACCTTGGTAATCAAGAGTTCCATCTTCTCTAACTGCGTCTTTTTCTCCGGTAACGGCTTCAGGAATAACTTCAGCTAATTCGTGAGCTAAGAATCCGTCGACTTTTTCTTCGTCTAATCTATCTTTCCAGTTAAACCTATGTACGTTTATTTGTTTTATTCTTTCTATAGCTTCTTCTAAATCTACTACATTGGTTTTTAATCTATAATCAGAGTTTACATTAAAAGATGCAGCATACACGGCTTTATAAGAATACCCACTAGTACCTCCTACATAAAGAGTATTCGAAAGAAGAAAAGCACTATAATAGGGTCTTATTCTTATATCCCCATAGCCACCAGTGTCAATTTGAAATCCCTCAGAGCTAGCTTGTATTCTTCCAGCTACTTCTAGTTTCACACCAGGAGTAGTCGTTCCAATACCTACATTACCACCAGTAACTCTTAATACCTCGCTTGAATTGTTGTCCATTATACGAGTTGGAAAATCATTACCGTCCCAATCACCTAATGTTAAAACACCTGAATTCTCAAGAGCCCACGCCATTCCATTTATTAAGTAACCACTACTTCCAGTGGTGTCAATATCACCATTAACTTCTAATTTTGAACTAGGAGTAGTCGTGCCGATACCTACGTTGCTAGCAAAATAAGCACTACCTACACCATTCACCCAAAATTCTTCAGCTGCATTTGCTCCACCATTAGTATCTGAAACACCTCTAATAAATTTAAAACCACTTGATCTATCAGTTTCTTCACCTATAGTTAGCCCTGTTCCATTAAATCCACCTTCACCACCAATAATGCTAACTCCATTAGCTTCATCATAATGTGTAAACATTTGAGCTGCTGGGTATGCTGCTCTTGATGTTGAATCCGGATCACCTATGTTATGACCGTCAAATATAACATTACCTAATACGTGGAGCTTACTTGAAGGACCAGTCATTCCGATCCCTACGTTGCCTGAGTCTCTAAGTATTGTTAATTTATCTGTAGGTACTCCAGCTCCTGTAGCAATATTAAATTTATTAGAAGATCCATCATAATACATATAAGCACCACCTTGTTTTGGTGTAGAGGTTGTTGCCTCAGTCATATATATACCATTTTTTACTGCACCTGTTGCGGAGTTTAATATAATATTAGCACCTGAGGTATCTTGTATATGTAACTTAGCCACAGGACTAGTTGTACCAATACCTACGTTACCACTAAAGTATGACCCGTCGTCTGCAATTTGTAATTTTAAAGTTTGACCAGTTGTTCCTCCTGTAAAAAACTTATGACCTAGACCATTAGCTAATGTACCTCCGTATTCATAATATTCTGTTTTGTTGGTACCGCCTGCCCTAAATTTTATTGAATGATAATTGTCATATCCTTTTATCCAGCCCTCACCTGTATTATTTAATAATAAATTTCCTACAACAGTTAACTTTTCACCAGGACTAGTCGTACCGATCCCGACGTTGCCGGAATTGTCATTATAAATATCATCACCATCTGCAGACCAAAAAGCATCGTCATTATCGCCTAGTATATCGTGAAGTTTAGGCTGATTACCATCGATCTTGTAAAAACCAGGATTTGCAAATTGCACAACTACATCTACATCTGTAGAATAATACAAATACGTTCTATGACCGCTTGTCAATGTTGCTCCAGCAGTTCCAAATTTGAAAGTATTACCGTTTGATATTTTAGCACCAGTGTCTAATCTATATAAACCTGAAATATCCGTATATGTAGTATTAGAGTCGCTATTACTTTGTATAACCCCTACACTTGCGTACCAAACATTCTGATCAAAACCTCCTAAAGATCGAACAATGAAATAAGGGTTTGTATTAGCAGTACCGTTTAAGTTAGTTATTTGATTAGTACCCTTACCTGTTCCATGGTAAAAAGAACCTGAAGTTTCAGATGAAGTTCTTTTAAAATAAACCACACTTAAATAAGACGAATCTATATCTAAGTTTGTTAAAGTTTTATTCCAACCACCGTCTGAGTTATTATCAGTAGATCCTATTGTGGTCCAAAGCAACTGTCTATCTTTAAAAGGGCCAAGACCCCATTCCATACTGTTTTCAGCAGACATACCATTAGGTGTAAAATCTCCCCCATAATATCCAACCCTTTGGGTAAAAGTACCTGAAGGTATAGTCCACCCGTAAGAAGTAGCTAAGTTTATGGATCCTCCAATTAAACTATTAGTCGATGTTTCCCCAACTACTGATAATTTAGTTTCAGGACTAGTGGTCCCAATACCTACGTTGCCGCCGTTAATATAAGAATCACCATAAGAACGTAATAAAATTTTAGTTGTACCTGAAGCATTGGCACCTAAAACACCACCTGAAGAATTTGCTTGAATCTGAATTGTGTTATCAGAATTATACTGCGCTTTAATAGTACCATTATTAGCAACAGTAGCTAAAATGCTACCATCTACCTCTAATTTCTCTCCAGGGCTAGTCGTGCCTATACCTACGTTGCCTACACTGTCAACAACAATCCTATGCTCTGATGCGACGTCATCGTATGCTAAATATAGTTTCCCATCACCGGCTCCAATAGCAAATTTTGTAGGTCCGCCAGCATCAATTAAGTTTAATACACCATAATCTGTACCTGATATTGTTAACTGTTTTGAATTAACACCCCAAGAACTATCATAAGGAGAAGACGTACCGATACCTACGTTACCATCGTGGTTAATTCTAACAGCCTCGTCTAATGTTTCATCATTTTGTGTAATAAAAAATCCTAAACCTGTGCTTGAATCACTGTCACTTGCGTTCTCTCTAATTGCCGCAATACTTGCTCCAACTAAACTATTCCCTGGCGCTGTGTTATCATTACCTGCTATTCTAAATTTAATACCAACTCCTTCGCCTCCAACTTGATTTATAGAGTTATTATCATCTCTTGAGGAAATAGTATATGGATAATCTATAGTTCCCGCTGCTGATAATTGTTTACTAATTTCTAACAATGAATTAGGACTATCCGTACCTATACCTACTCGGTCGTTAATTGTATCTACGAATAGGACGCTGTCGTCTACCGCGACTGTATTTAAAAAATTTATCGCCATTTAATTTGATTTTGTTGTTATCCTATTTTTTGAACAAGGATAGTAATGTCATTTGCTTCAGCTGCTGAAATTGTAGCTACAGAAGTCGTTGCTGTCCTAGAAACGTCACAGAATACCGTGTTACCAGAAGAGTCTATAGTTTGAACTAATGTATTAATACCAAAAGCATGTGTTACTGTGCCTGATAGTTGACCCGCTGTGATAGTACCTGTTGCAGAAGTTACTGCGGAGACTACAGGAGCTAAATCAGCCATAGTTATTCTATAGTTCTCATCATCTGGAGCGTTATAAAAAGGTATTGAGTAGTTAGTGGCTGGATCATCTGTTGCATCGTTTTGTGTTAATGCTAAAATGTCAAGGCCTACAAGAGCTGTACCAGTTGTTGGGTTTGCGTAAGAAACACTAATACCTTTTAATTCTGTAGCTGCGGAAGCAGCCGTATTTCCAATACCTACTTGAATAGCGCTAGCTAGCTCTACATTGTTTTGTACTACTGTCCAATACTCTTGCCCGCTTGCAGCATTTAGCTCTGCTACAAGAACGTCACCTGGTTCCACCAGTTCGTTATAAAAATACCCACTATGTGTTACAGTGTATGTCCACCCTTTTTCTATGTTAGCAATAGGTATAGCTTGTACTCCGAAGTAACTTCCTGTATGTCCTGAAATTTCATCAGCTACACTCACCACACTACTAGTGGTATAACCACCACCCCCATTAACTACTCTTGCTACAATTATATTTCCATTAGCGTTTGTTTCTACATATATAGTCATATTAGAACCAGTACCTACAGTTGTCGTAGCGTTGAATGTACCTGAAATAGCTCCACCACCACTACCCACTGATGGAATGTCTAAATTAGTATCTAACGCTGGAGTATTAGTTGCAGCGTTATACCCTCCTTGGTATTCAAGTAAGCCAATTACTGCTGTATCAACATATGATTTAGTAGCTGCATCTTGAGCATCGGTTGGATTCGCAAGATCAACAACTTTATTATTACCCATGTTAAGTGGAGAGGCGAATTGGTTTTCGTTCCCTGTTGAGGTTTGAACAATTTCACCATCTACTTGAAGATTTCCTGTAATACTTGCATCGTTGGTAACTGTAAGATCGTTTGAAATAGTAACGTCATCCGGTAAACCAATTCTTACGGTTCCTGAAGTTGGAGAATCAACTGTAATTTCATTTGCGCTAGCGGAAGCAAAAGAAAGTGTTGTGTTCGTGCTGTTTGTAATTGACCAGTTTTGAGCTCCAGCTACAATGTTTAAATCTATAAGCCCTATGTTGGTTATTATAGAATTACCTGCGTCTGCTCCTGTTCCGGCAGTTATTTGTATACCATCACCTGCTATCACACTGTCAGAACCTACTTCTTCCCATGCGTATGTTTCTGAGCCAACAATAAAACCTGTTTGAACCGTCACTTTTAATGCTTGTGAAGTTGTGTTAAAATATATTTGCCCCGGAGTATCAGGAGTAGGTTCCGTTGCTAGATTCTGTATCGCAGCGTTATCGATGTAGTTCTTATTAAGATCTACTGAGTTTAAATAATTAATTGCCATGTTCTTTTATGTTTAGCTTGTTTTTTTAGTTAAAGTATGCTTTGCCTGCAAATGCAGCTGAAAAGTTTAATATTACGTTATTGTTGTCTACATAAGTATAATCGCCTACTACCACTGAGTCTGCTGTATCTACAACCGTTATAGACGGAAATTTGTTTAAACCATGATTCACTCCGGTTATAGGGTCTCCCCAAGTTGTTGCAGGAACAGCTTGATTATATACAAAAGTTTTATCCCCTGAGTTATCCCCAAAAGTAAAGTTAATTATATCGTAGAAATTGTCTACAACTACACTACCATTCCCACCTAGAAAAGAAACCACTAAAGTGTAGTACTGATCATTACCAGAGTCTACGGTATACGCGTTAATAGTATAGTGTCCAAAACTCTCAGGATTATTTTGGTCAACTATTAAAATTTCTTGACCTGTAAGAAACTCTAAGTAAGCCACAACTGGTTTTCCTGTTAAATTGGCTTTAGCTATTTTAAACCCTGTTATTGCTGAAAACGATGTTCCATTATTTGGACTGAGAGCCATTGTACCTTGCCCTGAAAACGGAGTGTCTACAAACTTATAAGCAATTTGACCGGCTATAGATACTTTACCTTTTTGGTTTAGGTAATTAGCAACTGCATCGGCTGTATACTGCTTAGTTACTTTTGTAGCGTAGTCTGTTCCTATCCAAGCATCTTTATCTTGAATGTCTATGTCCTGCGGATAAGAATTAATTATTGGCATACTTTATTTTTTCTTTGTTTTTTTCTTTTTACGGTCCCCGTTCTTAAACGTATCTCTGTTACTCGCAATCGACACTCTTTTAGTATTACCTAATTTGCCATTAACATGATGTATGTCCGATGTACTTTTTTGACCTATCTTTTGGTTCTCTGCTTTCTTTTCTTTTCTTTTAAACTTAGCCGTCGATTTACCCTGCCAAGCCATACCTTTAGCATAAGCAATATCCCTTGCTTTTTTCTTAGCAGCAGCCTGTGGCGATAGTTTTTGTTTTCCCATACCTTATATACTCACGCGCGATACTGTTTATTTACATGCTCTCATAATGCGACGATAGCCTCTTACTATATATATAACTACCTAATGTCGCACTTTGGATCATCAGAATTTTTTGAAAAAAATTTTTTGTTAGATGTGAAGAACTATGGGGTTACATACTAATTTCTACTAACATAAAAAAATAATAAACCCGTTTTGTTTCGACCCAGTCCCCGTTTGTTTTTACGGTTTCGGGAAAAGGTTTTGCCTTTTGTACGATTTTCCTGCGTATTGTTGAGGTATCCTGGGCTTGTACTGCTGCGGTCTGTGTACGGTTCTGTGCTGTGCTGATCTGATCCTGGATCCTGGTCCTGATACTTGCTGACCTCCCTTGATGGAAGCGGACGTACGCAACCGGATACGTGATGCCCCCCTTGATCGCGAAGCGTATAGCATTTACAAAGTAGATACGACTTTAACTCGATAATATAAGTGATTAAAGAAATTAATAATAACACTTTAAAAATAATAAAAATGTCTTTACAAAAACAAATTACAATTACCTCAAAAGATTTTAATAATATTGAAAAAGTATTTTGGACTTATCTTCAAAATAATCCAAAAGATAATTCAACATTAAAAACAATTCAATCTATAATAGATCAATCAATAGATTAATTCCCTAACCCCTAATCTACCTACAAAGTAGATACGACCTTAACCTGATAATATATATGAACTTAAAATAACTATAACATGAATACTAATTTAACTCAAGATCAACTTCAAGACTGGAATCAAAAAGATCTAATTGATCAAATCTTAAAACTACAAACTTATACTCACAATAAAACTGAAAAAATATTATCTGAAGTATATGAAACTTATAAACTAAATGGAAATACATTTTAAAAAACCTCACACCCTTAACCCTTAGTTTCTAAAAAAATACAAAGTAAATACGAAGTCAATTCGATAATATAAACGTAACAAAGTAAATAACTAATAATAACTAAATAAATTTAAATTATGTCAAATCAAGAATTAATTACCAATGCAATCGCAAAAATGTCTAACGAAGAAAAAGCATTAATCTTTCCACCAATCAATCGCAAGAACTTTGTAGTAAGAAAGTCGTGGCTCGGACGAAACCAAATCATAACATTCGTCAACAACAAAAATCAAGTCGTAACATACAACCATGATACCATACTTGAAGCAATGTTACCTAAGCTAAGCATAATGCCTTGTTGGATCAAACGCGGATATTGGTCGCAATCAACTAACTTACCAACCAATGTTAGACATTTGGCCGAGATCATTGATCAAGAAGTCGAGGTAACTAAATAACCTCCCTTTATCGAAACGGACGCCCCTAACCGTTTTACAAAGCAAATACGATCATCGATCGATAATATATACGAATCTAAATAACTAATAACTATGTTCAATACCGAAATCTATTTTAACAATCTAATTGCAATCGAAAACAAATATCAACATCTATATCCGACTTTTGAAACGCATGATGACTGGGTAGACTTTATAAACAATAAACTATAATAATATGAAAGTAATAAAAACAATAGTAAACGAATTAAAACAATATGCTAAGGCATTTCACTCAATAAACAAATAACATGAACGAATTAGCACAAGAAGAATTTGGACTGGACTACGATCAGCTAGGTCCTAACGAAAAAGAATGGGTACGAGATGAATTAGCCCAGTAGAATAATGCGACAGTAGCCTACTATTATAATATATAACAGGCTATTGTCACACTTTTTAAAATTCCCAGCCGTTACCTAAATAAAGTAGCGAATATGGAGCCTGACTTTGAAATATAGTCGGAAGAGTAGACTCCGTCCTACGCGACAGTGTATAGCATTACCTAACTTACAGGAATTATTAGATTTTCTAGTAAAAATCACCGTTTTTTCATACGTTTTTACGTATAGCATTTACAAAGTGCATACGAACCACTTTTGATAATATATATGAATTTAAAATAATAACAATGAATACTAAAAAACACTATTATTGGAACGAAGATACCATAAATCACTTTCAATTCATGTCCGTTTACACATCCGGAGAAGAAGTATACGAAGAAATACAAGCATTCGTAGAAAATAACTGTGAAATTGAGGAAAATGAAGTAGAACAAGACCTTATAGACGATTTAGTAAGGCAAGTTGGACTCTAAGAAGAGGTGAGTAATACCTACAATACCATTCTATCAATGAAATAAAAGTACACCTATTTGAATTTACAAACTAAATACGATAGAGTATTGATAATAATAGTGTAACAAACAATAATTAATAACTAAGTTGACTATATACTATGTCCACTGCAAAATACCAATAAATATGGAGCAATACGAAGAATTACACCAAAAGTTGCAAGAAGGAACTATAACACCTAACGAACTTAAATTACTAAATCACTTAGCTTTCGGAACTCCCTTCATGAACTCCAATAACAAAGGATCTAAAGTAAAATACTATTAAATATGAAAGAAAATTACGAATTTACAAATGAATTAGAGTATGAAGAGTTTGCTCAACTAATGTGGTTAATCAATAATAATGAATAATATGAAGTTAACTTGGGAAGAAACGAAAGAAATCGCTAATCGCTTAGACGAGGTAGTAGCTAACAATTTTCACAGTGTTATAATGGATGTTATGGTAGAACGAATGGCAAACGAAAATGACGGTGATATAGAAGACAACGATATAATAGCAATTAAAGAACAATTAAAAAGAATACTATGATGACAATGAAAGAAGCGTGTGAGTACGTTAAAAACCAAAAAGTAGCGA
>ERZ1039804.755-NODE-755-length-19969-cov-8.362358_pt1 | contig 19969 bp, 19 predicted proteins | sample MGYA00383089_ERZ1039804 | MGnify/ENA primary metagenome ERZ1039804 (study PRJEB29581, sample SAMEA5548359) | metagenome | biome: marine; feature: coastal; material: water | depth 1 m | study: Short-term variability in the microbial, nano- and picoplankton dynamics...
CAAAAAGAGACTTTTGTCTGTGATTCTGGATTCTACAATTAATAATGCGGTCGAGCGCGTATATTTCAATAGCAGGTATAAGTTTATGCTATCCCGATTACCCCGCTGACTGTTTTCAGGGCATAAATCAGCCTTTACTTATAGGCTAAAGCGCAGGTATAACAACGCTATGCAAATTGACAATAACTCTTTAATCGACAATAACAGTCTGACCGGCTCTTCAGGAGATCATCTAGTGGCCTGGTCGGCGGGCTCTGTTCCTATTGGCAGCTGCCACAATTCGTCGATTGCCATAAGCTCTTACTTTATTCATCCCGACGTGGCGACGCCACTGACAGCGCTGCGTCAACTGGCTGGCCAGCAGGGCTTTGACCTGCGGCTGTGCAGCAGTTTTCGAAGTTTTGATCGGCAGTTGGCTATATGGAATGAAAAAGCCACCGGCCTGCGCCCGGTTTACGCGAGCAGCGGCGCCAGCGTCGATATGCAACAACTCGACGAGTGGCAGCAGGTACAGGCGATAATGCGCTGGTCGGCACTGCCGGGGGCATCACGACATCACTGGGGCACAGATTTTGATATCTATGATGCCGCCGCCATCGACAAAGATTATCAACTTCAGTTGTCGCCTGTGGAGGTTGAGGGCGAGGGCGTATTTGCCCCCTTTCACAACTGGCTGGATACGATCATTGATGATTGCGGCTTTTATCGCCCCTATGCCAATGATTCGGGTGGTATTGCCCCTGAGCGCTGGCATATTAGTTATCGCCCGGTGGCGGAGCAGTTTTCAGCCAGCTTAACTCAACAGGTTATCGCTGATCGCCTGCTCAGCACTGATATCGCTTTAAAGGACAGCGTACTGAAAAATCTCGATAAGATTTACTCTCGTTATATACACTTGCCCCAATAAGGTGCCAGACAGGACCAAAAATAGGACCAGATTACTTATGGAATTGAAGGATCCCCTATGGGATGAAATTTGCAGCCAGGCGCGACGGGCAGTGACCCAGGAGCCGGTGATGGTGGATTTCTTTAACACGGCTATTCTCAACCACGCCAGCCTTGAGCAGGCGCTGTGCTTTAATCTGTCCCAGCAGATGGGCAGTGCGGTGGTCTCGGCTGAGGTGGTCAGCGATGTTATCGCCGAGGCCCTGCAGCAGGATGCTTCAATTGGCCAGCGTATCCGCCAGGATATCAATGCCTGTTACGATCGCGACCCCGCCTGCGAAACCCATTTTATGCCTATACTTTATTTTAAGGGCTTTCAGGCATTGCAGTTGCAGCGAGTGGCGCATTGGCTATGGTCCCGGGGGCGCAATATTTTGGCCCTGTTTTTTCAGAGCCAGATATCCGAAGTGTTTGCCGTCGATATTCACCCCGGCGCCAAACTGGGTTCCGGTATCATGATTGACCATGCCACCGGGCTGGTTATTGGCGAGACGGCGGTGGTCGGCGACAATGTTTCTATACTGCACTCGGTGACCCTGGGCGGCAGTGGCTGTGCCAGTGGCAGCCGACATCCAACCATTGGCAATGGCGTGCTTATTTCCGCCGGGGCAAAAATTCTTGGCAATATCAGGGTTGGCGATGGTGTCAAAGTCGGTGCTGGCAGCCTGGTGCTAGAGTCAGTGCCTGAACATGTCACGGTTGCCGGTGTGCCGGCAAAAATTGTCGGTACGCCTGGTGAGGCAGAACCCGCGTTGGAGATGGACCAAAATATTAACGATAAAACAGTGAGTTAAGGGTGGAGTAAGTTATGGCTAAAAGTGGGTTTTCCGGATTGCTCTACCGACGCCTGGTCGGCGCAACAGTAAACTCTGGACGCGGGCTGCGGCAGGCTATTTTAACCGAAGAGGCTTTCCAGGTTTATGTTTTCCTGTCGGTGTTATTAGTGCCGCTGGCATTGTTTATTGCCGCTGACTATATGCAGTTAATTTTTATGGTTGGCAGCCTCTTCCTGGTGTTGATAACCGAGCTGTTAAACACCGCTGTCGAGGCGGTGGTGGATCGAGTGGGGTTAGATAGGCATGAATTATCCGGCCGCGCCAAAGATATGGGCTCCGCGGCAGTTTCCCTGTCGATAATGCTGTTTTTTGTTGTTTGGGGGATTATTGTTGCGGAGAATATCTAAACCGCCAGGGGAATGTTGACTGCTAGGACTTGAGGATTCAGTGAAAGGGCAGAGGAAGGCGACTAGGAGGTTGCATTATGGTGAGCAGTGGAATTGACCAGAGTATTGCTGACGAAAATAATAGCGCTACATTTGACCTGTTATTTCGGGGTGAAATTGCCACGGGCGAGGATATTGATCAGGTAAAGGCCAAAATCGCCACGAGCTTTAAGCTCGATGAAGCCGCAGTGCAAAAGCTCTTTTCCGGAGCGGTTGTCAGTCTCAAGCGCAACATTGATAGAGCTGCCGCAGAGCGAATTTATCAGCGGCTCACCGCGGCCGGTGCCTTGGCTAAAATAGTTCCCCATATTTCCAATAAGAGCACTTCAAACCAACCTGATGCGAATGATCAAACGAGCGATAAGGCCTTTAGCCTGGCGCCTCTCGGCAGTAATGTTTTAGAAAATGCTGGTACAGCAGAGCAGGATCAACAGCAGGTCCCGGTCGATCACCTGAATTTAGGGCCGCTGGGCGGCAATATTCTCGAAGAGGCCGAGGCGGAGATTATAGAGCCAATTGAGGTGGATACAGCGCATTTAACCCTGGAGTGATTGTCCGAAAAATTGATTTAGAAGCAGATGCTCGCCAAATGTTGAATCTGTTTTTCCAGCAGCAATTGCCGCCCCTCTGGAAAGCCCTGTAATAAGTAACAGTCTTCAGTAAATGGCAGGAAGCGGGCAATTGAGGAAAGCTGCTCAATATCATACTCCCTCGACTGCATACCAATAGATCCCTCTTCCAGCTGTCCTGCCAGAACAGCTGCCTGACCTTTTAAACGATCCAGTCCCTCATGGTATTGAAACATCGGTGCCGCCGGCAGATTGTCACTGCACAGGGTCCAGGCGATATCCAGATCAATTCCCAGCTGCTCGGAGAGCTGTTTAAGCAGTTGTTGCAGAGAATAGACCGCCATCAGACAGACCAGTAGATGCTGCTTGGAGTGCTGAGTAGAGCGGATATAGAAATTAATACAGCCATTGCCGCCTTCAATACGCTTGCCACCATAGAGCTCCAGTGTGCGCAATGTGCAGTAATCAATTTTCTCCAATAGCAGCGTCATATTTTGGCGATTGAGCTGGGTGTCTAGGCGCTGACGATTTTTGATCGTCGCGGTGACCAGCGAGCAGTAGTAATTAGTTTCCGGCAGCTCCTCATCATTACCCTTGGCGAGCAGTGGTTGCAGCCTGGTTTCCAGTGCCACAATCTCATCGACAATATTGTCCGAACCGCCGGGGAGACGCTTTGTTAGCAGTCTAAGTCGCCGCGACAACTGCTCGGCATACCTGTGGGTAAGGTAGGTGCACGCAGCAGTAAACAGTGCCCACAGCAGCAACCAATTTCTTACCACCTGGCCAAAACGTTGTTTTATCGGCTGGCTGTTAATCGTTAAGCGAACCTTGCCCGCCAGCGTGTCCTGAAAAACAATATCGCGGCTAAAGCTGTTGGCGATAACTTTCTCGGCTGAGTTTTTTTTGCTCTGGGCAATAAGTTGCCCCTCAACATCTTCGACACTGGCGCCGATAATCGCGGGGTCTTCGGTGACCTTTTGCAGTGCTACCTGAATACTGATGTTGTCATTATTAAACAGTGGAGCGCGAACCAGCTCGACCAACTGACCAATAGTCAATTCGCCTTTTTCCTGCAAGGTATCTGTGCTGACGCTGCTGGCATGAGTTTGCAGAACAATCCAGCTGAAGAGGCCGAAGATTAGGCAGGCAGACAATACAATAGCGGGTAATTTGTTAGCCATGGAAAATTGGCGATGCATCCCGGAGTCCTTAAATTATTGCCTGATTGAAAATTAATTGGCGAGTATTCTATCCTATTCCCGCAGCTTTTATATAATAGCGCCCTTAAAATTACTTTGGCTGGATGTTGTGAAAGATATATTACTGATAAACGTCTCGGGACAGGATAAACCCGGTGTCACCAGTGTTGTTACCGGGGTGCTGTCGCGCTTTGATGTCACAGTGCTCGATATAGGTCAGGCAGTGATTCACGACCAGCTCAATCTCGGTATTCTCGCCTCAGTGCCAAAGAGCGATAACTCGGCAACCATGATCAGTGATATTCAGTCAAAGCTGCTCGATCTGCATATGCAGGTGCAATTTTTGACAATCTCCGATGAGCGCTACCAGAACTGGGTTGAACAGCAGGGCAAGTCGCGCTACATAGTGACATTGCTGGCGCGCCAGATTAGTTCTGAGCATCTTGCAGCAGTGACCACGGTGACAAGCAATTTCGGACTTAATATCGACAAAATTGTCCGCCTCTCTGGGCGTATTAAATTGGACGAGACCGAGCAGTTGGGTCGCGCCTGTGTGGAGTTCTCGGTTCGCGGTGAACCCAAAGACGCCCTGCAGCTAAAAAATGCTCTTCTCGAGCTGTCCAGCCAATACGATATTGATGTCGCCTATCAGGAGGACAGTATTTTCAGGCGCAACCGCCGCCTGGTTGTGTTTGATATGGACTCCACTCTGATCGATGCCGAGGTCATCGATGAGCTGGCTATCGAAGCCGGTGTCGGCGAGCAGGTAGCAGCGATTACCGAAGCGGCCATGCAGGGCGAAATAGACTTTAAGCAGAGCTTTACCCAGCGTATGGCCCTGCTTAAGGGGTTGGATACCTCTGTATTGCAATCGGTCGCCGAGCGCTTGCGCTTAAATGAAGGTGCGGAGCATCTGATATCCACCTTGAAAAAACTCGGTTACAAAACCGCCATTGTCTCCGGGGGCTTTACCTTCTTTGGTGAATATCTGCAGCAGCGTCTGGGGGTGGACTATGTCTATGCCAACCAGCTGGATATTAAAGATGGCCTGGTTACCGGCCAGGTGTGCGGAGATATTATCGACGGCCAGCGCAAGGCCGAACTGCTGCGCGAAATCGCTGCAAAAGAGGGCCTTAAGTTACAGCAGGTGATTGCTGTGGGCGATGGCGCCAATGATCTGCCGATGCTGGGGATTGCCGGTCTGGGTATCGCCTTCCGAGCCAAGCCGCTGGTTAAGGCCTCTGCCGAGCAGTCAATTTCCAATCTCGGTCTGGATGGGATTCTCTATCTGTTGGGATACAGTGATAAGGATACGCTGATTCTGGATTAGTGCCTTTTAGTGCGTTGGGGCCACTCTTAAAGTGGCTCTCAATCCGCTCTCAATCCGCTCTCAATCCGCTCTCAGGGTGCTTCGGAAAAATCATAATCCATGTCAAATGCCGGCCGCTTAATATAGTGCCCCTGGATATACTGCACACCCTGCTGCCACAAAGTCGGAATAATGGTCGCCTTCTCCACAAAGGGCACAATGACATCCACACCGGTGCCCGTCATACCGCCCATTAACTTTTGGAACTCTGCTTTACCCGTTTCACCCTTTTCAAGTTTCTCGACAATCAGGCGATCCATTTTTACAAAATCGGCGGCGACTTTCTCCAGGGTTTTTAACGGATTAATTGCCAGGCCAAAGTTGGTGATACTGACCTGGCCTTTTGATTTTTTCATCTGCTCGCAGATAGCGGCCGCCTGTTTTAGGAAACGCACGGCATCGATTTCCCGAAATTGGAAGATAAGAGAGTTGGCGGGCAACTGTGCGCTATCTAATACATTGGCCAACCAGGATAAAAACGCCTGATCGGAAAATGACTGGGCACTAATATTGATAAATAATTGGGTGTCCGGGTTGGTTTTTAATTTTTCAGCGAGGGATTGCAAAGCCTGACTAATAACCCAGCGATCCACTTCGCCGGCGATATCGGATTTAAATAAATTATTAATAAAGTCCTCGGGAATTTCATTGGCGGGAACTTCCTTGCTAACGCCGAGGATAACTTCGTAGTACTCCTTGCCACTCCCGCCTTCTAACAGTGCAACTATAGGCTGATAGCGAATGGAAAATCTATTTTCGCTCATCAGGCGTTTGGCTGTTATAGCTACCGCTTCGGTGTTTGAAACCTCATCGGAATTAATATCCGGGATATAGAATTTGATACCATTGCCAACCTCGGACTTATGTCTAAGTTGGTCGATAGCTTCCTGACTACGAGCCAGTGCGCGCTCTACGGAGGACACATTTTCATTGAGCAATGTGATGCCGACCGAGGTGGTCAGCGAGAAGCTTTCGTTATCTATATCGAACACTTCATTGCTGATCTGGTGAGTAATATTGTTGGCCACTTCCAGCACTTTTTCTTCGGTGGTCTCGGGCAGAACAATGGCAAAGCAGTTCTCTGAAATCCGTCCGCAATCTAGATTGTGATCGAAGATATGGACAATAAACATTACCAGTGAATGGGCGATTTTCTCTGCCTTGGCAATACCCAGGTCTTCTTTTAGCTGGTTAAACCGATCCACCTGGATATTGAGCAGCATGCAGTCCTGGCCGCTCTCTATCGAGCGGCTGATACCGCGGCTGATAAGGTCGTAGACAAGGTGGGGTTGAATGGCACTGTATTCAGCGGTCTGTTGGGCATCGCTATGGGTTATTGAGGCGTCAAACTGTTTGTCCTGGTTGATGGTAAATTGCAGTGCCGGCTCACCCTGAAACTGGATCTGGTGAATCTCCAAAAATGCGTCGCTCTCGGTGCCTTGCGCGTCGAGGGTTTTAACCATGGCTTCAAAGGGCATAATCTCATGCTTGCTCTGTAGGGGCACCATATAGGCTTTGAGCTTTGCACGATCTTTGCTGGCGATATTGTCAATAACTGGCAGGCAGAGCATCTCTTCCGGATCGGGAAAGCCAAACATACTGGCGCAGGCATCATTGGCATAGATATAGGCCCCCTCTTGGATAATCGCAATCGGGAAGCGGGAGATATTCATGAGATGTTGCGAGCGTTTTTCTGCAACTGAAAGCTTGCGCTCCCATTCGCGGGACTGACGGCGGTCATAAACAGCTTGTATAGAGCGTTCGACAACTTTGATCAGATGTTGATCTTGGTCTTCAACCACCACATCTACGGCGCCGAGCCGCAAGCCTTCAACAACCGCTTTCGGATCATATTCGGCGCTGATTAAAATCACGGGTACATCCCGTTCGGCGCGTCTAACACGTTGAAAAATATTCTGGGTGGGAATTTTTTTGTAGTGCTGGGCGGCGATCAGTAGATCCCAATTGCGCATGGAAATATATTTCTGCAATTCCTCCTCGGAGGTGGCCAGCTTGGCATCAATCTTAAAATCGGCACTGCGCAAGATACTGATATAGCGGTTTGCCTCATCGTTAGATTTATCTACGATTAGAATATGCAGTGGTTGGTTGTTGTGCATAAAATTTTTCGTCCCTGGATTATTAATATATTTTTTTGATTAACAAAAACTGATTTTAAAATGCGAGAGATGTTCGGTAGTTTCCAACTCTTCTCTGAGGATTGCCGCCCTGTTTTTCTTGGGGGTCAGTAAGTAAATTTTAGTGCCCTCGCTATAGCGCAATGGCGGGCAGAGCAGAGTTACTTCATCGCTGAGATCTTTCTTTTTTGAGAGGATTATCGCCTGCATAAATTGCCGCTCGGTCTGTTCCTCTCGGGGATTGCAGCGAATCGCCGCTGGGGTGCAGTAGCGTGCCGGAAACTGCAGGCCGCAGAAAGTGTTCAGGGATGGCGTGATATGTTTCCAGCGGATAATGCCTGCTACCCATTTGGCATTGCCCTTGGTGCGTATGGCAATGGGTTCGCCGGGCTGTAGTTCATTTTTGTTATCGACCAGTTCAATGCAGGCACCATTTAGGCTGATATCAGTACGTGTACCGCGCATCAGTCGCAATCGAGTTTTATTGTTGCGTGCAGGGGTGAAAATAACCGGGTCGTCAGGGTGGCTGTCGATGGTTTCAAACGAGGTGCCCCAGATATCATCGGTTCTATTGATACCCCTGACCCCGAATTCGGGGGGCGAGGGTTTTTGGCCGCAGAGTAATAGAAAGTTTTCAAATGAGTCGCTTCGCGACAGCATACAGATAATTGAATTAAAGCCGCGGGTGATAGTGACCTGAGCGTGATCTCTAATATGGGTTTCCTGGCGTTTAATCTTTTCTCCCCACTGACGTACCAGGTCTTTAATCACCCGTCGGGAAATGCGGTCGGAAAACAGGCTGTCGTTATTTTGATCGAGAATGCTGTTTAGAAATTTGACCAGATTAAAGGTGTCCAAAATAATATTGCCGGATTGCTGCTTAATCTCATCGGCGTAGACAGCGCCGCGATTGCTGGACGGATCAATAGCAAATAGCCCACCCCTGAGTCCTCTGTGTAGCTCCGCTAGTGAGCACCAAAAATCCAGTTCGGTGTAGACAAAGCGCAGTTCATAGTTTGAAAAATGGTTGGGTCTTGTGCAGTTAAAAAGCAATAATTTTAAATAGACCTTGTCAATAGAGGTACTTATACCCATGGGGTTGGGTATATCCATGCCAGCTATATTTAGTTGTTGCGCCAGCAGGTGCAGTGCGTGCAGTTCACGCCAAAAATAGTTTGGCTGTTGCAGATAGTGACTAAGGCTGTAGAGCTGGATTTTGGCCAGCACATTGCAGGCGTTAAGGATACCTTTGGCAAGCGCGGCACTGGTGGTTTGGCTGGTAATATCCGCTTGTTTGCCAAGCTGGTAGATAACCAGTTTATAGCCTTCATAAACCTGGCGGATCAGCGCCTGGCCGAGTGAGATTGCCTTGGCTGTATCCTGATTAGGCTGGGATTGCAGCAGGCATTCGGTAGATCTAATGACTGTGGGTGTCAGGCTGTCGAGTATTTCCATTTTAGTGTTGGGATCTATGTCCAGCTTTGCCGCGATAGGAAGAGCCCGATAGAGCTCTATGGCGTTATTGGCGAAGCTCGCGGCAGCCAGATTGCCAGCCCATTGCTCCGCGGATGCTTTATCGTGCAAGGAAAAGCTTGCATCGCTGATAAGCTGGTCGGTAATGTCGGGCTTGATGATGTCGAGCAGGGCTGCGATATTATCCAGTGATACAGAAGTCATAAATTTATCTGCGGGGCCTTCCGGTTATGTCGCCGCCGGGGGCCGTTGAGAGGGACTGATACCCGGGGCGAGTGACTAAATTATATTTTTTTCTCCATACGTTTTTAAGTGTAGTCAACTTTCCCGGTTAATCCGGTCAATTCAATAATTTGCCAATCAATAGTACAAACTGCTCAATTCGGTGAGCAGTTCGGGTATCATTACCGCCTTTTTAGATAATCGAGATAAGAGACCAATGGCTAATTATTCTACCAATGAATTCCGTCCCGGATTAAAAGTGATGCTTGACGGCGACCCCTGTTCAATTTTGGAAAATGAGCTTGTGAAGCCCGGTAAGGGGCAGGCGTTTAATCGCGTCAAACTGCGCAATTTGAAAACGGCACGGGTTTTAGAGAAGACCTTTAAATCTGGCGAGTCTGTCGAGGCCGCTGATGTGATGGATGCTGATATGCAGTATCTCTATAACGATGGTGATTTTTGGTGCTTTATGGAGCCGGACACCTTTGAGCAGCATCAGGCAACTGAGAATGCGGTTGGTGATGCGCTGCAGTGGTTGAGTGAACAGGATATGTGCGTAGTGACTCTTTATAACGGCGCGCCGCTATCAGTGACGCCGCCCAACCACGTTGAGCTGGAGATTGTTGAAACAGATCCCGGTCTGCGCGGCGATACTGCTCAGGGCGGCAACAAGCCAGCCAAGCTGAGCACTGGTGCTGTGGTTAAGGTGCCGCTGTTTCTCGATGAGGGCGAAATTGTTCGTGTCGATACGCGCACGGGCGAATATCAGGGTCGCGTTAGCAATAAATAGCCCCTGTGGATAAAGGCAGATTGCGCTGATGACAGATTGGCAGCCCGGTATTAGTCTTGACAGACTGCGTCAACGCAGCCGGGTTTTGGCCGAGTTGCGCGGTTTTTTTCAGCAGCGCAATATCCTTGAAGTCGATGTGCCGGTGTTGGCGACAACATCGGTTACCGATCGCAATATAGAAAGTATTGCTACTCTTCCAGGGGCCTCCAGCGGATTAGAGGCCTCTAGCGGATTAGGGGCCTCCGGCGGATTAGAAGCCTCTAGCGGATTAGGAGCCTTCAGCGGATTAGGAGCCTTCAGCGAATCAGAAGCCCTCAGCGAATCAGAAGCCTCTGCTATAAAAAGCTACCTGCAAACCTCTCCTGAATATTTTATGAAACGGCTGCTCGCCGCGGGCAGTGGCGATATCTTTTGTCTGGGTAAAGCGTTTCGCAGTGGCGAGGCGGGTGTCCGCCACAACCCGGAATTTACCCTACTTGAATGGTATCGCTGCGGTTGGGATGAACACCAGTTGATGGCTGAGCTCGGTGAGCTGATTGAAACTCTGCTGCCCGCTGTTGCGATTAATAAGTACAGCTATGCCGAGCTGTTTGCCAAATACTTCAATATTGATCCCCACCAGGCCGAGCTGAGCAGCCTGCAAAAGCTCGCCGTCGAGGCTGGCTCTAGTGCCTGGTCTGATGATAGTCGCGGCAACTGTCTGGATCTGTTGTTTAGCGTTGTTATTGAGCCTCAACTCAGCGATGGCTTGGTTCTGGTCTATGACTATCCGGCCTGCCAGGCGGCGCTGGCAAAATGTTACAAGGATGCCCAGGGGCGCAGGGTCAGTCGCCGCTTTGAGGCTTTTCTAAATCGAGTTGAATTGGCCAATGGCTACTTTGAGTTAACCGATGGGCAGGAACAGGCCAGTCGTTTTGCCGAGGATCAACAGGCGCGAAAAATAGCCGGCAAGCCGTTGATGGAGATTGACCAGAATCTGCTGGCAGCCCTTGAGTCAGGATTGCCGGAATGCTCTGGTGTTGCCCTGGGGGTGGATCGATTGCTGATGCAGATTGAGGGCGCGACCTCTCTGGATCAGGTGATGCCTTTTAGCTGGGATCGCTGTTAGGTTCTCTGTCTAGTCGCGCTCTTTAGCCACACACTTTAACTATGCATTTTAGTCGCACTTAAAATAATGATCCATAGTCTGGGATGGCTCTCGGCTTCTGGCATCGCCAATCACCGCTGCGGGAACGCCGGCAACAATTGCATGGGCTGGGACTGGTTTTAAAACCACGCTCGACGCCGCCACCATCGCACCCTCTGCCACTTCAATATTGCCGAGTATTTTTGCCCCGGGGCCAATCAGCACACCTTTGCGGATTTTCGGATGGCGATCGCCCGAGACCTTACCAGTGCCACCAAGGGTTACCGACTGCATAATTGAAACACAGTCTTCGACTACGGCAGTTTCACCTATCACTAGCCCGGTGGCATGATCCACCAACAGTCCGCTGCCAATCTGTGCCGCCGGGTGAATATCCACGGCAAATTTCAACGATATGCGGTACTGCAGCAGCAGCGCCAGTGAACGGCGATCCTCCTGCCACAGCTGATGAGCGGCGCGGTAGGATTGCACGGCCAGAAACCCCTTAAAGTAGAGAAAGGGTGTCAGGTAGAGATTACAGGCTGAATCGCGAGCGACTGTGGCCTGAATGTCGGCGGCCACTGCCTGAAGAATTTTATCGGTGGAGAAAGCTCTGTCCATCAATTTGCGCAGCATGGATGCCGGTGCTGCGTTGCTGGCCAGTTTATTGGCCAGATGGTAGCTCAGTGCGTCGCCGAGACTCTGGTGATCGAGGATGGTCGACTGAAAAAAGCTTGCCAGTATGGGTTCATCACGGGCGGCGGTTTGCGCCTCCTGATAAATCTGCTGCCAAATTTTTTCTGGCTGTTGTGGGGATAAGTCCCCTGTAGACAAGTCCGCTGAAGATAAGCTCACTCTGAATAGGTTCTCTGTAACTAGTTGAATGGATGCCATTCTGAGTTAATGGCTGCAATTATTCCAGCCTGTTCTCGCCAGACACCATATATCCACCCGGTCAGCGCCTGCATTTGCAACTATTCTGGCGAGGGCATTTGCCGTGGCGCCAGTAGTGACAACATCATCCAACAGGGCGACAGTCTTTCCCTTAAGACTAAGCCCTGGCTGCGCCACTATGGAAAAAGCATTCTTAACGCTTGTCGCGCGGTGCTTTTTATCCAGTGTTTGCTGAGCACGACTGTTGGTAGTACGCTGGCAGATATCATTGTGAACCCTGAGAGAGGTTTTATGCTGATATAAAAAGTATTTGGCTAAATGGTTGGCGATCACCTGGCTCTGGTTAAATCCGCGTCGCGCCATTTTTTTCCAGTGCAGCGGCATTGGGATTAGTAGTTCCGGCATGGCTGTTTGTTTCTCTGGCTCTGACCTCCCTGTCGGCGGGTAGCTGCGCAGAATCCGCTCCGCCAACAATGCGCTGAGCTGTTTGATCTCGGCTGTATAGGGATCTTTTTTAAATCGCAAGATAATATTATCGATCGGTGGCTGATAGATAAAGGCGGAAATGCAGCGGCTAAAAGCCGGGGGGTTCGACTGGCAGTCCGGACACAGGGCATCCGTGGCCAGAGGCAGTGCGCACTGTTGGCAATGCTTTTCCAGCCATGGCAGTTCGCTGACGCAGGTGGTGCAAATACATTGGTGGGCTGTTTCCAGCGCACCGCGGCAAATGGCGCAACGGCTGGGTAGCAGGTGGGCTAATGCGCGGCCAAGAGTTGAGTCGTTGTCTGCAGTTGTTATGGCAAACCTCCTTGTTTGCGTTGTTAACCGCCGCTTGCAGTAAGGGCTTTTGCCTAAACTTTTGCTGAATAAATAGATTTTTTACTGGCGGTAACGGGGCTTAACCTACGCTCTGGGTCGGGTCGGCTTCTTCTTCATCCGCTGCAATAGTGTTTGCTGCACTCTCTGACTGTTCCATGGCTTGATCATTTTCACTCAGGCCGTAACCCTCGCTGAGAATGCCGCCAGGTACGCTGGGAGCATAGTCTCTGGGTGCCTCTATATCCTCGATATCAACCAGAGGTTTACCATTGGTGTCGAGCATATTGAGGTCATTGCCGCCGGACTTGAGAAGCTGGCGACCTACTTCCGGGCTTGCCAGGCGAATCGCACTGCTCGCCAGGTGTTCGTGAATCTGTTTGTAACTTTGGGCTACATTGCTGGTCAGGTGAGAGACGGCAACAAAGTGCTCGGTCACTTCTTGTTGATAGTGTTTGAGCTTCTGTTCACTCTTCTCAAGTTTCTTTTCCAGGTCGCGGACAGATTTATCGCCCTGATCAACCTGTTTAGAGAAGAGATGGCCAACAGCGGCTCCGATAAGGAAAAATGCTGCTGCGATCAGAATTGAAGTCAATGTTGTCAAATGTATTCTCCTAATAACCTTTGTACTGCATACCTAAGTGTCGCCAAAGGTGGTTTCCGAATCAATGTTTTTAGATTTATTTTTTTAGTTGTTTTAGGGCGCTGTCATAGTTACAGTCTGCCTTTAACCGTTGATCCTACCATATTCGATGTTATCCCCGAAACAACGTTACCAAAATGACCTGACTCGACAGGGCTTTATTGCAGATGATGCGCAGGCCTATGCAGTCGATCAGCTGGACGATCTGTTTCAGCGTCTAATCGAACGTAATAATGGCAAAAAGGGCGGCCTGCTGGCGAAGTTGTTGCGCTCTTCCAGTGCATCAGGCCGCGCGCCAGAAAAGGGGCTGTATTTTTGGGGCGGTGTCGGCAGGGGTAAGACCTACCTGATGGACAGCTTCTACGAGAGCCTGCCATTTGAAAAGAAGATGCGTGTTCACTTTCATCGCTTTATGCGCCGGGTACACCAGGATCTTGAGCGCCATAAGGGCCAGGCCAATCCGCTGGATATAGTTGCCGAGGCAATTGCCAGCGAGGCGCGGGTGATCTGTTTCGATGAGTTCTTTGTCAGTGATATCACCGATGCAATGATTCTGGCGCTGTTGCTGCAGGGATTGTTCGAGCGCGGTGTCACCCTAGTGGCCACTTCTAATATTATTCCCGATCTGCTGTATCGCGATGGACTGCAGCGGCAGCGGTTTTTCCCCGCTATTGAACTGCTCAATAAGCACTGTGAGGTGGTCAATGTCGACGGCGGTCGAGATTACCGACTGCGCGCGCTGGAAAAGGCCGAACTCTATTACAGTCCGCTGGGAGATTCAGCTGAGCGAGCTATCAGTGCGACCTTTGATAGTCTGGTGGTGCTCGAGGGGGAAATTAAACGAAATATCAACCTGGATATAGAAGGTCGATTGATCCCCGCTCGAAAGGTGGCAGAGGATTTAGTGTGGTTCGATTTTGCGGAAATCTGTGAAGGCCCGCGCAGCCAGAACGACTATATTGAGGTGGCAAGAGAATTTCATTCGGTGGTGATTAGCAATGTCCCCCTTTTCTCTGCATTGAACGATGATGCCGCCCGGCGCTTTATAAATCTGGTCGATGAGTTCTATGATCGCAGTGTAAAACTGGCTGTATCCGCCGCCGCGCCTATAGATAAACTTTATACTGGCGGGCGATTGGGCTTTGAATTTCAGCGCACAGAGAGCCGATTACTGGAGATGCAGAGCCGCGAGTATTTGGCTTGTCCCCACCGGCCTTAAGTTAATCTGTAAAAAACTTTAAATTTGCCCTAATCCCCTCTTGTAATAGGCGCAGACCATCATTACAATTCGCACCCTTTTTTGGGATACCCCAAAGCCAGGCAGGATAAGAATGAAAACATATAGTGCTAAAACAGAATCAGTTCAACGTGACTGGTATATCGTAGACGCTGAGGGCAAAACCCTTGGACGTCTGGCCGTGGAAATTGCGACAAGATTACGTGGCAAACACAAACCAGAATATACGCCTCATGTTGATACCGGCGATTACGTCGTGGTAGTTAACGCCGAGAAAATTGGCGTGACTGGTAACAAAGCCACACAGAAAACCTATTACTCTCACACCGGTTACCCCGGTGGTCTTAAGGATATTACTTTTGACAAGCTACTGGAGAAAGCGCCTGAGCGTGTTATTCAGTCAGCGGTTAAAGGTATGTTGCCCCGCGGACCACTAGGTCGGGAAATGTTTAGAAAACTCAAGGTTTATGTCGGTAATGAGCATCCTCATACTGCACAGCAGCCTCAAGTTCTAGAACTGTAACGGACAGCGATTATCATGGCAGAATCTCAATTTTATGGTACTGGTCGTCGCAAGACGTCAGCCGCGCGTGTTTTCCTAACTTCAGGAAACGGCAATATCACAATTAACGATCGCTCAATCGAAGTTTACTTCGGTCGTGAAGTGGCGCGAATGATTGTTCGCCAGCCATTTGAGGTCGTTGATCTGGTCGACAAGTTTGATATGAAGATCACCGTAAGTGGTGGTGGTAACTTCGGTCAGGCTGGTGCGATTCGTCACGGCATTGCTCGTGCACTGTTGGAATACGATGAAAATCTTCGTAGCCCACTGCGCAAAGCAGGCTTCTTGACTCGCGATGCTCGTCAGGTTGAACGTAAGAAGGTGGGTCTGCGTAAAGCACGTAAGCGTCCACAATTCTCGAAGCGTTAATAGCGCTTTTGAAAAGAAAAAACCCGACTCTTCAGTCGGGTTTTTTTTTGCCCTTAAAAACAGCTGGTTGTGGGGTTATTTGGCACTCTCCCGGTTGCGTAAAATGCGTCTTTCCGTTAATATGCAGCGCCTTTTAATTGCGCGCGAATCCGCGTGTACTACATCCAATTTTGCTGTTTAGGGAGAACGTCATGACTAGTGACGGTGTCAACCATAGTCGCCGCCGATTTCTTACTGGTGCTACCGCTGTTGTAGGTGGAGCCGGTGTAGTTGGTGCGGCAGTACCTTTCGTTTCATCCTGGCAACCAAGCGCCAAAGCTAAAGCTGCTGGTGCGCCGGTTAAAGTTAATATCTCCAAGCTGGAGTCTGGCGGCCGTCTGGTCGTCGAGTGGCGCGGCAAGCCGGTTTATATCGTGCGCCGTACCAAAGAGTCTCTGGCTGCAATTGAATCAATGGATGTGAGCATCCTCAGGGATGCAGATTCACAGAGTGCCTCGCAGCCCGGCTACGTAGCTGGTTCAGCGCGCACATTGGCTGGCAAAGAAGAGTACCTGGTTCTTGTCGGTCTCTGTACACACCTCGGCTGCGCGCCGATGTACCGCCCTGATGTGGGCGCCCAGGATCTCGGTGGAGATTCCTGGCTCGGTGGCTTCTTCTGCCCCTGTCACGGTTCCAAGTTCGATCTCTCTGGACGCGTTTTTGCTGGCGTACCTGCGCCGTCTAATCTGGAGATTCCGCCGCACTCCTATGAGTCGGATGACATTATTATTATCGGTATAGATTCGGAGATTGCGTAATGAGTAAAGTAGCTGCTTTAGCCGAGTGGATTGATTCACGCATGCCAACACTCAAGCGTGAGTGGAACCGGCATATGGCCGAGTATTACGCACCAAAGAATTTTAACTGGTGGTACTACTTCGGTGTTTTATCAATGGTTGTGCTGGTTATCCAGCTGGTCACTGGTATCTGGTTGCTGATGAGCTACCAGGGTTCTGCAGAGCAGGCCTTCGCTTCTGTTGAATACATTATGCGCGATGTGGATATGGGTTGGATTATCCGCTACGCCCACTCAACTGGTGCCTCGGCGTTCTTTATTGTCGTCTATATGCATATGTTCCGCGGTTTGATCTACGGATCCTATAAAGCGCCTCGCGAACTGGTGTGGATTTTCGGTATGACCATCTATGTGGCACTGATGGCTGAGGCTTTCCTCGGTTATGTGCTGCCATGGGGCCAGATGTCCTACTGGGGCGCACAGGTAATTATCTCGCTATTTGGCGCTATTCCGGTGATTGGTGAAGATGTTGTCCAGTGGATTCGCGGTGATTACCTGATCTCTGGTATTACCCTCAATCGCTTTATGTCGCTGCACGTTGTCGCCATGCCGATCATTTTGATCGCGCTGGTAGTGATGCATATTATTGCCCTGCATGACGTGGGTTCAAACAACCCGGACGGCGTTAGCATCAAGAAGTACAAAGATGATAAAGGCAATCCAATCGATGGCATTCCTTTCTACCCATACTTTGTCATTCACGACCTGGTACCTATCGTCGTATTCTTGTTTGTATTCTGCGCCATTCTGTTCTTTGCCCCGGAAATGGGCGGATTCTTCCTCGAGCACGCAAACTTTGAGATTGCCAACTCGCTGAAGACCCCAGAGCATATCGCACCGGTCTGGTACTTCACGCCATACTATTCAATGCTGCGTGCTGTTCCCGACAAGCTCGGTGGCTTTATCACTATGGCTGCTGCAATTGCTATTCTGTTTGTACTACCATGGCTGGATCGCAGCCCGGTTCGCTCAATGCGTTACAAAGGTAAGTTCAGCCGTGCAGCGATTCTGGTATTTGCTGCCGTCTTTATTATCCTCGGTTACCTGGGTATTAAGGCGCCGACAGAAGCGCGCACAATTCTTGCGCAGATCTGTACTGTTCTCTACTTCTCATACTTTATCGGCATCTACTTCTGGACTCGCATTGAGACCACCAAGCCTGAGCCCGACCGTATCACGATGGATGGCGGTATGGGTTTCTGGAAATCTATAGGTGGGCTGATAATCGTTCTGCTTCTGGTTATTCTGCCACTGAAGGCGGTAGGTGCTGAGAGCGGCAAGTCTTGTGGCGCAATTGACTGCGACCCCTTTGAAGCCGATCTTACCAATCATGCCTCATTGCAGAATGGCGCCAAACTGGCGGTTAACTACTGCATGGGTTGTCACTCGTTCAAGTATTCGCGCTGGGAGCGAGTTGCCAACGATGTTGGTATCCCCAACCAGATGATGATCGACAACATGATTTTCAGCGGCCAGAAAATTGGCCAGCTGATGGAAATCTCTATGCCTGAAGATGGCGCCAAAGAATGGTTTGGCGCAGTGCCTCCGGATCTGACGCTGGTGGCGCGTTCGCGATCACCAGAATGGCTCTATACTTACTTGCGTAACTTTTACGCAGACCCAAGCCGCCCACTGGGTGTCAACAACAGAGTATTTAAAGATGTGGGTATGCCCCACGCTCTGCTGGATTTGCAGGGTCTACCTGAATGTGCCCCTGGGCCTGTATTGGCAGCCAATGGCGGTATCAAACGCGATCGCCTGACCGGTGAAGATATTCTCGATGACCCCTGCGGTCGTTTTGAAATACCGACAGCGGGTAAGATGTCTGCTGAGGAGTACGATGCTGCAATGTATGACCTGGTGAATTTCCTCACCTATGTTGCAGAGCCAATGGCTGTAGAGCGCAAGCATATCGGCCGAATGGTATTGTTATTTTTGTTACTACTGTTAGTCTTTGTGGTATTGCTGAACCGCGAGTATTGGAAAGGCATACACTAGGATTAAACAGTTTTATTCAGGACAGACCATATAAAGGCATGGATTGTCTATTTGGGGTAGCAATAGGCTACCCCCTAATTACTTTAAAGATGAGAGGTTGATGTGCGACGATCGTCGATGACATTATTTTCCGACCCTACATGCCAGTACAGCCATAGAGTTCGTATTGTTTTAGCTGAGAAAGACGTTACGGTTGAGATCGAAGATATTGAACCAAGTGCCATTACAGAAGAGATTCTCGAAGCGAACCCCTACGGCACTCTGCCAACACTGGTTGATCGCGACCTGGCTCTCTACGAATCAAAAGTGGTTATGGAATATCTGGATGAACGCTTTCCACATCCACCGCTGTTGCCGGTCTATCCTGTAGCGCGAGCGCAGAGTCGTCTTTGGGTTCACCGTATTGAGAAAGACTGGGGTGGCTTGATTACTCAAATCATCAATAGCCCAGAGAGCAAAAAAGCTGAAGAGGCACGCAAGGAGTTTCGCGAGTCGCTGATCAGTATTGCAAGTATCTTCACCGATATGCCGTACTTTATGAGTGAAGAGTTTACTCTGGTTGACTGCTGTCTTGGTCCAATCTTGTGGCGTTTGCCCCAGCTTGGTATCGAACTGCCTAACAACCGTCAGGTGAAGCCGCTGCTCGACTATATGGAGCGTCTGTTCGATCGACCTTCATTCCAGGAAAGTCTCACCGATCTCGAGCAAGAGATTCGTCCCCTGAGATGAGTATGAGGTCCAACCGACCCTATATCCTGAGAGCCTTTTTTGACTGGATAGTGGACAACGATTGCACGCCCTACGTGGTGATTGATGCCCATTATCCAGGAGTGGAGGTTCCTCAGGACTATGTGACCGACGGTCAGATTGTTCTCAATATCGCCCCCCGAGCGGTAACCAATTTTATTCTCGACCTTGAGATTCTTGCATTTTCTACACGCTTTGGCGGTGTGCCTATCGAGATAAAGGTACCGGTCTTCGCGGTTGTTGGCATCTACAGTCATGAGAACGGTCAGGGCACAGTATTTGAGCCTGTAGAGCCAGATCTGGTAGCAGCCCCACCTCCAGCCAGCGGCCCGAAAGTGGTCAGAACCAAATCACCGGTTGATCCCAAAGAAAAGGGGGCTGGTAATAAAGTATCTGGTGATAAGGTGTCTGGTGATAAAGGGCCTGATGATAAGGGGCCCAATGACAGCGGGCCAAATACTACGGGTCCGAAAAACAAAGACCCGAAAAAGTCCAAGCCGTCTTTACGAGTTATCAAATAACCATTTATTAGACGAAGCTTTTAAAGCAAACTATTGGATAACAGACGTTTTCTCAGGAGGAGCCTTAATGTCGCAATCAATTCCACAATCAACTCAACAGCCCATCGCCATACTTTCCGCTTCGCGCACGCCCATGGGTGGCATGCTTGGATCACTCTCTAATGCCAGTGCCACGCAGCTCGGCGCATCCGCCATCGCTGACGCACTGTGCAAATCCGGTCTCGACCAGAAACAGATTGATGAAGTTCTAATGGGCTGTGTACTCAGCGCGGGCGTCGGTCAGGCACCGGCTCG
>ERZ1039804.759-NODE-759-length-19957-cov-5.500352_pt1 | contig 19957 bp, 19 predicted proteins | sample MGYA00383089_ERZ1039804 | MGnify/ENA primary metagenome ERZ1039804 (study PRJEB29581, sample SAMEA5548359) | metagenome | biome: marine; feature: coastal; material: water | depth 1 m | study: Short-term variability in the microbial, nano- and picoplankton dynamics...
GTATTATCGCTAATATTGCGACACTTATTAGTGGTAAAACTGCAGTTAACCTCAACTTTACGGCTAATCCTGACTCGCTCATAGCAGCAGTAGAAAAAGCAGAAATTGAAACAATTTACACCTCACGCCGCTTTATCGGCAGACTAGAAAAGAAAGGCATTGAGATCAGCCCGGTTTTGCAAACTTGCCATACTGTTTATCTTGAAGAAATTAGTGAAGACATCTCAAAAAGTGAAAAAATCGCGACGTTCGCCGCTTCATTTCTGCCTGCTAAATGGCTTCAAGCAATGTTCGGCCGTGCAGTCAATATCGATCAAACAGCCGCCATCTTATTCTCTAGTGGCAGCGAAGGTTCACCTAAAGGCATAATGTTAAGTCACCAAAATATCATCAGTAATATCAAACAAGTTGCTGATGTACTCGATACCAGCGAACAGGACATCATTGTCGCTAGTCTGCCCATTTTCCATGCCTTTGGTTTGACCGTGACCAGCTTGATGCCCCTAGTTGAGGGCATCCCTGCTATTTGCCACCCTGATCCAACTGATGTCATTAATATCGCTAAGGGTCTCAGTCGTTACAAAGCAACTATTTTCTGCGGTACAGCTACCTTCCTAAGACTATTTAACAAAAATAACAACATCCATCCTTTAATGCTCGACTCACTTCGTATTACAGTTGCTGGCGCCGAAAGACTCAACCCTGAAATTCGCGCCCAATTCGGTCAGAAGTTTGGTAAAACCATTTTTGAAGGCTACGGCACAACGGAAACGGCACCCGTCGCTACGGTGAATATCCCCGATCGCATATCCACAGATGACTGGCATATACAAACGGGCCATAAAGACGGCACGGTTGGTCTTCCCTTACCCGGTAGTAGCACGCGTATTGTTGACCCCAATACACTAGAAACATTAGCAACGGGTGAAGATGGACTCATACTTGTCGGGGGCACACAGGTCATGCAGGGCTATCTCAATGACCCTGAAAAAACAGCCGATAGCATCGTCGAAATGTCGGGACTTCGCTGGTACAAAACAGGCGATAAAGGTCATATCGATGAAGATGGCTTTTTGACCATTGTTGACCGCTTTACACGCTTCGCCAAAATTGGTGGTGAAATGATCAGTCTAAGTGCCGTCGAAGCAAGTATTAATGAACAGCTTTCTGGCGACACCGAAATATTGGTAACAACCTTACCAGATGATAAGAAAGGGGAAAGTATTGTCTTGCTCTATACAGGTAAAATCAATGAACTAGACCTCAAGCGATGTATCAAGCAAACAGAGCTAACGGCATTATCATCACCATCGACACTGCTTAAAGTTGATGCCTTACCAAAACTAGGCAGTGGTAAAAGTGACTTCAACCAAGCCAAAAAGATAGCGATACAGTCTCAAAAACCATCATAAAAAACGAAAAACGAACTAATTCTGAAATCTAACCACTCAGCCTCTTTTCGAAATAAAATAAAATTAATAAAATAGTATTTTGGTAAGGTTCGTGATGACAGTCTTAAATACAAAAAACCCAATCTTTCATCCTTTTACCGATAACTGACACATAATTTATGAGCTTCCAAATAAGTAATGACTACTCTGTGCGCCGATAGTCATCAAACAACAAATGGAGCGGAGCTAATCGAGGAAATGGATGCCATAATTAGATGATGCAGATACTTTATTAAATTTAGGATCGGCGTTCGACTAAAATAAGAATAAGGGAACATGGAGGGTCAAAAGTCATTTTCCCCGGTTTATACTGAAGACGATGCCCAAAAAGCATCAGAAAATTTAAGGCAAATAATTCCCCTAGTTAATAAACCTAAAAATACTCGTTAACCCTGTTAACTATACAGTCTGGTATGAATATGTTTCATGTGATAACAAGCAACTAAATAAAGCCCTTGATGAACGGTTAAATAGCCGACTTCCTATTACCACCGAATTAACACAATCACTCTATGAAAAATACGTGTTATTCGATATGTCTGAAAGGTTAGACAGCACCAATAATGGCATAGCAAAAGTCGTTAACCAAACCTTATCCCAAATTACCAAAGCTAAGCATGTTGCCTCTGAATGTATCTCAGATCTGAGCGGTACTCAACGTGAGCTCATTGGCTATTCTGATATTAATGAATTCAAAGGTGTTGTTTCTATCATCTTGTCCAATACACAAACCTTAACGAGTACCAGCGAAGATTTAAAATCTGAAGTAGAAAAGTCATCAATAAAAATAGTGCAACTTGAATCAGAGCCGAAACCGTCAAAGAAATTACCAGAACTGATGGCTTAACGGTATCATTAAAAAGACGGACGTTTGATCGAAAGTTAGACAACATCTGTAAAAAAACAACAATTTAATGTCGGTTTAATCCTCTTTGAACTTGGTCACTTTAAAAATTTAAATGATTCATTGGGCCACCTTGTCGGTGACAAAGTACTTCAGTATTTTCCCAATATGCTGAAAAAATACGCTGAAAAAGATCAGTTCGCTGCGCGTTTTGGCGGTGAAGAAATGGTCATGATTGTTTTCGGTAAATCGAATATTGAAATCATTAATGTTTCTAATAAGCTCCGTCTCGAACTGACAGAAAGTCGCTTGAAACTCAAAAAGATGACAGCTTAATTGGTCCTGTAACGGTATCGATTGGAGTAAGCTTCTTCCATGCCGGCGATACACATAACAGCTTCTTAGAACGTGCCAATCAAGCACTCCATACCTCAAAAGAGTCTGACAGAAACAAAGTCACCGTCAATTAAAACGAATAAAATTGTTTTGCCAAATAATTGACAACTTGTCGTTGCTCTTCAGGTAACCACATGACATCCGCTGCCAAAACACAGCTAGCAACTTAGCCCTGTAAGCGTTTAAAACTCGTAATACGACTCTCTAGCTTATTATAAACCGCATTACCACTCCCCCCCACCAATGTCGCATGACATTGCATACAGGCTTTATCGTGCAGTGCTTTACCATCAGCCACCACAACAGCAGCATAAAAAATAACAACAGCGCTAAAACGCCCTGCCTCATTATGTTGTCTGCGCCTCCAAATGAGCAACACGCAATGTCGCAGGCGGGTGAGAATCATATATGGCTGATACCAGTGGATCCGGTGTTAATGTGCTGGCATTTTCTTGATACAACGCAACTAAGGCCTCAATCAAATGCTGCCCACTTGATACCGAAGCGGCATAATCATCTGCCTCGTATTCATATTTCCGTGACATGGCTGTCATCAATGGGTGCATAAAAAAGCCAAACACAGGAATCACCAACATAAACAACACCAGTGCCATTGCACTACTTTGTGTTGTCACACCTAGGCCAGCGTAAAACCAAGGTTCGGTTATGACCCAACCTAATAACGCCAAACTCACCAAGCTTAATACTGCCATGGCACCCATGTTTTTAAGCACATGTTTACGTTTGAAATGCCCCAATTCATGGGCTAATACCGCTTCTATTTGTTCATCATTAAGCGTCTTTAATAGCGTATCAAAAAACACAATCCGTTTATTACTGCCTAGCCCCGTGAAATAAGCATTACCATGCCCAGAACGACGTGATCCATCCATCACAAAAATACCTTGGCTTTTAAAACCACATCGCGACAATAAACCTTCCACGCGTGTTTTCAATGCAGCGTCTTCCAGCGGTGAGAATTGATTAAACAGTGGTGCGATAAACGCAGGATAAGCCCACATCATCAATAGCGTAAAACCAATCCATGCCGCCCAAAGATAGAGCCACCAATATTGACCGGTGCTTTCCATCAGCCATAAAGCACCCCATAACAATGGCGCACCGATTAATACCATCAGAATGGTTTGTTTAACTAAATCAGAAAAAAACAGACCGCCCGAGACGTTATTAAACCCAAAATCTGCCTCTAAGACGAAAGTACGATACCAAGAAAGAGGCAAATCAATCACTGAACTCAAAATGAAGAAGCTTAGGATAAAAAAAACGCCCGCCGTGATATCAGACCAGCCAAAGCTTTGCCAAAAACCTGACAAGACTGCTAAGCCCCCACCAAATGTCCAAAGCAATAACACCACCATGCCAAGCACACCATCCAAGCGATTCAGTTTACCTTTCGCCACAGTATAATTCGCTGCTTTTTGGTGGTCTTCTGTACTAATTTGTTCCTTAAACGCATCTGGCACTTTATCTCTGTGTACCGAAACATGGCGAGACTGACGCAACGACAGCCATAACTCCAGTGCTGTCATCAACACTAACGCAGTAATAAAAAGAAAACTAAATCCATTCATCTTACAAACAACCAAATAAAATCATAACAATGCTAATCACTTTAGCGTTTGATACAATCTCTGGCAAGAAGTTCACCTTCACCCACATAACAAGAAAATAAAAATTATGGCCAAAAGTAGAAAAAACCTTATCTGGATTGACCTAGAAATGACTGGCTTAGATACCAATAACGACGACATAATTGAAATTGCCACTATCGTGACTGACGACCAACTTAATGTTGTCGCCGAAGGGCCGATTATCGCCATTCACCAGCCAGATAGCGCCCTTGAAGCAATGGATGAATGGAATACCAAACAACATGGTGGTTCAGGTTTAACGGAACGTGTTCAAAACAGTACAACCACTGAAGCTGAGGCAGAACGGCAAACGCTCGAATTCTTAGCAGAACACGTCCCTACAGGTGTTTCACCTATGTGCGGTAACAGTATTTGCCAAGACCGTCGTTTCATGGCTCGCATAATGCCAGAACTAGAAGCCTACTTTCACTACCGAAATTTAGACGTCAGCTCACTTAAAGAACTCGCTCGCCGCTGGGCTCCGAAGGTCGAAAAAAGCTTCAAAAAGAATGGTTCTCACCTCGCCATGGATGACATCAGAGACTCTATTCGCGAGCTACGACACTACCGCGAACACTTCATCAAATTACCTTAATCTAACGCCTTCTCATGTTGCGTTAATGCCCAAACAACATGTTCCCTCACCAACTCTGACGGGTAAGACAACTTAGCCCTGAGTGCTGAAATAATAGCGGTAGTGGTTTTCGCATTACCCAGTGCCACAGCAATATTACGTATCCAAGCTTCATAACCAATTCGTCTAATTGGGCTACCCTCAAATCGCGACAAAAAAGTTTTTTCATCCCAGGCAAACAAATCTAGTAATTGTGGTGAATCTAAGCCATGACGTGGTAGATAATCAGACTCAACTGTCGCTTGCGCAAACTTATTCCATGGACACACCAACTGACAATCATCACAACCGTATATACGGTTGCCCATCATCGACCTAAATTCTTCAGGTATCGCACCTTTTAATTCGATCGTAAGATAAGAAATACAGCGTCGAGCATCGACTTTATAAGGTGCAACAATAGCTTGTGTTGGACAAATATCAATACACGCGACACATGAGCCACAATGATCAGATGTCGGCTCTGTTAAAGGCAAAGGCAAGTCAGTATAAATTTCCCCTAAGAAGAAGAAGGAGCCATGTTCCCGGTTTAAAATATTGCTATGCTTTCCCTGCCAGCCTATGCCTGATTTCTCCGCTAATGCCTTCTCCATTACCGGTGCACTATCGCAAAAAACCCGATAAGACATCTCACCGACTTCTGCCTTAATTTTTTCTGCTAATTTAGCTAAACGTCGCCGCATTAACTTGTGATAATCACGGCCCAATGCATACCTTGAAATAAAGCCTTTTTGATCGTCTTTCATCACAGTCCATGGCTCTGCCGCTTGCTCTGGCCAATAATCCATTCTGACCGTTATCACACGAACAGTGCCTTCAACCAAAGCACCGGGCTGCGTCCTTTTCACACCGTGCCTAGCCATATAGTCCATCTCACCATGGAATTGGTCTGCCAGCCAAACCGATAACGCTGATTCAGCCTCCGACAAATTAACATCGCTCACACCAAGCTGCTGAAAACCCAAGTTTTCAGCCCACACTGTAATTTTATTAAACAACTCTGAAACATCAGGAGGTGTATTTATATCGGTCATACAGGCTATTATAGGCAAGCAACAAAGGATTCAACAGCCGGAAGTAAGAATATGCCAAGTCTGCCGCAAGATCTCTATACCGCACAACAAACCAGAGAACTAGAACACATCGTCTCTGAAAAACACAGTATTTCGTTTTCCGAGCTCATGGCACAAGCCGGGAACGCAGCACTGAAGACCTTAAAACAACATTGGCCTACAGCAAATCACATACTCATCCTATGTGGTCCTGGCAATAATGGGGGCGATGGCTATGAACTTGCTCGTCAAGCCAAACATGATGGCTACCAAGTTACCGTTCTACAGATAGGCGATAACAAGGGGCTCAGTCTCACCGCTACCAAGGCAAGAGAAAAATTACTTGCAACCGGCACAGATATTCAGTCTTTTCAAACTCCCCTTCCAGCAGCCGACATTATTGTTGATGCACTATTGGGCATAGGCCTTAACCGGAGTATTGATGGCAACATGCGTAGCGTTGTTGAATCAGTCAACGCCAGCCAAACACCAGTGCTATCACTTGATATCCCTTCGGGTCTTCATGCCGATAATGGCAACGTTATGAGTACAGCAATCAACGCCGCAGCAACCATTAACTTCATCGGTCTCAATATTGGCCTATTCACCGGCCATGGCCCTGACCATACAGGTCATGTCTACTTCGACTCGCTCAATGTCCCATCCATCGTTTATGAAACAAAAACACCTACCGTGCAACGTCTCAGTTTAGAAAAAAATAATCCAATTTTAACTCCCAGACAACGAACCAGCCACAAAGGTTTGTTTGGTCACTTGCTGGTTATTGGTGGAGATGATGGTATGTCAGGTGCACCAGGAATAGCGGCCGAAGCAGGCGCCCGTGTTGGTTCGGGCTTAGTTAGCATCGCCACCAAAACAACCCATGCAATACAGCTCAATATAGTCAGGCCAGAATTAATGTGCCATGGCATAGAAACACCGACTGGTTTAGCACCATTATTACAAGCAGCCACTGCCATCACATTAGGTCCAGGCTTAGGACAGCAAAATTGGGGAGAAAGCCTCTATCACAAAACCATCAAAACGAATCACCCAATGGTCGTCGATGCAGATGCACTCAACCTACTCAGTCAGAACCCCCAACATAATGACCATTGGATATTAACTCCACACCCAGGTGAAGCTGCTCGCCTACTCAATTGTAGTAACGCTGACATTCAGGCTAATCGCCTTAATGCCGTGCAAGAACTCCAACGCATTTATGGCGGCATCATCGTACTTAAAGGCGCTGGCACATTAATTAGCAATGGTACAATGCCCATCCAATTATCCACTTTAGGTAATCCAGGTATGAGCAGTGGCGGCATGGGTGATGTCCTTGCTGGCGTGATAGGCGGCCTACTCGCCCAAGGTGCGCCACTTATGGAAGCAGCCTGTACCGGTGTCATCCTCCATAGCATGGCTGGGGATAAAGCAGCCGAACAAGATGGTGAACGTGGTATGCTAGCAATGGATCTTATGCCCCACTTAAGACATCTCTCTAATCTGATCTATTAAATACAATGTTGCTTACACTAGACAATGAATCCGCGACACTAAAGCTTGGTAAAAATATCTCAAGATACTGTCCCAATAATGCCTTCATCATTCATCTACTAGGAGAATTAGGCGCAGGGAAAACGACCTTAACACGTGGATTACTCAATGGCTTGGGTCATCAGCACTATGTCAAAAGCCCGACTTACACGCTTGTCGAACATTACCATTTAAATGCTCGGGACATCTACCATTTTGATCTATACCGATTAGCTGATCCGGAAGAACTGGACTACATCGGCTTAGATGACTACCACGATAATAGGGCGCTTTGCTTAATTGAATGGCCGGAACAAGGGGGTAATGTCCTCCCAACACCTGATTTGATTATTTCTCTACAATATCAGCCAAAAGGTCGACAAGTATCATTAAAGGCGGTTTCTGAACAAGCCCAAGACCTCTGCCAGCAGCTCCGTCAAGATTATTCAGCTCAATCCTCTGCTTGATTTTTTATTACCACAATCAGACAATATCACCTAGATTACTTTAAGGGTGCAGCCAAATGCATAGACGCTTTTTCAGCCTGCTTTTACTGATATGTTCAGTAACAAATGCGTGGGCAGTAGGCGTCGACAAAATCCGGATATCACAAACTGGGGAAAACACTCGCCTTGTTTTTGATCTCAAAGGCGAAACAAGGCATTCCAGCTTTAAATTAGACAAACCTGACCGCGTTGTAATTGACCTTAAAAAAACCAAACAATCGAGTATTATCAAACTCCCTAAATTCGATAATACTCCCATCAAAAATATTCGTTACGCTCAGCGTGAAGCCGACACTCTCCGAGTTGTTATTGACCTAACATCTGCACGAGAATACCAGACACAATTCCTTGCTCCGAATGATAGTCACCCCCACCGACTCGTCATTGATCTTGCGATAAAGCCTTTCCCCGAAAAAAAAGCACCAACCAAAGTCGTAACATCAACTAAAGCCGTTAAAGACACTGTTATTTCAAAACCAAAACCTGCAAAAAAAGTAACTAAACCTAAGCCCATTAAAGTCAAAAAAACAATCAAACCGCAACCACGACGAGATATTGTTATTGCTATAGATGCTGGGCATGGTGGCAAAGATAGCGGTGCCGTCGGCAAAAGAGGCACTAAAGAAAAAGACATTGTCTTAGCCATCGCACGAAAACTTGCCAAACTCGTCGACAAAGAACCTGGCATGCGTGCCTACCTCACTCGCAACAGTGATATTTTTATCAGCCTCCGTGGCCGCATTAAACGTGCTAGGAAGCAAAAGGCTGATATGTTTATCTCTATTCACGCCGATGCTTTTCATCGACGCGAAGCCAAGGGCGCATCCGTTTTTGTCTTATCCGAACGTGGTGCCAGTAGTGAAGCCGCGCAAATGTTAGCCGATAAGGAAAATGCCGCTGATTTGGTCGGTGGTATTAGCATTGATGATAAAGATGATGATCTAGCTTCAGTACTCCTCGACTTATCCCAAACTGCCAGCCTCGTCGCGAGTACCGAAGTCGCTGAAACCGTCTTATCCGGGCTCAAACGAGTTGGTAATACCCATAAAAAACATGTCGAATCTGCTTCGTTTGTCGTCTTAAAGTCACCAGACATCCCTTCTATCCTGATTGAAACCGCTTTTATTTCTAATCCTGACGAAGAAAAGAAACTCCGTAGCAGTAGCCATCAAAACAAACTAGCCCTCGCCATGATGTCGGGTATTCGTAACTATTTCCAACGCAACCCACCACTCGGCACACAAATTCCCCAACAACACATTGTCAGTAGAGGTGACACCCTGAGTACCATCGCACAGCGGTATCAGGTTAAATTAGCCGAATTAAAGTCCAATAACGGCCTCACCAGCGATACACTTAAAATCGGTGATATCCTGTTCATTCCTTAAACCCAGATAAGCTTGATACTGTTAAAATACCGGCATGACTTCCCCTCAACGTATCCATGCCCTACCACTTCACCTAGCTAACCAAATAGCGGCAGGTGAAGTCATTGAACGACCCGCATCTGTAGTCAAAGAATTAATTGAAAACAGTCTTGATGCCGGTGCGAATCAAATCACCATTCATATTGATGGCGCGGGTAGCAAACTCATTAAAATTACTGACAATGGTGATGGCATACATCCAGAAGATTTACCACTAGCATTAAGCCGCCATGCCACTAGCAAACTTTCAACGAGCGAACAGCTCAGTCATATTGCGAGTCTTGGATTTCGTGGCGAAGCATTACCCAGTATCGCCTCAATTTCCCAGTTATCCCTACACTCCAAGCAAGCTGATAACGAACATGCATGGCAATATCAAGCTACTAACGACACCACACAACCAACAACACATCCCAATGGCACCACTATTGAAGTCAGAGATCTATTTTTCAATGTTCCTGCCCGCCGACGCTTTCTAAAGGGAGATAAAACAGAACACCATCATATTCTCAAAACCTTAAACCGGCTGGCCTTAAGTCAATTTGACGTGGGTTTTCATGGTCATTTTTCCAATGTCAATGACCTCAAACTTCCTGTAGCCACAACAGCAGAGCAGCGCCAACAACGTGTCGCAAAAATCTGCGGCAAATCTTTTGTGGAAAACAGTCTTTATATCGAACAAACCTATGATGATATCCAACTTCATGGCTGGATTGCTTCAACCCAAGGTCACCGGCCACAAACAGATGTACATTACTTTTTCATCAATGGCCGCGTCATCCGAGACCGTGTTATCAACCATGCCATACGCCAAGCTTATGCTGAGCTGATCCCCGAAGGGCGTTATCCCGCCTTTGTACTTTACCTAACTATGCCACTCGATCGCGTTGACATTAATGTTCATCCCACAAAACATGAAGTCCGGTTTCGCGATGCACGCCTAATTCATGGTTTGATCAACAAAGCTATCAGTGAAGCGCTGAATCAGCCTCAAAATATTATTGATGACAAAAATGCTACCATTCTCTTACAACAAGCATCACTGATGCCAGAAGCACAGAGACCACAAACGGAAATTAATTCAACCATTGATGAATCTAAACCACGTTATGCACCCTCACCTTCGCTAGAAGCCACCGCGAATCCTCATTTTGGCACCGCCATCAGTCTACTTGCTCAACGTTACTTATTAACGCAAAAAGAGGATATGCATTGGCTACTTGACATACAAACAGCAGCGCAGCAACTACGGCAACAACAATTCCAACAAGCCATTGAAAGCGACTCGTTAAGCGCCCGGCCTATCCTCGTTCCAATCAAGCTCAAACTATCCAATGAACAGTTAGACACTTTCCGTCAACAGCAAGCCGCACTCCAGAAATTTGGCTTTAGCTACGCATTAACAAGGCAACAATTACAAATCACTACTATTCCCAGCTTATTCGCACACAGTCCTCTGCCCGATCTCTTTGACAAGATCGCTTCCGCACTCCGTAAGCAGTCCAACTCATCTGAATTAAATCAACTACTGCAACAACTCCTACCCTTGATACCGATTCAAAGCCTCGATCAGGCCTTACAAATATTCCCCCAATTAAATGAGCTCCCAGACACAACAACTTGGTCTCGGCAACTCAACGTCGAAAGACTAGAAGAGCTTTTCAATCCCTAAAAACAGTTCCCTTAATCAACGCTTTTGAAAAACCCAAAAAAGCATCTGAACACGAATTAAATCAGTCCGTCACTTGACACATCATGCCCTAACAGGTTTAATACGCCACCTTGATGGCTCGATAGCTCAGTCGGTAGAGCAAGGGATTGAAAATCCCTGTGTCCCTGGTTCGATTCCAGGTCGAGCCACCATTAAATTCAATAGCTTGCAGTAATTGTTTTCTACTGGTACTTTTATTAAACAACCAATAGCGAACTTTTCCCTATGAAATACATTGCGGATACTTCAGTAAAAGGCCTGAAGAAAAAGATTCAACCCTCAGGAAACGCCTGGGTTTTAATCGCAAAACAGCGCATTGTTAACAAAACAATCACCATCACCTATGGCAAAGTTGCTAGTATCTCGCTGACTGAAGCTAGAAACAGAGCGAAACAAGACTTAGCGCTCTTATCGCAGGGCATCAATCCAAGAGATAAACAGCATGAATTGGCGCAAACAGGAAAAACCCTGTCAGATGCTATTCAAGAATACCTCACAGTCAGAAACATCAAGCCCTCAACAATAGAGTCATACAGAGGCACACTCACACGCAACTTTAGCGACTGGTTTGAGAAACCCTTACGTGCGATTTCAGAGGACATGGTTCTAGCACGTTATAAGAGGATCCAAAAAGATGTTGCAGAACGTGCTATTCAGAAAAAAAAAGCTAACCCACCTGGTGAAGCAGAAGCACAAAAGGCAATTAGAACACTTACTGCCATATTCAACAGCTTCAAAGATGATAGGTTGCCTTCTGGCGAACGTTTACTACCACTAGGCAATCCGTGTGAAGTTCTTACTCGGAAAGGTGTTAGGAAGTCTATCAAACGACGTGAAACCTATCTCAATGCCGATCAAAGAGAAATTCTCAGAGACAAACTGTCCGAGGCATGGTTTGAAGACTGGAATGGCCAACCTACGAAGCAACAGTGTATTTATATACTTTTACTGCTACTGACAGGGGCAAGGAAGAATGAGTTAAGGCTACTTAAATGGAGTGAGGTCAATTTTGACGAAGGTATAATTACTTTTCTAGATCCAAAGAATAAGAAAAAACATTATTTGCCTATTACCCGAAAAATTGAGTCTCTACTGAAACAATTAAGAGGTGGTAATTCATATGTCTTTTATAGTATGTACGACCCTAATAAACCTGAAAGTATGTCAAAAGTCATTCAACATGTAACAAAACTGACAGGTATTGAATTCACATTTCATGATCTTAGAAGAACGACTGCAACAATACTATCAGAACATGGTTACCAGCTTGATGACATTGCCCGGTTACTTAACCATTCCAAGCGCAGCCAAACCGATGAATATGTCCAAACCACTCTCCTTGCTATTAGACCCCTAATTGAAAAAGTTGGTGAAGAGTTATTTACATTTCAAGAGCAGATATCAGATAACATAAAAGTCAAAGAATTGAATCTACCTTTTCTAGGTAAGAAAAGAATATTTTCTTTTGACCATAAACAGACAGACTCTGATATAAAAAATGCACTCAATCTAGATCGCAGGCAAAAAATAATTAAACACAATATAGAAAAAATGTGGCAAACATAGCTGCCCACCAGCATCTACTATATGTAGTAACTTTTACTTATTTCTATTACTTTTATTTGTGAACAGTAACGTCATTATTGTACCGTTGCCCTCAGATGATTCAACGACAACACTACCCAAATGAAGGCTCATTATTTCCTTAACAAAGCAGAGACCTAAGCCGGAGCTATTTCCACCCGAAGGTTTAGGTGTAGAGTAGAAGCGATCAAAGATTTTACTTTTTGCATAGTCAGGAATGCCCGGGCCTTCATCTGCAACAGACAGTGCTATCGAGCTTTTGTCTTTATGGGCTGTTATCTCAATCAGACCATTTGATGGAGAATACTCAAGGGCATTTTTTACTAAATTGGATAGTGCTTGTTTCAAAAGAAATGTATCTGCCACCAGAGATAGTTCCGTATCAGAGTTCACTTTGAACTCAACCTTCTTAGAGTTTGCTATAGCTTTGAAGTCTTCGGTTACCACGTAGATAAGTTCTGAAACATTGTTTTCTTGCTGCACTAAAGAAGTCTGGTATTCGAGGGATGCGAGTTTAAGCATACGGTCTACTAGATCCTCTATCCTCTCGGTCTGTGTGACAATGTTATTCAAAAAACGTTGATTAGCCTCATGGTTTATCGGTTTTTTTAAGAGCTCTGCAGAACCTTTAATACCTGCAATAGGTGCTTTTATCTCATGCGTGATATTTTCGACATAATCGGATATGTAGGCTTTACCATCTAACTTATCTTTCATTTCCTCTAATGCACGCCCCACGTCACCTATCTCATCATCTTTAAAGTCCGGAGTATCTGTTTTTTTTCCACTCGTAATTACTTGGGCATAACTCACGATTTCTTCAAGAGGCCTCGTTAGCTTACGTCTTATTACATAACCAAACAAAACCAAAATAACCAAAATTAAGAGTGCTGAAAGGAAAATTTTATTGACTTGTTGTTTTCCGAAAACCTCCGGTACCTCTGTGCTCTTTCCTATACTCAAGGAACCTATAATTTCATCGTCAAGAAAAATTGGTGCGGCAACATACATAGTGTAACCGTCGGGCGAGAGAGGATCGCCAAAGGTTGTTCTCGCACCATATTCACCTTGCAATGCATAATTGACATCCCGCCAATCTAAGTAAATTTGTCCTAGGTCACGATTGTTGTCTGAGTCATAAATGACGCGCCCTGAAGTATTTGTAATATAGGCTCTAACCCTGACTTTATCTTTTGTATGATGATGTATATCTGCAGAAAAACTACGCTTTTCAAGCTTTTTAAATGCTTTCTCAATTATCCTTGTATTGATTGTCTGAACACCATATAGGCCTGTCACTATATTTTCAGATAAAACTACAGCGGTTAACTCAGCAAAATCTATTAAGGCATCTTCTTGTGAGGCGTAGTACCCGTTATTGATCTGGTTAGTTAGGTAGACAACTGGACCTAAAATACCTAGAAGAAAAAAAATAAATAAGACTACTAAAAGCTGACTTCTTATTTTGAGCCTATGCTTCATAAGAATACCCCAAATTCCTGTGAGTTTTTATTGGGTTGTAGCCAGACTTAACATTTACAATTTTTTTTCGGATAGTTTTTATGTGTGTATCAACAGTCCTATCAAAACTCTCTGAATCCAGTGAAGCAGCACTCAAGAGCTCTTCTCTGCTGTATTTACGATTTGGGTAACTCATCATCTGAGATAAAATTAAGTACTCATATCTCGTAAGATCTATCTTCACGCCTTCTAGAGAAATCGTTTTAGCAGCTCGATCGTCTAGCAGTACCCCCCCATCAAGACTCGCATGACTGCTATTTTTAAACCTCTTTAACTTATTAAGAACCCTAAGAGCCAATACCTGAGGTGTAAATGGTTTCGTAATGTAGTCATCAGCACCAGACTCAAGGCCCCTCACTTCATCTAAATCACTAGAACGTGAAGTCAAAAATAATATAGGGATGTTAGAAAATGACCTGATATTTTTACAGACCTCAAAACCACTTTGGTCGGGTAAGCCCACATCCAGGATTACGAGGTTTGGGGTGGATTGTGAAATATAAGTCAGCGCATCCTGTCCCGTGGCAACCCACTTTGTTTTTAGCCCCTCAGACTCTAGGGCGAAAATAATAGTTTCAGCAATGACAGACTCATCTTCGACTATCAAAATTACTGTTTCAGGAATCTTCATAAAAAAATCTCTATCTTCACATTGAGTTCATTGTTTTTTCATATAACTGTCGATAATTGACTTTAAACATCTGAGGAGATTAACAATGAAAACTGTAACACACTACCCCTTCCAAATTAGAGCAGCAATTGCTTTTTGCTTTTACATTGTATTACTTATTCCCGTTCAAAGTGCTGCATCCTACGGCCAAGGAAACAAGATTGAAGCTAGGGTTATTGCACATGATTCTTATGGTATTCCACATCAGCTTGGACATGTTAAGAGCAATTATGATGTAAAGGTAACGGGGTCAATCATCAGAACAAAATTGACTCAAATTTTTAGTAATGATGAAAATGTCTGGCTGGAGGGAAGTTACTTGTTTCCCCTTCCCCACAATGCTGCAGTTGACAGGTTGAAAATGTTTATTGGTGACCGTGTTATTGAAGGCAAAATTCATAAAAAAGAAATTGCTCTAAAAAAATATGAGAAGGCAAAAAAAGAAGGTAAAAACGCTGCGTTAGTGGAACAAGACAGACCAAATATTTTCCGTTCAGCAGTTGCACACATACCTCCTAACTCAGAGATAACAATACAAATAGAATTCCAGCACAAGGTGGAGTGGGCTGATTCCGGGTTCTCTTTCAGGCTACCAACTACTATTACACCTCGTTACAGTGACATAAAGTCTGTTACAGAAACCAAGCTGAGTATTAGCGATGGTTGGCAAGTACTCCCTGGCGAACGCTCTAATGTGGTTAGCACAACTAATGACAAGCCTAAAAATGATCTCGCTATCAAAGTGAAATTAGCACCAGGCTATCCATTAAAATCAATAAATAGCTATTCTCATAACATCATAAAAACAATCAATAATGATGGTTCGGCTGAAATTGTCATTGCCCCCCATGATGCCCGTGCTGATAGGGATTTCATCATTGGCTGGAAGCCAGATTTAATTGATTTACCAAGAGCTGCATTTTTTAGTGAGGCATCGCAATTTGGTACCTATGGGATGCTTGATATTATCCCACCAAAAATGGGAGTAGTTTCCAATCAAAAACGAGAAGTAATTTTTGTCATAGATACCTCCGGTTCAATGTCTGGTCGTTCAATCAAAGCGGCTAAGCGTGCATTATTGTCAGGCCTAAACGGACTTAAAGAGTCTGAAAAATTCAATATCATAGGATTTGATGACGAAATAGAAAAAGCATTTCCAACTTATTCTGTTACTGCAAAACCATACTTCAAAAGTCTTGCACGCTCATTTGTCGACAATCTAATTGCTGATGGTGGCACAAACATGCTTCCAGCTCTAACTGAATCACTAAGCAAAAACAAGCAGGATCGCTTTCTGACGCAAGTGATATTTATAACTGATGGGGCCGTAAGTAATGAGAAAAGCCTATTCAGATTTATCAGAGATAATCTTGGTCACAGCCGCTTATTCACAGTTGCCATAGGTAGCGCTCCAAACAGTCATTTTATGGAGGAAACGGCTATTGCTGGTCGTGGAACTTACACCTATATTGCTGATGACAGTGAAGCTGAAAGCAAAATGAAAAAACTCTTTAGTAAGATAGAGCTTCCTGCACTGACAGATATAAAGATAACAGGCCAAGGACTCACAGACATTGTCCCTAAGCAAGTGCCTGATTTGTACTCTGGCGAGACACTGTCTATAGCTATGGCAGTAAACGATCCTAAAAGTAAACTTTTTATTGAGGGCAGAGTAGGTGATGAACTATGGAAGTCGGAATTAGATATTCGACATACTAGTTCAGATCAAGGGGTCGCGACCAACTGGGCTAGATCTATGATAACAAGTCTAGAACGCCACAACTATACCGGCCTAAGTCAAGAGAGAACAAAAGAAAAAGTCACCGAATTAGGGTTAGCTTTCCATCAAGTGACCCCTTATACCAGCCTCGTCGCTGTGGATGTTACTCCTATCCGGACTGATAACAATAAGTCAGTGAAAAGTGATATCCCATTAGACAAACCAAACGGCCTATCCATTAGTTTAGCTCAAACATCGACAGGCTATTTCAAATCATTAATGTTCGGACTTTTCTTAGCCATTGCCTCCATTCTAGCTTTAGCTTTCGACTCCCGAAAAAAAGCTGTTAACGCAGCCAATACCAAAAATACTTTTGGAGGCTAAAACTATGAACTTTTTTACAGCTAAAACAAAAAAAACAGTACTAACTTTATGCCTTTTAGCCAGCTTGGGCCTGATAATTAATTCAATCTGGATACCCCTGAAAGCAAAAGTTGCACAGCACCTCTTACATGCTGCATGGGAGAAGTCTCTTGAAGAATCCGTAACTGTAAAGCCCTGGCCATGGTTTGACTTCGTTCCTGTCGCTGAGCTTGTGATGCCTAAGTATAGGGTTAATCAAATTGTCTTATCTAGCGATGCTGGTGGTGCACTGGCATTTGGCCCGGGAGAAAATTCTCTGGCATCCAAGATGCCTCAGGCAGCAAAAATCATTAGTGGGCATAGAGATACACATTTCGAGTTTCTGCGAGATGTAGAGATAGGAGATGAAATTACTCTCAACAAGCCTGAGACTTCTTTGCTCTATGAAATTGAGCATATAGAAATTGTTGACTCAAACAAAGTTAAGATTTCCCCTAAAGGGTATGGGAAGCATCTAGTACTCGTAACCTGCTATCCATTCGATGATATATCCGGCTCCAGCTCACTTAGGTATGTTGTTTTTGCCTCTCAAAAAAAGGTTACACCCTCTTTAACTTAATTCCATAAATCAAAAGGTAAATTATTATGAACAGATTATCAAAAAGCTTATTACCTCTATCAATCCTAGCTCTTTTATCAGGTTGCGCAAGCACCCCTCTAGACAGCCCTAGAGCAACCGAATACTTGTTATGTGGCACAGCAGGGGCAATTACTGGCGGTCTGGTTGGTGGAGCATTATCCATGCCACTGCAGGGTATCGCTGCCGGCTCCGCCCTGGCACTTGCGGTTTGCCCCTCACAAACTGAAGAACAAACTGCAAGCCTTAGTGAAAAAGATGCTGAGTTAGAAACTAGGAGTCTTATGGATGATGATAATGACGGTATAGCTAATAGCTATGATTTATGTAGTGATAGTAATAAGGGCGAGAAAGTCAATAATGATGGTTGCCCTTTATTGAGTGATGCACTAATACCATTTGAAAAGGAAGTTTCATGCAGCAAATCTTTCATTGATAAAAACACCCTAGGAACATGCACGGCTGACTCAAAAACAATTTTTGCAACAAGTGAAGTCAACTTTTCCCTAGATAGCTATCAACTCACAAAAGAAGCCAAAGCTCGACTTTCTGAACTTGTTACTTTTATTAATGAAACTAAGCCAAATTACATTATCAAAGTCATAGGCCACACTGACTCAACAGGCAGCCGTAGGCATAACCAGAAGCTTTCTGAAAAAAGAGCGAGAACTGTAATGGAATATCTTATTTCTACTGGCATCGCCCCCAAAAGCTTCACCTATGAAGGCCAAGGTGAAACAAAGCCAATAGCTTCAAACAATACAACTTCAGGTAGAGCTCGTAATAGAAGAGTTGAATTCAAAGCATTCTACTAAGGGCTATTTAAAAGCCTCCTATCTTGTCTAGAGTCTAACCAAAAGTGGTGCAAATCATGATGAATAATACTCAGAAAAAAAATGACAGGCAGCAACATAAAGTACAGCTAAAAAAAATAACCAGTGCTTGGCCTGAGAACAAAGCCATAACTGATACACAACGAGACTATTGTCGTGAATGCTCTGACCTGAATGAGATTTTGAAAGCTCTTTGTGATGAGCCCAGACCCACAAAAACTCATGGTTTAGCTGATGTTCCAGGGCTACTTGATATTGATAAATTTGCTCACCTGACAATTTGGCAGCACGTTTTGGAAAGTCAGTCTGATGTATGTATAGATACCCTCTTAGACGGGAGGTATACATTCAAACCATACTGGGACTTAAGACTGAACCTTATCAGTAAACAAGAATGGATAAATGAACTTGTTTTTGACAACAAAGTTAGTCTTACAGCCATAGAAAATAATGACTCGTACTTTATTTTCAGAAGATTAATTGAGCGCATGAATACTCTGGCGGGATCAATGAAGCTTTGCCCAGAAGTTGAGCAGCCCTCAATCGACTACAGGGCTAGAAAGCTCATCCCACTGGTCATATGCACAAAAAACTTATTAGCTAAAGCTGAGATATTTAAGGAAAGAAGGAGCCAGATTAGAAGCACAGAAAAACTACAACTCAGTTGCTCCCAAAATTGGCCCTACTCAGCATTATAAGACAATATTGCTATGGCTAAATCTAATCTAAGAAAATCAATATATTCACCAGAGCATCAAGCTCTAAAGTTTTTTTTAATAGAGCTCAGGAAAAAACTCAGCCACAGCCAGAGAGAGTTCGCAGTCAGACTTTCTGTAGGGCATTCATACATAGCAAAAATAGAAACTGGTGAAAGAAGACTCGATGTGATCGAGTTTTTTGACCTCATGTCTGCCCTAGATTTGTGTCCAGTTGAACAATTTACAGAGCTATCTAAAAAAATTGGCAGCGTCGATCAGTGATGCTGTTGATTTTTATCTCGTGCATCGTTACTCTGCCACTTGATATCTATGCCCGATATTACAACCAGCGAGGACACAAAAACATGAAAAAAATATTATTGACCATCACACTACCACTCCTTCTAACCGCATGCGCCACCATACTCTCGCCAAGCACTGAGCGTATTAATGTTGTGTCAACAAAAAACAAAACGTTCACAGCAACTATGGATGGGCAACAGTTTAGCGTTCCCGGTTCTGTAATTATTGAACGTGATGGCAATGAGAAATATGTAACAACATCTGAGGCTGGTTGCGCTCCTTCTACTAGCGTTGAAAAAGAAGTCGAAACTATTTTTTGGTTAAACATCCTTGCTGGGGGGCTGCTGGGGTCATCCACGGACATGGGGTCCGGAAAAATGTGGGACTACGATAATTCGGTCACTATAACTTGCGTAAAA